>Ga0134126_10004049_pt1 | contig 18321 bp, 16 predicted proteins | sample KB31752_FD_96881 | JGI IMG/M metagenome (GOLD analysis project Ga0134126, IMG submission 96881) | Terrestrial soil microbial communities with excess Nitrogen fertilizer from Kellogg Biological Station, Michigan, USA - KB3-175-2 | ecosystem: Environmental > Terrestrial > Soil > Unclassified ...
CCTCGAAAAGCCGCCGGGCATTGGGGTGATATTTGTCGAAGCTATACTCCTGCCAGACGTATAACAACAGGACGAAGCTAACGGCGAGTCCCAGGGCAAGACCGGCCACATTTATAAGGCTATAGAACTTGTCTTTTATGAGCCTTCGCCGGGCGATCTTTCCGAAGTGGTGTGGCATAGGAGTGTTTTTCCTAAAATAGGAAAAATTCCTGGAATGCCAGATAACTGGAATTCGACGGGGTTGCGCGCTCTTCGTCGAGCGAAATTTCCATTCGTCGGGTAGAAGTGTCAATTAGACGAATAAGTTTCAAGCTGGGGAATATTTTGCCCATCTTTGTATTGTTGAAACGCTAGCGATCCAATCCAAGAAAATCCAAAATATCCAAAATCCTAAAGAGACCAACAATATCCACTGAAAAATCAACAGTATCCTCCGAAAAACCGACGAAAATCCGATCCAGAAAAACTCAGAGGTCCTATCCTGAAAACTAAGCCGATCCGATGATCCTGAAAAAACCAAAAGACGAAAAGCAGCCAAAATCCAATCCTTAAAAATCCAATGATCCAAGTATCCTGAGAACCCAAACATCCAATCCTAAGACAAAGCTGTATTGTGTAGAGACCCTGACAAAAAAGTTTTACCGCCTGGTTACGCCGGGCGGTTTTTTTTGCCCTTAATCTTGAAAATTCGGGGAATTCCTCCTTAGCTGTGTTTTCCGGTTTTTGGAAGGCCAATAGTCTTCAACATTTCATTGGCTTTGTCCAACTTGTCCTTGAAAAGCACCTTGTCCTTGTATTTCTCCAAGGATTTATCCATCCGGACGATGGGCGATTTTGGCTCCCAATCGCCCAGGCGTTGGCCATATAGGTCGAAATCTTCCAATATCTCAATGAGATATTTAGTCAATCCCATCCTGTAGAGCCTTGTCCTTGCTTTTGTGCTGCCTGTTGCATAGACCCATACCCCAGGATACTTTTTAGTGAACGAATAAACAGTAGCCACGACGGTGGCCAGTACTTTGTCACTATCGTTGTTATTAGAAACGACTGCATCGTCAATTTCCCCAGTAGTCGGATCTTTGTCTCCAAAAGCAAGGTTAAACAAACCTTTTAAATTAGTTTCGCCAAATTGGACGATTTTTGAGATTCTTCCCCTGGGCCCTTCGCTCGTGAACTCAAAAACCTTCAACGATTGTTCAGCCTTGAGTTCGTATCGTTCTAGTTGCATAACGCCTACATGTATCCAAATTTAAAAAGAATTAAAAAGATGAAAAGAATAATTTTCCTTTTAACCCTTGGGGTTTCGACAATGTTAGCAGGCGGGCATGCCTGGGGGCAGACCACCGGTTCGGATGCTTTTTTGAAAGAGAAGCGGGCGGAGATCGATTCGCTGGATAAGCAGCTGTTCGAGGTGCTCGGGGCGCGCGAGCGGGTCGTGAAAGAGATCGGCATATATAAAGCCAAGAACAATATTCCTTCCCTGCAGGCCGCAAGGTTCCAACAGGTACTCGACAAGGGTATCGAAGCGGGAAAAAAGGAGGGGCTGTCGGCAGAGTTCGTCACCGAGCTGCTCAATGCCATTCATAAGGAGAGTTTGCGGATCGAGGATGCATTGAAGACGAATCCCTAATTGTAGGCGATGTCGACGTCGAGGTCCAGCGGTTTGAGATCCACCACGTGACATTTGCTGCAGAAATCGGGCGTGATATTTTTGAACCACAGTCGCCGGAAGGCGCGGTATTCCTTGCTATTCAGACATTGCATAAGAGAAGTCCGGAAGACATTCCCGAAGTTCAGCTCTTTGGGGAATGGCTTGGCGCAGCAGGGCGTCATCCAGCCGTCCCAACTGATATAAAAATGGTTCCAGGGAAGATGGCATTTTTTGAACTCGTTCTTCGTCTTTACATCCCACATCGTAAGATGCACGGTTCCGGAACGTCGCGCGGCTTCGAATGCCTGTTTGACTGCTTGCTTGAATGAGTCGGAATAGAAGAGCTCGTAATAGTTCAGCTCCCAGGCCGTGATGCCGGCGAGGTTTACCGGAGTAATGTTGACGTCGGTTACGCCCAATTCCGCCGCAATTTCCACGACATCTTTCATCTGGGTGTAATTCTCCCTGATGGCGACAAAATTGAACATCAGGGCCAACCCATGTTTCTTGCAGACGGTGGCGATCTTCCTGGTGGTTTCAATGAAAACGCGGTAATCGCTTTTGGCCCGTACCGTTTCATAGATCTTGTTCACCCCGTCGATGGAGATCTGAACTGTATCCAGATAAGGGGCGATCTTTTCGATATAGGCATCCGCATTGGGGATATGGGCATTGGTCGAGATAAAGGTTTGGATCCCTTTGTTCCTGGTCTTGATGTATTTCAGCGTCTCCTCGAGCTTTTTGTACAGGAGGGTCTCGCCCAGTCCCGTGAGCCCAATGGAATCGATATAAGGCGCCACTTCGTCGATTACTTTGTACATGGCGGCGATGTCGATGGTTCCCTTTGCCATGGCGTCTCCATAGGCATATTCGCGGGGGCAGGTGATACAGGCGAGGTTACAGTGATTGGTCACCTCGAGCATAATGGAGGAAGGATAGGCGACCCTGGTACTTTTGATCGTTTTGAGCCAGGCGGCGTGGGCCTTATTGAGGACGTACTTAAAGAAGTTGATCCCACCGGGGAGACTTTTGAGCCGGTTATAGATCTTTCGGACCCTTCGGCTGTTGAGTTTATAGGACATTCGGGCAAATTTAGTCATTTTTAAGGCTGCTCATATATAATATTTTCTTACTATCTTTTAACTATGAAGCCCGCCTTTAAAGCTTGTTTTTTGGCGCTTTCCTGCGTTGCGACGCTATCGCTGCACGCGCAGCTGCATTATACCCTGACCTATACCGATAGCTCCGCAGAAAGGGTGAGGATCACCATCAAACCGGCGGCGGCGCTACCCACACCGGTGGTCTTTATTATGCCCCGAAGTGTGCCCGGGAACTATGGTGTGACGAAATACGATGCTTTTGTCGAAGAATTGACGGCTAATGGGATCGACGGCAGCAAGACAGCATTTATAAAAAATAGCTATGGCGCCCCCCGATGGGAATGCCGCGATTCGAATATCCGGGTAAGGAGCATCAGTTATGTGATCAACCTCAAGAAAATGGACGAGCAGCTCCATGCGGCTTCGGACAAATCCATCATCCGGCCGGGTTTTGCGGGTCTGCTCAACTATTCGGTGTTTGGCTGGATTGAAAACCACGCCGGGGATGCCGTGACCTGTACCATCAGGAGTTTTGCCTTCCAATCTTTTCCACACTTTGCCCTAGCGGAACACCAGCCAGGGGGATGCTGGAATTCACAGCCACCGATTATTATACTCTAGCCGATGCACAAACGTATCTCGGGCCGTCCTTTCGGGTCAGGGAATATCCCGCGCTGGTGCCGCTCTTCGTGGCGGATTACACCGAAGGGGCGATGGGGTATATGGATGACTACGCCTGGGAAGAAACGACGAGTATGAAGATACTAAACGACTATTTCGGCAAGATCCCGTTCCCTTGTTATACCGTTTTGTTCCGCGAAACCGTTCCGGCATCCGGCGACGATCCGGGCAATTTCGGCATGGAGCATCTGCAAAGTTCCACCTTCTTTGGAGACACCAGCGGTATCCACGCCGCGAAGGCCGATGAAAAAGTGTTGTGGAGAAGGTTGCCAGGCTATTTGCATCATATGGCGCATGCGTATATTCCGCTGCGTTGTTATGGCGATACCTACCGGCCTTATGTCCTGGAGATCCCACCGGTGATCCACAACATCTGGTTCAACGAAGGGTTTATGTGGTACCTCGTTTATGACACCCTTAAACAGCAAGATTGGCTGCGTTTTTTCAAGTCTTCCGTTTACAACGGACCGGCCGATATCCGCAATATGACCCTGACGCAGCTTTCTGAAACGGCGTCGACACAGTATGCGGAGGATTTTCGCTTAGGCACGGCTGTCTTTTCCCGGGGAGCATTAATGGCGGCGGAGATCAATGACTATCTCCTCGGGCACACCGGCGGCCGGGTCTCGATGCGGGCGGTCTACAGAAATCTCTACGAATGGGCGGAGCGCAATAGGCGCCCCGTCACAATGGACGAGTTCCCCAAATTGCTGAAAGAAGCTACCGGATTGGATGTCAGCGAGATATATCGAAAGTGGCAGGGACCGGTGGAGAATCGTTGAGCCGCAGTTTTTCGTTCGTCGGCTAGTTTCTCCTTTCGTCGGGTGTATGCGATTGCTTGTCGAATAAGTTTCCTGCGGGGCGGAGATTTTAACATCTTTGTATCAGAAACGATAAACGGTCCAAATCCTAAAAGAACCTGCCGATCCAAATCCTAAGAAACGACCCCAAACCTTTGAAAACCAAAAGTTAAGATCCAAGTCCAAACAGAACTAGTAAAGTCCTAAATCCAACGAAGCAACCAAATCCAAAGATCCGGAAAGACCACAATCCAATCCATCCTGAAAAATCGATTCCAATCCTTCGGATAAAAACCTAAACGTAGTTTGACCCTGAAAAAAAGTTTTTGCCGCCCGCTTACCCCGGGCGGTTTTTTTTGTGCCTGTGCCGCGGCGGGCGGTCGATTTAGGGCGGTCCGGGGGGCGGGAAGGGCCGCCGGGTGGGTTGGGAGGGCTTGAGCGCCGGCGTTTGTCGGGAATCGGGGCGGCAAAAAGACGTTCGTCGGGCAAATTTTCCCTTCGTCGGGTGGAACCGATTGCCGGTCGAATAAGTTTCTGGCGGGGCGGAGTTTTTTACATCTTTGTATCAGCAACGAACGAAATCCAAATCCAATAAAAATCCACGAATCCGAATCCTGCGAAATGAGTCAGCATTCATGAGCACCTTAAAAAAGACATAATGCCGGCGAACTAAACCGATCCAAGACCTAAGAAAAGCAACACAAAAATCCAGTCCAAGAAACCATCCAAATCCAATCCGAAAGAAATGCGCCAGCATTCATGAGCACCTTTGAAAAGACATAATGCAGGCGAACTAAATTCCAAGCATCCGAGTCCGAGAAAAACCAAGATCCAAATCCAACGAAGAAACCAAGATCCACGTCCAGAAAAACCAACAGAATCCTAATCCGGAAATGCGAAGCATTCATGAGCTCCTAAAAAAGACATAATGCCCGCGAGTAAAAACCGAAAAAATCCAAGTTCCGACCCCATTATCCAAACCCTAAGACAAACCGTATCAAAGTAGAACGAAACCCTGACAAAAGATTTTTGCCGCCTGGTGACCCCGGGCGGTTTTTTATTTCACTATTTTGAGGGAGAGCATTCAGGACGCGCGAAGACTGCGATCCTGCTCGACGGAGCGGATACCGGGGATGCGCACGCGGGAGAGCGAGCGGCTGGAGCCGGTGATCACGCCGGAGATGCGCATGACTCCGCGGACCTTGACACCGATCTTTTCCAGCGACCGGGCGATCTCCTGGATGTTGGACCGCTGATTATCCTCTACTGTGGCTATAAAATTCATTCGGGCATAAAATTACGACTAATTTTTCAAGGCACACAGCCCCGCGCCGATATCGGCCGCAGACAGGCCCAGGCGCCACGCCTGCGTCGTGAGTCTTGCCCAGATCTCCCAGGCGCTCGCATTCGGATACTGCTCCCACAGCAAGGCCGCCGCCCCGGCGACAAATGCCGTTGCCATCGATGTCCCCGATTCGCGCCGATAGCCGCCACCGGGTTTCGCACTGAGGATGTTGTCGCCCGGTGCCGCGATATCGATCTGGCCGCCCTCATTCCCGCGCGCCTCGCCGGGGGCCGTGTTCCCGATGCGGCCGCGTGTGTCGCCAGGAGCCGCAGGGGCGCCCGGTATCCCCGCACAGGAATAATCCGCCACGCCCAGGGCGGGCGTCAACGCGCCTACGGCCATGATCGACGGACAATTGGCGGGATGGTTCACCGCAGCAACCAGCGGCCGGGTTTTGGCCCGCTCGCTTTCGTTACCGGAGGCCGCGACGAGCAGACAGCGGTGCGTCAGAGCGATCTGCGCGACCTGCTCGAACACCGCGGAACAGGGCTCGCCGGCCTCCATGGGTGCGCCAAATGACATCGAGATGATCTGACAGCCTTTCTCCAACGCCCATTCGATGCCCGCCAGCGTTTGCCCATCGGTACCTTCACCGTTATCATCGAGGATCTTGCCTATATACAGGCGTGCGCCCGAGGCAAGCCCATACCGGGCTCCATCGCGGCCTTTCCGGTCGCCGCCCGCAATGCCGGCGATATGAGTACCATGCCCCTCGTTGTCCTTGGCCGCACGGGTACCTACAAACGATTTGCGATGGATGGTCCGGCCGGAAAAATCGGGATGTGTAAAATCAAAACCAGTATCGAGGATCGCCAGTTTCACTCCTTTACCCGTAGCCCTGACAGCAAGCGCGCCTACCGCATGGATGCCCCAGGTAGCCGTGGACGTATCCTTATACGGACCGCCTCCCCTACCCTTCGACACGGCGTGCAGCTTCCGCACAAAACGTTCCGGCTCGCTGGAAAGGAAGGGGCTGCCTGAAGATCGTTGTAATGCTTCGAGCTTCACCGCGGCGGCCCCGTTGATTACCGCCACACGCAACCGCTCGAAGATGATGCCATCGAACTCTTTCAGAACGTGGTTCAATGCGCTCTCCGCCCTGGCGTCGGCAGCGGCGATAAGTTCTAAGCCATTGTTCTTCGCGGTGCGGATGATCGCGGCTGTATTCGGCTTAGGGTCCAGCCTTAGGAGAAAACGACCGGTAAACTTACGATGGACAGTTGGTACAGATACGAGGGCTAAAGGTTTTTTCACAGACATTGAACGTGTTTGCCTCAAAAATAAATAAACGAGCGGAAGAATCACAAACCCGGCATAGTTTTCGATGCGTAACAGATGCGGCAAGTTCCTATATCTTTCCGTCTCATCCAATCCTATCAAAGCTATGCGCAACCTCACCCTGTACCACGCCATGACGGCCACAGCGCCGCATGTTTATGAGGATCTGGGAAATTCTCCCTATCCCGATTCTACCAGCTGTATCTTCCTGGAAAAAGGACATATGATAGAATATGTCCAGGCGGGCGCAAGAAAGGTCGTGAGCCTTTTCTTCGGTCCGGAAGAGTATGTCATTCCTTGTCACCCCTACTATTCCAGCCTGAAACGACTAGACCCCGTGACCACCGTTACATTTACCCATCGCAACATCTTCCGCACGTTGCGGCAACATCCCGAATCGTCGGCTCAATACCAGGGTGTGCGACTGCAATACGAGGAGAAGGTCAGTGATCGTCTTCGGATGCAGCACACTATGACGCCGCGGGAACGGTACGATCATCTGCTGGAAAAGCAACCGTGGGTGTTCTCGCTGGTAAGCCGTTATGACATCGCCTCCTATCTCGACGTCACCGTCGAGGAGCTGCGCGAACTGGCGAGATAGCAGCGGCGTTGGCGACCTCGGAATCACGGGTCTGTGGGCTCTATGGAGAGGAGAGACCGCGGCTTCAGGACCGCCGATGGTCGCGTCATTGCTGTCTCGTGGTATCCGGCACCTTCGTGGGCTGGAGCGGGATAATTCCGTCCGTGGCCTTGGACGACCCAAGCGTACCGCTGGTGGCAGCCGTGGGATCGGGCCGTGCGGTGATCTCCGTAGGCGTCTTGCAGGACGCCACCACAGCCACGAAGATCACGGTGGCAAAGAAGATCAGTATATTTGCTTTACTCACGTTCATTATTGATTTATAATGGTGTTCGTGAAACTTCGTTTTCATTGTAAGTGTTTACATCATCAATGAAAAAACCAGGCCACGGGAAGGCGAACAATCTATTCACATTTACGTTAATAAATTGCAGGTTCGAGCTACCCTTCGTACCTTAGAAATCCCTTAGTACAACCTCCCTTGCAGCCTGGACCTTGTTCCATCGACTACTGCTATTGCTGCCGTTCATTTTAAAGCTGTCAATGAAGCTTCACGAACACCTTATTCTTAAATTATGATCGTGAGTAAAATGTTGTATACGCCGTACATCCTCCTTGCAGACGATGATCCCGATGACAGGGACTCGTTGATCCATCCTTTCCTCCAGCAGAACCCAGGCGTCCGGGTTGTGTGTTTCGGGGATGGCCGGGAACTTCTAAGTTTCCTGCAGGCCTGTCCCGATGACGAACTTCCTGTATTGATCCTCATGGATTATAAGATGCCTTACGTGACGGCTGCGGAGATCCTGCAAAGTCTGGCTGCCGATCCCCGTTATGACGCTATCCCCAAATTGGTATGGAGTACATCCGGTCGCGCGGAATATGTCGACCGCTGTGTACAGCACGGCGCGAGCCAATACTTCACCAAGCCCAACTCGCTCCCGGAACTGGCCAGTATCGTCGATCGCATGACCGGGGTTTTTCGCTCGCAGTTTCCTCTTCCGGCGTTTTAGGGCGAGTTCCGGGCAGGCCGGCGCCGTGGCGTGGGTCCCGGGCAGGCTGGCGCTATGAAACACCCCGGGGTCCCCGGAAAAGGGGGGGTGATTGATGCGCGCACATTAAATTTGATTAAAAATTGGATTTTGGTGCGGCCGGTCTGCAATGGATTGCATATTTCCATTAAATTTAGCGATCGACATTGGCATTCATGAGACTAACAACCAAAACTTTCTGGCCTATCCTGCTTGTCTGCGCACACCTATCCCTCCTGGGACGGGCACAATCCGTCGCCGACGACTCCGACTCGCTGATACAAACGGCTTACGACTCCGCGGTGAGCCAGTATCACACCTACATGACACCCGAGACCCACCTCTTCCGCGGCTCCGAATATGTCACCTATGCGCAGGTGCTTAAAGCGGGTTACCCTTATTTCGGCGAGAACAGCAAACGAAAAGGGATGGTCGCCTACAACAAGATCCGCTACAACGACGTCTACCTCTACTACGACCTCGTGACCGGCCAGGTGGTCATGAACGACTTCTATAATGTCTTCAAGATCGCCCTGTACAGCCCGCTCGTCGACTCCTTCTCCATCGAAAACCACTTCTTTATCCATCTCCGCGACAGCCTCAACCCCACGGCGCCGCGCAACGGCTTCTACGAACGGCTCTACAACGGCCACATCCAGCTCCTCAAAAAAGAAAAGAAAGATATCCAGGAAGATCTTTATTCTTCCAACGTGGCCCAACGCTTTATCCAGGGCGCCGACTCCGCTTACTATCTCAAGATCGGCGACGTTTATCATCCCGTGAACAACAACAGATCGTTGCGGAATGTCCTCAAAGACCATAAGAAAGAGCTAAAGAAATTCATCCGTACCCAGCAACTAAGCTTGCGCAAACAACGGGAAATTACACTCATCAAAGTTACTGCCTGGTATGACAGCCTCACCCATTAAGTTCGGCCGGATATATTGCCTGATCCTTTGCTTTGGCCTCTTGTCCTGCTTGTGGCCCGGCAGCCGCTGCATGGCGCAGGGAACATCCGCCGGTCGCCATGCCAACGTGACCCTGGACTTGCACAAAGCGACGATGGATACCGTTCTCCTCTTCGTCGAACAGCAAACGGGCTATCGGTTCTTCTACGACACCGCGGATCTCGACACGAACCGAATCGATATCACCGTCAACCAGCAACCCTATACGACCGTGCTGGCACAGATCTTTTCCGGAACCGATCTCTCCTATTCCGTAGACAAATACGGGCATGTCTTTATCGTCAAAGGGGAAGCCATCGCCACCGATCTGCCGCCAACTTTCTTCGAGAAGACCACACCGCAGAAAGAGGCCGTCGCCGGAAACGACACCGTCAGGGATTACCTGGAGGAGGCAGGCAAAAAGGTACCCGCCACCATCGAGAACAAACTCTTTGTGATCGGCGATAAAACGCCCGGTCCGCCGGGCAAAGGCATCGCTAACCTCGTGGGCTATGCGCGCGACGCCAAGACGGGAGAACCGGTGGTGGGAGCTTCGATCTGGATCGACAACCCGCGCATCGGCGCCTATAGCGACCGGTATGGCTATTACTCGCTCTCCATCCCCAAAGGACGGCATGTGCTGAATATCCAAAGCATCGGTATGCGCGACACCCGAAGGCTTATTATGGTGTACACGGACGGCAAAATGAACATCGACCTCGTGACACAGGTGATGACCTTGAAAAAAGTGATCGTCAGCGCCGAAAAGGTCAGCAACGTCAAACGGACCGAGATGGGCGTCCAGAACCTCGATATCAAGACGATCAAACAGGTACCGGTGGTCTTTGGCGAGGCCGATGTGATGCGGGTCGTGATGACACTGCCCGGTGTCAAAACGGTAGGCGAATCGAGCACAGGCCTCAACGTACGCGGCGGCTCCGCGGATCAGAACCTCGTGTTGTTCAACGACGCGACCATTTACAATACGGCGCATTTCTTCGGGATGTTCTCGGTGTTCAACCCCGAAGTGGTCAAGGACGTCGAGCTCTATAAAAGCAGCATCCCCGCCCGTTTCGGCGGAAGACTGGCCTCGGTACTCGACATCAGCAGCCGCGAAGGCAACAAGAAAGAGATCACGGGCTCGGCGGGTCTCGGCCTGCTGACCAGCCGGCTGAATATCGAAGGACCGCTGGTCAAAGACAAGACCAGCTTTATCATCGGCGGCCGTACGACCTACGCCAACTGGCTCCTGCAGGACCTCCCCGCCCAGTACAAGAACAGCCGCGCTTCCTTTTACGACGTCAACCTGAACATCAGCCACGAGATCAACAAAAAGAACAATTTGTATCTCACCGGCTACCTGAGCCAGGACCATTTCAATCTCAACAACGATACCACCTATGCCTATGGCAACAAGAACGTCTCGCTGAAATGGAAACATATCTTCAACAACCGGTTCTATAATACCGTAGCGGCAGGCTACGACCGGTACCAGTATTCCATCGGCAGCCAGGAAAATCCCGTGAATGCTTACAAGATGGGTTTCGATATCAACCAGCTTTACTTACGGACCTATTTCAATTATCTTCTCAATTCTAGCCATACGCTGGAGTTTGGTTTCAGCACGCTACGGTACAAGCTGCATCCGGGCCATTATGTTCCCGGGGACACGAAATCGCTGGTAGTACCGGATACGCTGCAAACGGAGCAGGCCCAGGAAAGCGCGCTTTATCTCAGCGATAGATATACCATCACGAACGATCTCTCCCTGGAAGCGGGTGTTCGCTACTCGCTCTTCAATTACCTGGGACCGAGCGCCGTCAACGACTATGCGCCCGGTTATCCCGAGAGCGTCGAGACACAAACGGGCGTCACGAATTATCCCGCAGGGAAGAATATCAAGACCTATGGCGGCCCGGAGTACCGCATCTCCGCTCGGTATGTCCTCACGACCGATCTCTCGATCAAAGCCGGCTACAATACCCAACGGCAGTATATCCATATGTTGTCGAATACCACGGCGGAGGCGCCCACGGATATCTGGAAGCTCAGCGATCCCAATATCCGTCCGCAGAGCGGCGATCAGTGGTCGCTGGGAGCCTATAAGGATTTCAAGCACAATACCATCGAGACCTCGCTGGAGGTCTATTATAAAGACATCGACGATTACCTGGATTACCGGAGCGGGGCGCAGCTGATCATGAACCATCATATCGAAACGGATGTACTGGAGACAAAAGGCAAAGCCTATGGCGCCGAGCTGCTGATCAAAAAGCTCACGGGTAAGCTCAACGGGTGGTTCAGCTATACCTGGTCGCGGACGCTGCTGCGGCAGAACAATCCCAGGGAGGGCGAGCTGATCAACGGAGGAAACTGGTATCCCGCGGACTACGACAAGCCCAACGATGTCACCATGGTCGGCAACTACCGGATCAACCACCGGTTCAGCGTGTCGCTGAATACCACGTACAGCACGGGGCGGCCGATCACGCTACCCATCGGCGTCTATTCCTATGCCGGGTCGCTCAGGGCCTTGTACTCGGACCGCAACGCTTACCGGATTCCAGATTATTTCCGAACGGATTTTTCGATGAACATCGACGGCAACCACAAGGTGCATCAGCGCACCCACAATTCGTGGACGGTCGGGGTTTATAATCTTACAGGCCGGCACAACCCCTACTCCGTGTATTACGTCTCGGAGAATGGGGTGGTAAACGGTTATAAACTGTCGATCTTCGGCAGCGCGATCCCTTTTGTCAATTTCAATATCCGGTTCAACTAGTCATGCTACGCACAACAACGATACGAATCACGCTTATCCTCCTCGTGATAGCCTGGGGGTGCAAAGATCCTTATGTCAGCCCGTATAAATCACCTCCTACCGGCTATCTTGTAGTCGAAGGCTATATCTCGGGGAATGCCGTTACCCAGTTCACGCTCAGCCGGACCATCTCGCTGCCGGGCGATTCTACCATTCCGACGATCGATGGCGCCGGAGTGCAGGTGGAAGGGAGCGATAATTCGACCTATCCGCTCACTGGCATCGGCAACGGCGTCTATAGCAGCGTAGACACGCTCAACCTGAACCCGCAGCTGCAATACCGGTTGCGCATCACTACCAACACCGATCAATACCTTTCCGATCTCGTGTCCTACAAGGCCACGCCGCCCATCGATAGCCTCAGCTGGAAACAGGATGTCACCGGCCAGGTCACGATCTATGTCACCACCCACAATGCTGCCGACACTGCAGGCTATTACCGGTGGGATTTCACACAGATCTACGAGCACCACGCGGGCGAGGAGAGTACGCTCTACTATGACGTGGATACCGTACCCAAAAGGATCCTGCCGAGGACACCGGACATGTTTACCTACCGTTGCTGGACGACTTCGAATTCCACGGCCATCCTCATCGCGAATTCCACCAAGTTGTCGTCGGACGTTATCTACGAACAGCCGGTGAAAATAATCGCCCCCGACGATATCCAGTTGAGCGTCCTGTATACCACCCTCGTAAGGCAATATTCCATCACCCGCGACGCCTACGCGTTCCTGAACCTGATGCAGCAGAATACCGAATCGCTGGGCAGCATCTTCGACGCGCAGCCCTCCCAGATCACGGGAAATATCCACAGCCTGACGAATACCGCCGAAAAGGTCATCGGCTATGTATCGGCCGGAACGGTTCAGCAATCCCGGCTGTGGATCTCGAGGTACCAGGTGCGCAATGCTTACAGCGATGCCTGCCAGATGAAAGATTCGCTTGTGGGGAACGATTCGGCGACGCTTTACAACGATTTCTACCTGGGACCGTACGCGCCGCTGTACGCGGGGTCTTGTCCCAATTGCTGGTTTATGAATTTCAAGGATTGCCAGGATTGCAGGGAGCAGGGCGGCGTCCTTCAAAAACCCGGCATCTGGCCCAACTAGCTACTTCATGATCCGTCAACGACATATCGGCATTTGTCTTATCCTGGGCGCGGCGCTTTTGTGCGAGCGGTGTAAGGACCCGTATATCTCGCCTTATAAGTCGCCCCCTACGGGGTACCTGGTGGTGGAAGGCTATATTTCGGGGAACAGCGCAACGCAATTCAAACTCAGCCGGACGATCCCGCTGCCGGGGGACTCCGCGCTCCCCAGGGTCACGGGAGCTATCGTCGAGGTCGAGGGTACGGATGGCTCCGTGTATCCGCTCAAGGACATCAGCAATGGCGCCTACAGCGATTCGAATGCGCTGCCCCTGACCACGGACGTGCAATACCGGCTCCGGATCAGGACTCCTAACGGCGAGGAATATCTTTCCGACCCGGTACCTTTCAAGCGGACCCCGCCTATCGACAGCGTCAATTTTCTACAGAACAGCGACTACAGTGTCAATATCTATGTCAATACCCACGATCCCACTAACAAGACCCGCTATTATCAGTGGAATTGGGATCAGACCTTCGAATACCATAGCGCGGAGGAGTCGCTGTATTATTGGGACAAGACACTGGACAGCGTTATCCTGCGGCCCGATACGGCGCAGGTGTTCCGATGCTGGCTCAGCGCGTTGTCGGGTAATATCGTGGTGGATAATTCGACGAAACTGGCGCAGGATGTCATCTACCGGCAGAAGCTGAATACGATCCCGCCCAATGACGTACAGCTCAGCGTACTCTATACCATGCTGGTGCGGCAATACGCGCTGACGCAGGACGGTTACAATTTCCTCAGCCTGATGCAGCAAAATACCGAGTCGCTGGGCAGCATCTTCGATGCACAGCCTTCGGCGCTCAAAAGCAATATCCATTGCCTTACCCGTCCGTCCGAGGAGGTCATCGGATTTGTCTCCGCCGGGACGGTACAGCAATACCGGCTGTGGATCTCGCGGGAACAGATCCTGAACACCTTCGACTACCGGTGCGATCAGGACGACGGGTTTATAGCGAAAGGCGACCAAAGGAACTACCTGATCTATTTTGGTTCCACCTATAGCCCCATCACTTCGGCTAACGAAAACAGCACTTTCGGGTATACGATCAATGAAACGGAATGCCTGGTGTGTACCTCTCACGGTGGGACGAATCACGCGCCTCCTTACTGGCCAAATTAATTTTTTGTAACCGATGATACGATATCAAACCATAGTCATTCTCCTGCTGGCGGCCTTGTCCGCCGCGGCGCAAACGACCCTCGTCAAAAACCTCGACGACTACGGGCGGCAGCATCTGCAGGAGAAATTGTATGTCCACACGGACAAGGAGTTCTATCTCTCAGGCGAGATCTGCTGGTTCAAGCTGTACCTCGTCAACGCCACTACGGGCAAGCCCATGGATCTCAGTAAGGTGGCCTACCTGGAGTGGCTGGACAAGGACAACAAACCCATTCTGCAGGCCAAGGCGGGACTGTCGAAAGGGTATGGGGACGGATCGGTGTATCTCCCGCTCGCGCTGCGATCCGGCACCTATAAGCTGCGGGCGTATACGAACTGGATGAAGAACTATGGGATAGACTGGTTCTTTGAAAAGACGATAACGGTGGTGAATGCACGCCGTAGTGCGGAATTGTCGGCGGTGGAGGATACCCTGCGGTATCCCGTGGCCTTTTTTCCCGAAGGAGGCAATCTCGTCGAGAACATTCCCTGCCGGATGGGTTTCCGGATCACCGATCAGTATGGACGCGGAGTGGCTTGTACAGCGGTGGTCACCGAAGACGACCAGGATACGGTGGCGCGGTTCCAACCCTACCGTTTTGGGCTGGGCAGCTTTATGGTCACGCCGCGGACGGGACACCGCTATCGCGCGATCTTCCGGCTGCCGGATGGCACGGCCATCCCTACCCTGCTGCCTGCGGCGGTACCGGAGGGTTTCGTGCTGCATGTTGCCGACGATGGGGCGGGCCATTGGCTGGCCAGCGTGCAGGGTACGGGGGCTTCCGCCTCCGGCGACGTGTATCTGCTCGTGCATACGCGGCAGCAGGTCAAGGCGGCAGAGAAGGCGTCTTTAACCGATGGCAGGGCCAGCTTTTCGATCGATAAAACTGCGCTGGGCGAAGGCATTTCGGTGTTCACCGTGTTCAACGGAGCGCGGCAGCCCGTGTGCGAGCGGCTCGTCTTCCGCCAGCCGGCGCATCCCCTGCAGATAACCATTCAACCGGACAAACTGCAATATGGGACACGGCAGAAGATCGACCTGGGTGTGAGCCTTGGCGGCGATACGTCGACGGCGCAATGTTCGCTTAGTGTCTACCGGGTAGACGCGTTGCAGACGGCGCCGGAGAGCCGGATCGGCGATTATCTCTGGCTGGCGTCGGACCTCAAAGGGAAGATCGAATCGCCGGACTATTATGCCGACCATCCCGAGGATACGCTGGCCATCGACAACCTCCTGCTTACCCATGGCTGGCGGCGGTTCCGCTGGAACGACGTTCAGTCGCATGACAAGCCGCTGTTCGAATTCCCGCCCGAATACAACGGGGCCATCATCACCGGCAAGCTCACGGATACGCGCACGGGTGGTCCCGCCAAAGGGATCGAGGTCTTTCTCAGTGTACCGGGGACGCGGACACAATTCACTTCGGCCTTTACCAACGACGACGGCCAGGTCCGGCTGGAGCTGCAGGATTTTTATGGCGGCCAGGAGATCATCGTCCAGACCGATCCGACGCGGGATTCGACCTACCGTATCGATGTCCAGAACCCCTACGTCGAAACCTATACCAACGACCGACCTATTGCGCCCTACCGGCTGCCCCGGGGCGATTCGGGCGTGCTCGCGGATCGCGACGTGGCGATGCAGGTTCTAAACCGCTATGGCGGCGAGAAGCTCAAGCAATTCCATCTGCCGGCAAGAGCGGACACGACGCTTTTTTATGACAGGCCGGATTATTCCTATCTGCTGGACGACTATACCCGGTTCACCACCATGGAAGAGGTGATGCGGGAATATGTGACGCTGATGCTGGTGCAGCGCCGCGGCGGGCATTATCATCTGCCGCTTTTCGAGCTGCCGTATAATCAGTTCTTCGACTCCGACCCACTGATCCTGCTGGATGGGGTTCCGGTGTTCAACATCGATTCGCTGATGGTGCTCGACCCGCTGAAGGTCAAACGGCTCCAGACGCTACAGCGAAAGGTCTTCATGGGGAGCACGTTCTTCCCGGGCATCATGAACTGGACGACCTACAAGGGTGATCTGGGCGGCTATATCCTCGACCCGCATGCCACGGTAGTCGACTACGAGGGGTTGTCGATGCAGCGAGAGTTCTATGATCCCGTGTACCCCACCCCCGAGGCGGCGGCGTCACATCTGCCCGATTTCCGCAACGTGCTCTACTGGACTCCCAGGGTGCCGCTGAGGCCAGGTGGTAAAGGGTCCCTGAGCTTCTATACTTCCGACTTGCCGGGGAAATATATCATCGTGGCAGAAGGGCTTACGGCGAATGGATTGGCGGGTACGGGTATTGCAAGTTTCGAGGTGAAATAGGTTCCTATGGGTACGATAAAAAAAACAACGGCTGCGGCGCGGCCGCGGGGGAAGGCCGGGGTCGCCAAGCCGGCGGGCAAAAAGGCGCCGATGCCTTCTTCGGTCGCACCGATGTTGTGCACGCTCACGCGGGAGCCCATCCGCGACCCGGATTATCTCTACGAGGTCAAATGGGACGGCTATCGCATCATCTCCTATGTCCAAAAGGGCAAGGTGCGGATGGATTCGCGCAGCGCCAAGGATTATACGACCCGCTACCCGCTGGTCACCGAAGCGCTGCGTTCGCTGGTGCACGATGCGGTGATCGACGGCGAGGTGGTGGTCTTCAACGAGGAGGGGATGCCGGATTTCGATGCCCTGCAGCTGTATAACGGTCACGACGCCCCGATAAGCTATTGTGTTTTCGATTTGCTTTGGCTGGATGGCTATGATCTCATGGCGCTTCCGCTCGAGACCCGAAAAGAAATGCTGCGGCAACTCGTTGCGGGGAAACCCGTGTTCCGGTTCAGCGAGACCTTTGATGACGGGCCGGGGCTTTATAAAGAGATGCTCGAGCGTAATCTCGAGGGCATTGTGGCCAAGCGTCGCGATAGCCCTTACGTGCCCGATGCCCGGGACTTCAGATGGCTGAAGACGCCCACCCGCAAGCGGCAGGAGTTCGTGATCGGGGGCTGGGCGGAGTCGGACAAGGCCCGAAGCTTCAAGAGCTTGCTTTTTGGCGCCTATCGCGATGGCCAGCTGGAATGGATCGGCCGTTCGGGCGGCGGCTATAAACAGAAAGACATGCCCGGCATCCTTGCCGAGCTAAAAAAAAGGGAGGTTGCCGCGTCTCCATTCGTCAATCCGGTGCTCGACACCAAGGGAGCGGTGACGCACTGGGTCAAGCCCGAGCTCGTTGCCAATTTCGAGTTCGCCACCTGGACGAAATCGGGGCGTATCCGCAAGCCCGCGACCTTCCTTGGTTTCCGCAATGATAAGAAGGCGAAGCAGGTGGTCCGGGAGATACCGAAATCCGTAGAGGTCATCGAGGAGGAGAAGAAGCCGGCGCGGAAGAAGCCCGCAGCTCGCGGAAAGACCTAGCGCCGCCGGCTGGTTTTCTAAACGAGCACTTCTACCCCCTCCTGCACGGTGCGGGGAACGGGCGTGAGCTTTTCGCGTTCGAACCGCAGCTTCTCGTTGAGCCATTTGAGCCGCAATTCGACATCGATGAAGATCTCGCTCCAGCGTTTCACATAGATGCGGTAGTTCGCCACCTTGAAGACGAGGTCTTTTTCCCCATGATGTTCGGCATTCTTTTTTTCGTTGGCGATCGAGTCGTCGTAGTCCTGGCCGATCAGATAAAAGTCCCAGGTCGCATTACTTTCGGCATTGAAGGCGTCCACCGAAAGGATCACGTTCATATAGCGTTTGATCTGGTCAAGCTGTTTGGCCGTTAG
>Ga0134126_10004051_pt1 | contig 18318 bp, 16 predicted proteins | sample KB31752_FD_96881 | JGI IMG/M metagenome (GOLD analysis project Ga0134126, IMG submission 96881) | Terrestrial soil microbial communities with excess Nitrogen fertilizer from Kellogg Biological Station, Michigan, USA - KB3-175-2 | ecosystem: Environmental > Terrestrial > Soil > Unclassified ...
CAGCGCGACAGTTTTCACCGCCAAACGATTAGTCAAGGGCCCGCCAGTTACTCTCCAAACTCACTGAGCGGTGGCTGCCCAATGCTCGCTCCAGAGTCCGCGGGCGGCTACGTGCCCTATCCGGCGCCGGTCGAGGGGAACAGGAAGCGGGCGCGGGCCGAGGGCTTCCGCGATTATTTTAGCCAGGCGACCTTGTTCTGGCAGAGCCTTTCGGCCCCCGAGCAGCAGCATCTGGTCGATGCGGCTCGATTCGAGTTGGGCAAGGTGGAGAGCAAGGCGGTGCGGGAGCGCATGCTTGGGTTGTTCGCCCACGTCAACCCGGACCTGGCGCGGCGCGTGTCGGCGGGGATTGGGGTCGCCGTCCCAGCGGATAATCCGCGCCCCGGCAACCTCCCGCCCAGCGGCAAGCCAATCGTCGATCGGTCGCCCGCGCTGAGCATGGCGAACACGGTGAAGGATACGATCGCCAGCCGGCGCGTCGCCATTCTGGCCGGATCGGGGATCAACCTGGCCGAGATACAGGCGGTGCGATCGGCGCTTGAGGCGGCCGGCGCCAGGGCGGAGGTGGTGGCGCCCGTGCTCGGTCCGATTGTCGGGACGGGCGGGGACCGAGTCGAGGCCGACAAGGCAATCAGCACTGTAGGCTCGGTGATGTACGACGCGGTCCTCGTACCCTGTGGCCCGCCGAGCGAGGCGGCGCCGATGAAGCAGGAGGAGATGCGACGTTTCATCGCCGAGGCCTATTGGCATGCCAAGACCATTGGGGCGACCGGCGCCGGCATCGAATGGCTCCGCCAGATAGGCATTGCCGGCGGGGCAGCCGATGTGGGGGTGATCACTACGCAAGGAATGGGCGACCTGAGCGCCTTCAGCGAGCGCTTTATCGCCGCGATAGCCCAGCATCGGCATTGGGAGCGCCTGTCGCCAAAACAGGAATAGGAATCCTGATGAAATGGTACGCCACACCTTTGTAGTCGAGGGTGCTTTTCTAGGGGCGCGGGTCTCCAGACCCGCTTTCGTGGCTGGCCGCGAGCTTCCAACGATCTACCCGAACAGTGGCCCATCGCCAAAGCCAAGCGGGTCTGGAGACCCGCGCCCCTAATCGCACCAGCACTCACCGGGCCTTCTGGCCCCTGCTCCTATGCTCCCTGCTCCCTGCTCCCACGCGGGGTGTGCGCCCATGCGCGGAGAGCGCCACACCGGTTCGCGTCACTTTTGGCATACTTGTATCGGATAGAGCAGGAGGCCAAATGCTTGACTCGCTTACCGGCATGCGCCATGTGATCATTGGTAATGGGGTGGCCGGCACGATCTGCGCCGAAACATTGCGCAAACTGGACCCAAGTAGCGACGTGACCCTGATTGGGTTGGAACCGTATCCACTTTATAACCGGGTGGCGCTTCCCCCCTTTCTCAAAGGGAAGGCTCTGGAACGCAAGGTGCTGATGCGGACCGTGGAAATACACGCGGACAAGGGCATTCGCCTCTTCTTGGAGACCGTGGTCAGCGCCGTTGACGCGCGCGAGAAGGTCGTCTATACCGATGCCGGCAAGCTCTTCCCATACGATCGGCTCCTGGTGGCTACCGGCGGGCGGCCCCGCTTCCCGGAAGTGCCCGGAGCCCTGGGAACCAGCGGGATCTACAACTTCCAAACCCTCGACGATACCAAGGCAATCATCGAGCATGCCTCGCGATCGAGCCGGGCGGTGGTTTTTGGCGGCAGCTACATCGCCTACGAACTGGCGGAAGCGCTGTGCGAGCGCGGCTTGGCGGTCAGTTGGGTCATGCGCGGCCCCCGCTTCCTTCATCGCGTCCTGGACGAGGAAGGGGGGGCGGTGGTTAACGCGATCGCCCAGCGGCACGGGGTACGGATGATGACCGGTGATCGGGTAGTCGAGGCCCATGCCGAGGACGGCAAGCTGGTAGCGGTCAGCACGGCCAGAGGCGAACGGGTGGAAACCGACCTCCTTTGCTGTGGTCTTGGCTTCGACTACAACACCGAGTTCTTGCGGGACACCGGGGTACGGGTAAACGTGGGCGTGATCGCCGACGAGTACCTCCGCACCGATGACGAGGCCATCTTCACCGCCGGCGACGTGGCCGAAGCCACGAACCGGCTGACCGGCGACCGCGAGGTGATGGGTACCTGGGACAGCGCCACCACTCAGGGACGCTTGGCGGCCCGCAACATGCTGGGTGAGGGCGTACCCTTCGAGGAGCCATCAGTGTATACGAGTACCATGTTCCATACGAAGATGCGGGTAGTGGGCCGGATCCCCGGAACGGGGGAAGGATACGCGGCCCTCAGCAGCACCAATATCGACCAGCAAACCCATTTTAAGCTGCTCTTTGACCGCGATGCCCTGGTAGGCGCGGTGACGATTGGCGAGATGCCTCGCCGGGCCGAACTGCTGCACCTGATCCGCTCGGGAGAACCGGTAGCGGATAAACACCGCCTGTTGATGCCCAGTTAGGGAACGGCTATGCGGTTCCCACGCCTGCTTTTAGACCGTGGTCGACCGTTCGCGCCGCCTTGCGAAGCACGCCGCCCAACCGGCGCAGCCCTTCCTCAATCGCCGTTTCGCTCAAGCCGGTGAATCCCATGACCAGGGAAGAACGATCCGGCGGACAGAGATAATAGGGGTGAGCCGGATAGATGCCCACCCCGACCGCCGCCGCGTCCTCGACCAGGGCATCCATGCACACCGGCTCGCGCAGGGTGATTAAGGCATGCAGGCCGGCCCCTCCCTGCGGGGGGAGGATAAGGTCGCCCAATTCGCGCCGTAACGCCTCCAAAAACGTATCGTGGCGTATCTGGTAGACCTGGCGCATGGCCCGCAGATGGCGATCAAAGTGGCCTTCGGCGAAAAAGTCGGCCAGAACCTGCTGTTCCAGGGTCGCGGTATACCGGTCACTGAGCCATTTGGCGGTGCTCACCGCTTCCACCAGGGCGGGCGGCAACACCAAGTAGCCCATCCGCAACGAGGGGAAGAGTACCTTGGAAAAGGTGCCGATGTAGACCACGATGTCGCCGTGATCGAGGCCCTGCAGCGCTTCCACCGGACGCCCCGTATAACGAAACTCGCTATCATAATCATCCTCAAGCACCAGGGAACCGTGCGCGCGGGCCCAACGCAGGAGGGCAAGACGACGCGGAAGGCTCATGACGGCGCCGGTCGGGTATTGATGCGAAGGGGTGACGTAGATCAAGCGTGGGTCAGGGCCGTGAGCGGCGAGATCGAGTTCGTCCACCATCAAGCCGGCGCTATCCACGGGCGCCGACAGCAGCCGGGCCCCCTGAGCGGCGAAGGCGCGGCGGGCTCCCAGATAGCCGGGATCCTCCACCACCACCGAATCGCCCAGATCGAGGCAGACCCGAGCCAGCAGATCCAGGGCTTGCTGCGAGCCATTGACGATGAGCACCTGCTCCGGCACGCAGCGTACGGCACGGGCCCGGCGTAGGTAGTCGGTCACCAGTTCGCGGAGGGGCGGATAGCCGCTACTGGGACCGTAGCCGAATTGGGTCAAGTCCGGGCTCCGCAGACGCCGGGTAATCAGCCGGCGCCACAGGTCCGTGGGGAAATGATCGACGGCGGGTCGTCCATCGCGAAAATCATAGGGAAGAGTTTGATCCGAGCGATAGGGAGACTCGTGAATCCTCCCCGCCAGCGCCCGATGGGCCCAGGCCGAAAGCGGGGGGGCAGCCGGAACGAGCGGTGCGGCGGGAACGCCGGCCGTTCGGGCGCCGATGTGTAGTAGTTCCTCCGGCGGTGTCTCGCACACATAGGTGCCGGAACCGGAGCGGGCGGTGATATACCCCTCGGCCAACAGTTGGTCGTAGGCGGTGGCTACCGTGTTCCGGGAAAGCCGGAGGCTGGCGGCCAGGGCGCGGGTGGAGGGGAGACGACTGCCGGCCGCCAACCTCCCTTCTAGAATGGCCAGACGAATGCGGGCGTAGAGTTGGCGGTGGAGCGGCAACCCCGCCTGGTCATCCAGCGACAACGGCAATTCAAGGGCCATACTGCGGATCCCGTCCCGGTCCCACGAGGAGGATGACGCGCCGCTTCATGGCGTGCGCGTCATCCTCCTTGTCATGCCGGCCATCTACGATTGGGCGCGGCTGAGCAATTCCAGGAATACCTTATTGCTGGGGGTTTTACTAAGCCGGTCAATGAACTGCTCGGTGGCGGGACCGGACTGCGTACTGGCCAGGCGCCTCCTGAGGAGCACGACCCACTGCAAGGTGGTGGGATCGAGCAATAACTCCTCCTTGCGGGTACTGGATCGGGTGATGTCGATGGCGGGAAAGATGCGCTTCTCGGATAACCCACGATCCAGATGCAACTCCATATTGCCGGTGCCTTTGAACTCCTCATAGACCACATCATCGAGACGGCTGCCCGTATCGATCAGGCAGGTCGCGATAATAGTCAGGCTTCCGCCCTGCTCAATGGCGCGGGCGGCGCCAAAGATGCGGCGCGCGGTGGTCAGGGCATTGGCGTCCATGCCGCCGGACAGGGTCCGGCTCCCGCCGCTGCTCGGACCAAGGTTATAGGCACGAGCCAGGCGAGTGACACTATCAAGGAGTACCACCACGTCCTTCCCCTGCTCCGCCAGCCGTTTGGCTCGCTCCAGGGCCATCTCCGCCAGGTGGCCGTGCCGCTCCACCTCCTCATCGAAGCTGGAGGCGAACATAATGGCCTTGGGAAGCGATACTCTGAGGTCGGTTACCTCCTCCGGCCGCTCGCCCACCAGACAAAGAATCAGCTTGGCATCGGGATAATTGGTGATCACTCCCTGGCCAATATGCTTGAGGATGGTCGTCTTGCCGGCCTTCGGCGGGGAAACAATGAGGGCGCGCTGACCGAATCCCACCGGGGCAATCATATCCAGCATGCGGGTGGTAATGGGAAGCTGTCCGGTTTCCAGTTTGATCATCCGATCGGGATACACGGGGGTGAGATCCTCGAATCGGGGACGCTTCTTGAGCTCGTCATACGGTTCATCATTGATGCTGACGATCCGCTCCACCAGGACCGGGCCGCGGCCGCGGCCCGGACGCGCCTCCATCACCACCTCGTCGCCGTTCCGCAGATCGAAGCGCCGCATGTCGCGCACGCTGACCAGCGGATCGTCCGAGCGAACCCGAAGATTCTCCTCGCGGAGAAATGCCTCGCCGTTCGGCAAGGCATCTAAAATGCCCTGCACCTCGAACACCGGCATCCGTGGGGCCGGGATAAACTCATGCGGCTGGGGCCGCTCTTCATATACAGGGGCCGGCGGCGGGGGCTGGGCCATGGGGGCTCCGGCGCCGCTGGGATTCACGATGCCGCCCGGCATGCCGCGACCACGTCTCCGTCGTCTCCGCCGCCCCCGCACGTCCCCTTGACCGTCGCTCGGGGCCTGGCCTTGAGTGGGAGATCCCTGCTGTGTGCGCGGCACGAACGGTTGCCTGGGTTGGCCGCCGGGTCCGCGCGAAGCCTGCCCGTTCCTCGGCTGAAATGTCGTCGGATGCGCCCCGGTTCGGGGGCGGTTGGTGAACGCGGGCGCTGGATCGGACGGAGCCGAGGCGCCATTCGTCCCCACGGGCGTGAAGTTAGGGGAAACCACTGGTTCGGCGGCGGGCGCGTGTACCACCGGAGCGCTCACCTCGACGGGTAGACCGGTAGCGGGCCGCTCTGCCTCGACCGATGCCTTCTCGTGCCCATCCGACGCGGATGGTCCTGGCTGGTCGAACGCTGCAGGCTTGGCGGTTCCGCGAGCCCGGCGTGGCGCGGGCCGGTTGGGAGGGGCGGAATCCGGTACCGTCGCCGCCACGGCGGCTACCGGCACCGATTCCGGGGCCGAGAGTACCGCTGCCGGTGGGGTCGCCGGAGGCACCGCGGCCGGATCAGCGGCGGCGGGCCGCCGAACTACTCGGCGAGTAGGTCGAGAAGCGGACGCCTCGGTCGTGGTTGCCGAGCCGATGGCCGGCGCGGAGGCTGACGAGGTGGACTCACTGGCCGGAGGATCCGCGGCAGGGGAAGCTTTACGAGCACGGGTGACGCGGGCCGGCTTCGCTGGAAGCGGGGCTGGCTCGGAGGTGAGCGCTGGAGCCTGAGGTTCGTTCGCCTCCGGAACGGCAACGAACGTTCGTGACCGCGTTTTCGCCGGCGTGGAGGCTGGTGGGTTCGCGGCACTTGGGGGAGAATCCATGGTCTGAGTGGACTCGCTGGTTAGCTGCGGCGCCTTGGCGGCGCGCTTGCGCGCCGGGCGCGTAACGGCGACCTCATCGTCGCTCAAGAGTCGTGCCTTTGTCATACCTTACCCGTTGTATCCTTTCATCGCGGACTACTCTCGCCTGGTTCACTACTCCCCACCTCTCTGGTTCGTACGTGCCGTGAAGCAGGAACGGCAACTCGGAATCACCCGAGTGACCGGCGCTCACGATTGTTCTTGTGTGTCGTACTATTTCGGCGGATCCCGGTCGCCTTGCACCGCGAAAACACAGTGAATCTCATCCGGCGAGCCGTGGACGGCACAAAAAGCTGTCCGCGCGCGGCGCGCCAAGTGTCTTGCCGGAAAGCGCTGGTCAAGCAGGCTACCGGTACCGTGCGTGCTAGATCGAACTCCAATGGCGGCCACACCGATGGCCTCCGAGATCCCGATTCGCGGTTGTTCCCATATCCCGCGTCGCCGTTGCCCGTGCTCTCTACAAGCCGGCACACGGTTCATTCGTCATCCACCGTTTGTCCGGCACGACACCAGATCATCAGAGCTAGCGCGCTCCCAGTGGTGGCGGCCACCGCCGTCGCGGAGAGCCTACCTGCTCGCCTTCATTGACTGGCTGTCAGGGCGGGGAGATCCTGGTGGCCGTCCTCTTGGGGCATTTCCCGGCTCGCCACAAACGAAACACCTATCGGTTTGTGGCTCGGCACCGGATCTACATCCCAATGCGGCTCACACCTGTCAGGCGCCAATCTCCACAGGCAGTGTATCCCAAAAAAGCCTTCGTGTGAAGGGGTTTAGGAAATCTCCATGGTGTGGATATCAAGGGCTCGCCGAGCACGGGCCGGGTATACTACTTTCCATGCATACACAGCACACGGCGGGGCTCCGCCTTGGTTGATTCGATGGCGCTGCCGGCAGTGGTTGCGGAACGGGATGACTGGGCCCAGTGGCGCCCGGTGGAATTGGCGCGGGACCAGCGCCGCTGGGATGCCTTGGTCTCAGCCCATCAAGAAGGCGGCTTCCTCCAGTCCTGGGCCTGGGGCCGGTTCAAGCAACACTTTGGCTGGGCGCCGGTCCGCCTCGTGCTGCCTTTCGGCCATACGACTCCACCCGCCGTGGCGCAGGTGCTCTTCCGCCGGCTCCCCTACAGCCCCTATACAGTGGGCTACCTTCCCCGCGGCCCGCTCCTGGACTATCACGATGACGAGGCGTTGGGCGCCATGGCGGGCGCGCTCGATCGCCTGGCCCGCCGATATCGCGCGATTAGCATCACCTGGGAGCTGCCGGTCCCCGGCGAGCCAGATCTCACCGCCCGATTGGCCCAGTACAACCTGCGTCCAACCAAAGGCGTGCAGCACGGCGCGACCCGCGTGATTGATATTTCCCCGTCCCTGGAGGAAATTATCGCCCGCCAGAAACCCAAGTGGCGTTCTAACACGCGGCTGGCCCTCAAGCACGGGGTGCGGGTGCGACAGGCCGCGACCCCCGACGACTTTTCGGCATGGTATGGTCTGTTGGAAACCACCAGCGCCCGCGATGGCTTTACGGTGCGGGGACTCGACTATTATCGCCACTTCTGGGAATCGACGCGAGGGAGTGGCGACACGGTGCTGCTCCTGGCCGAGCACGAAGGTACGCTGCTGGCGGGGATCATGGCCCATCGCTTTGTCCATGAGGCGACGTATCTCTATGGGGCCTCTGGTGACGCTGGGCGGAATCTGATGCCCAATCACTTGCTGCAAGCGGAAGCAATGCGATGGGCAAAGGAACGGGGCGCCGACCGCTACGATATGTTCGGGATCGCGGCAAGCGATGATCCCGCCGACCCCCTGGCCGGGATCAGCCGCTTCAAGGCGGGATTCGGCGGCGAGGCCATCCACTACGCGGGCGCCTTCGAGCGCGTGTATCACCCGCTACTCCACGCGGCGGTCCAGCGAGTCCGGGCCGGCGCCCTGGGGTAGGGGGAACCCGCTCCGTTAGCGCGGAGCGTTAGCCAAATCTAAAGTAGGCAGGCGCATGGATCACCGCCCCGAAAGGGACGCGGGCACCCGCGGGAGTACGCGCTCGATATCGGCGCGCAATATCTCAACCAATTCATCGATCAATGCCGCGCGTTCGGCATTCACCGCTGATGGTTGCTCCCGCGCGGTGAGTTGGTCCAGCAGCATCTCTTTCATCAGGCGCTGATACGGTTTGTGCTCCTGGACGGCCAGAGTTTGGATACGTGCAAGCAGTTCCTCGTCGATACGGAGCGTGATCGGGCGCGTGCGGCGCGTTAGGGGCGCCTCCTCGGCGGTTGGGCTGGTAAACTCCGTCAGCAGCTCGGGCCCGAATGAGTGGGTACTCCAGAACTCCGCTTCGTCAGCTTCACTGGCGAAGGCGGGAATCTCATCCCGGCTATTGACGGGGACAAGTGGTGCGCGGGCGCGCTGAGTCATCGTTATTTTCTCCTACGATACCGGCGCTTCTCAGCCCCATCGGCATCGCGCGCGGTAATGATGCGGACGGAGTCTTCCCGAATGGTATAAATGAGTACCAATACGCGACCGCCCCCGGTCGCGCCAAGTAGGCCGCGCCGCCGTTCGGCTGGAACATTATAAGCCGAGATGGTTTGGCGACGTGGGTCCGCAAATGTCTCTTCAGCCTCTTCCGGGCTTACGCCGTGTCGAGTCAGGAGATGCGTCACGTTCGCCTCATCCCAGTCGAACACTCTTCAGTACTCTCTAATGTCTCGTACACTCATATGTATGTACAAATGTACCATGCTGTACATATATTCCGCAGAACAGGATAGCACGCCATGTAGCACTCGCCAATCATCCTAGTGCGGACAGCGCGGCCTCCTCGGTTCCACCACGCGCGCCACAACACGGCAGCGTGGCTGTACGATTAGGGAGACGATCCGTCTATCGAAGTATGCCGGCGAGGGGAACAGTGGAAGTTGGAACCGCGAACCTGCGGGTGAAAGCGCTGGCCAGCGGCAGTTCGGCCAATGCCCTACTGATCGAATGCGCCGCCGGCTCCCTTCTAGTGGACGCCGGACTGAGCGCGCGGACCCTCCAGGAATTGCTGCTCCGGCACGCGGTCTATCAGGCGCCGCTATGCGGTATTTTGCTCACCCACGAACATGGAGATCATTGCGTGGGCGCCGATGTGCTGGCCCGGAAAACCGGCGCTCCCCTGGTGGGCACCCGTGGTACCCTGAACGCGCTGCGCTTGCATACACGCACTCCCACCAACCCGGTAGCCGCCGGTAGTACCGTGACCATCGGCCCTTTCGAGGTCCATGCCTTTCCCGTGCCCCACGACGCGGCCGATCCGGTAGGCTACCGCATCGAATTGGGGACCTGGCGGGTGGGGATCGCCACCGACCTCGGCCACTGCTCGCGTCATGTCCGCGAGGCGCTCCGCGAGACCCACCTCACGGTGATCGAGGCCAATCACGACCGAGGTCGGCTGGCCGCTAACTCCGGCTACTCCGAGCTTCTGAAACGACGGATCTCCGGCGACCGTGGCCATCTGGCCAACGAGCAGACAGCCAGCCTCCTCCAGGAGTTCGCGGAGTGCGCGCATGATCGATGGGTCTGGTTGGCCCACCTGAGCGAGGAAAACAATAGGCCATCGATCGCCCTGGCCGCCATGCGCCGCCACTTTCAGTTGCTCCGCCAACCCCTGCCTTTCGACCTCCAAGTGGCGGAACGGGATCGCCCGAGTGTAGAATGGGATACGCGCGCCCTTTTCCGGCAGCGCGCCCTCTTCTAAAAGGGAGATCGCTACCGTGAAGCTGCATGAATATCAAGGCAAGGAACTCTTCCGCTCGGTGGGCCTGCCTGTCCCCAACGGGGAAGTGGCCACCACCCCCGACCAGGCCGCCGCGATCGCCGGACGGCTAGGACGAGTGGTGATCAAGGCCCAGGTGCATGTAGGGGGCCGAGGGAAAGCGGGCGGAGTCAAAGTGGCCGCCACCCCCGAGGAGGCGCGGCAGGTTGCCGGGCGGATCCTGGGGATGGATATCAAGGGTCTGACCGTCCATAAGGTATTGGTCGAGCCTGCGCTCGATATCCAGACCGAGTACTACGCGGGAATCGTCAACGATCGGGCCAGCAAGCGCTTCATCCTCATGCTCAGCAGCATGGGCGGAGTGGATATCGAGGATGTCGCGCATACGAACCCCGAGGCAATCATCCGCCTCCCCATTGACCCCGCCTATGGGTTACTGGACTTCGTGGTCTACCAGGCGATGCGGGAAGCCGGCTTCTCTGGGGCCAAGTCGCGCGAACTGGGCCGCGTTCTCAAGGGACTGTACGAGGCGCTGACCCGCTATGATTGCCTGCTCGCGGAAATCAATCCGCTGGTCATCACGGGAGACGGGCGGGTGGTCGTGGCCGACGCCAAGGTGGACATTGACGATAACGCGTTGTTCCGCCACCGCGATCTCCTGCCATATCGCGAGGAGTCGTTCGATAACGAGATGGATCGCCAGGCCACCGAACAGGGGCTGACCTACGTACACCTCGGCGGTGATATCGGCGTGATCGGCAACGGCGCCGGTTTGGTGATGAATACCCTCGACGTGGTGACCGCGAGCGGCGGCAAGCCGGCCAACTTTCTTGATATCGGTGGGGGCGCCCAGGCGGACCAGGTAGTCAAAGCCATGACCATGGTTCTCAGTGATGCCGCCGTGAAGGGGTTGATCTTTAATATATTTGGCGGTATCACCCGTTGCGACGAGGTAGCGAGAGGGATGCTGCAAGCGGCGGAGCGGATGGAAATCCGCGTTCCAGTGGTCGTCCGGCTCGCCGGTACCCAGGAGGAAGCAGGTAGTGAACTGTTACAAGGCAGCCGGTATGTTCCGGTCGCCAGCGTCCAGGAGGCGGCCAGCAAGATTCAGGAGTTAATCGCGGTGTAGCGCGGCCCGGAGGGCGGTGACGTGGCGAAGAAGCAGGAACAATTTCCGGACATCGTGGAGACGGAGTTCTTTATCTCCTGGGATGACCCGGATTCGGAAACCGTAAGCGTGGGCTTCCTCGAACGCAGTTTGGTCATGGATTTCGATTACGCGGAGTTTCTCGACTTCGCGGCGGTCGTGGATGAGGTCCGTACCTACATCAAGAAGGCGCGGGCGAACGGGAGCCCCTGGCAAAATGGGCTCACGCAACACGAGCACTGAGCGGTCCCGGGAGGCCCGCCCAGCTTGCTGACTATCGGAATTACCGGTAATATTGCCTGTGGTAAATCAACGGTGGACGCGATGTTGCGTACCATGGGCGCCACCGAGGTACTCGACGCCGACCGCGTGGTGCATGATCTGCTCCGCGCGGATCCGGATGTGCGGGAGGCCCTCCAGCGGGCCTTCGGATCCGAGGTGTTTGCCGCCGACGGCTCGGTGGATCGAACCAAACTGGGGACGATCGTTTTCGCCGATCCGCACGCACTTCAAGCGTTGGAGGGCATCCTCCATCCCGCCGTCCGCCAGGCCATCCGCGGACGCTTGGCGGCCATGCCGGAGGATGCTCTGGTGGTGGTGGATGCGGTCAAACTACTGGAAGGGGAACTGGCGGCCTTGGTGGATCAGGTATGGTGGGTCACGGCCCGCGTGGACCAGCAGATTGATCGGTTGACCACCGGCCGCGGCCTCAGCCGTGAAGCGGCGCTGGCCCGGCTGCACGCGCAGCCCTCCCTGGAGCAATTCAGAGATCGTGTACAGGTTGTTATTGACAATTCAGGCCAGTTAGCTCACACTCGCATGCAAGTAGAAATTGCCTTGAACGATTTACTTGCCTCGCGCGGGCAGCGCGAGGCAAGGGGAAGAAATGGGGACCAATAGATGAACGACAAGCCTGTACCGCTGACCTCGCAGGGACGCGCCGAAATCGAGGCGGAGTTGGCCCATCTCCGCACGGTGCGACGCCAGGAGGTAGCGGCGGCAATCGGCGCCGCGGCCGAGGATGGCGATCTTTCCGAGAACGCGGCCTACGATCATGCCAAAGAGGAGCAAGCGCTCCTTGAGGGGCGGATCGCCACCCTCGAACACTTTCTCCGCAACGCCGTGCTGATCGAAAACGGCTCGCATGATACGGTGCAACTGGGTGCGACCGTGACTATCGAACAAGATGGCGAGCAGGAAACCTATACGGTGGTTGGCCCTCTGGAGGCGGCCCCACTCAAAGGGCGGATTTCCAATGAATCGCCGATCGGGAGGGCGCTCCTCAACCACAAGTCCGGCGACACGGTGAAGGTGATGGCGCCCGCCGGTGAGCGGACCGTGCGTATCGTCTCCGTCGCCTGAACGGGTTATCTCTCAGATCTCCACGGGTATTTGGGGTGGCAATGGGCCTCCGGCCGCCGCTGGAGGCCCATTATCGCGTTAGTGGAGCACGATCCGTATCCAAGCGGTTTCCCGGCCCGACCCTCCATGCACCCAAGACTGACGGCATGGCCGCGCTACCTGCTATGTTGGTTAAGGAGTTTTGAGAGGAATGACGGAGCAGTATGGATCTGATCATCGTACGCCACGGCCAATCGACCGGCAACATTACCACGGACGATGTACCGGATGGCGAATTGACGCCCCTGGGGCGCCGGCAAGCCCAAGAAGTAGCGATCAGGCTGGCAAACGAGGGCATCACTCATGTGTTTGCCAGCCCGCTCATTCGCGCGCTTGCCACGGCCAGCGCCATCGCCGAGGCGGTCGGCGTGGAGCGGGTCGAGGTGTGGCCTGAGTTACAAGAGCATCGGACCACTATTCATCGCGGTTTTGGCCGGCACGAGTTACTCCACGACTACCCTCGGGCGTTCTTCCCCGCGGGGGTCGAGGCGAATGGATGGGATCATGGGGGCGAAACCTACGAGTCGGCTTTTGAACGGGCCGAGTCGGCGATCGCCCGCTTGCGGGATCGTTTTTCTCCCAGCGATCGGGTAGTGGTCGCCACCCATGGCGCCTTCGCCAACTATCTGCTGCGGGCCATCCTGCGCATGCCGCCCGCGGCCTCGGTCTGGTTTACCATGAATAACTGCGGGATTAGCCGAGTCCGGTTCGCCAAACCACCGCTACGAACCGGCTTCGACCTCCTATTCGACCATGCCGACGCGGAAATTATTCGCGTCAATGAGGTTTCCCACTTGAGTGAAGTGTCCTGACCCGCCCCTGATACACTTTCACTCGCCGGCACAATTAGCAAGGAGCGGTGATGCGGGCGATTCGGATTCATGCGGTTGGCGGCTCGGAGGTCCTGAAGTACGAGGAGGCTCCAGTCCCCGAAGCGGGACGGAATGAGGTGTTGGTTCGCTTGCGCGCGGCCGCCGTGAATCGCGTGGATATTCTCCTGCGCGAGGGCCGCTTGCCGATCGGCAAGGCGCTGCCGCATATCCTGGGCGCGGACGGTGCCGGCGCGGTGGTCCGCGGCGGCGGCGGCGATGCCCGATCAGGGGATCGCGTGTTGGTGACCGGCGATACTTTGGGTAGGCTCCGGGACGGCACCTATGCCGAGTACGTGGTGGTCCCCAATTCCATGGTTGTTCCCATTCCCCAGGATATGCGCTACGAGGACGCGGTTGCCATGGGCACGGCGGCCTTGGCCGCCTGGCAGGCGGTGGTGGATCGCGGAAGCTTGGTGCCGGGCCAGTGGGTGCTGATTCATGCCGCTGGGAGCGGGGTGGGAGTCACGGCCATTCAGATCGCCAAATTGCTCGGCGCCAGGGTGATCGCGACCGCCGGAGCCGACAGTAAGCTGGACCGGGCGCGTAAGTTAGGGGCCGACTTCGCAATCAACTACACTCATGGCGACTTCGCGGTCCAGGTCAAGGGCATCACCAACAATCGGGGGGCGGAAGTGGTGATCGACCCGGTGGGGGGCGAGATCCTCCGGCGGAGTCTGGAGTGCGTGGCTCCGGGCGGCAAGGTCGTCTCGTTGGGGATGGTGGCGGGCAGCGAAGTGGCGCTGGATCTCAGAAAGCTGATCCCCCGCGGAATCAGTATCATGGGGCTGCACGCAGGTGCCCTTCCTCCCTACCAGATAGCGGATCGCTACCGGCAGATCGGCCAGTTGATCACTCAGGGCCGGTTGCATCCGGTGATTGACCAGGTTCTCCCCCTGGCCGAGGCGGCGACCGCGCATCAATTGCTGATGCAGCGCCGGCATTTTGGCAAGATAATCCTCCGGATCTAGGGGAGAGAGAAGGGAACGCCATGAGCACCGCCAACCCACCACTCCGGTTCGCAATTATTGGCTGTGGGGTCATCGGCCCCACCCATGCCGAGGCGATCACCTCGCTATCCGACGCGCGACTGGTGGCCGTGGCCGATGAGGTGCTAGCGAAAGCGGAAGCCCTGGCGGCCCGCTTTCAGGTGACGGCCTACTCCGACCCGGAGCGGATGCTGGCGGAGACGCGGCCCGATGTGGTATGCGTCTGTACCCCAAGCGGCCTCCATGGGGTGAATGCCTGCCTGGCCATGCGGGCGGGAGCGCATATCATCGTCGAGAAGCCGATGGAGATTACCCTGGCGGCGATCGACGAGATGCTTCGCGTGCAAAGAGAGACCGGACGGAAGATGGCGGTGATCAGCCAGCACCGTTTCGACGAGGCGAGCATGCGCGTCCATGCGCTGGCCCGCGAGGGCGCTCTGGGGCGCCTCGTGTTGGGGAACGCGCAGGTACCCTGGTGGCGTTCACAAGGCTACTACGAAAGCGGGGCCTGGCGTGGCACCTGGGCGCTCGATGGGGGCGGGGTGCTGATGAATCAATCCATTCATTCCATCGACTTGCTGCAATGGCTCATGGGTCCGGTCAAGAGCGTACAGGCATACGCGGACACGCTGGTGCATCGCATGGAGACGGAGGACACCGCGGTGGCGATCCTCCGTTTCGCCAGTAGAGCCCTGGGCACCATCGCCGCCACTACGGGCGCCTATCCCGGCGTGACCACGCGGGTGGAGATTTTCGGCGACCAGGGTTCAGCCGTGATCAGCGATGACCGCCTGAGCTATCTCCATCTGGCTCGCGATGACCACGAGCCGGCCGGACCATACGGAAAAGCCGCCCCGCCGCTCGCTAGCGCCGCCCCGGCCAGCGGCGCCGGCCAGGCGGCTCTCGCCTCGGCCACCACCCACGCGGCCCAGATCGCCGATATGATTCGAGCTATTCGGGAGGACGGGACGCCGATCCTCGACGGCATCGGGGCACGCCACTCGGTGGCGATTATTCTGGGAATCTATGAATCGGCCCGTATAGGTCGGGAAGTGGCACTGACATGATCCGCATCTCCGCCTTCGCCGACGAGATAGCCGCCGACCTGGGGGAACAGATCGCGGTTCTCCTTCAGGAAGGGATCCGCCATATCGACCTCCGCGGCGCCTGGGGCGCCAACGTGTTGGACCTGACCGACGCCCAAATCACCGAGGCGCGCCGGCAATTGGACGAGGCCGGCGTCAGGGTGGCAGCTATCGGCTCCCCGATTGGGAAGGTGCCGATTGATAGTGACTTCGACCAGCACCTGGAGCGCTTCAACCAGGCCGTGCGCTTGGCGCGCGTGTTCGAGGCGCCCTTCATTCGGATTTTCTCCTTTTATCCGCCCACCGATCCGGCGTCCGACGCGGATCCTGCCACCTGGCGCGGGGACGTGCTTCGCCGGCTCACCGAAATGACCGCCCGCGCCCGAGCCGCCGGCCTAACCTTGGTCCACGAGAACGAGAAGGACATTTACGGAGACACGATCTCCCGCTGCGTGGATCTCCTGACCGTCGTGGATGACCCTTCGTGTGGGGCCGCGCTGGATCCGGCCAACTTCATCCAATGCGGCGAGGAGCCGTTCCCAGCCGCGTACGAGGCGCTGGCGCCCTGGATCCGCTACGTCCATGTGAAGGACGCGCGACAGGACGGCACGGTCACGGTGGCGGGGGAGGGACTGTCGAACTGGCCCGCGCTCCTGACCCGTCTCCGCGCGGACGGCTACGACGGCGTCCTATCCCTGGAACCGCATCTGGCCGAGGCCGGGCGATTCAGCGGGTACAGCGGACCCGAACGCTTCCGCGGCGCGTCCCAGGCTCTGCAAGACTTATTGAAGGCGATGGATTGGCAGTTTGAGTAACAATCGTGGTGGAGTGTGAAGGGAAGCGGGGTCTTCCCTTCACACTCCACCACGAGAGATTTGCTTACCGCTCCGCACTTGCACTACCTTGTAGCACATGGAACTGTGCACAATCCACACCACCTACATGGAGTTACTTTCGCGAGCGACATTCATGCCCGCGTTCGTGGATGATCCGGACCTGCGGATACTGGCGGCAAAGCCGCCGGCAGCGCCATTCGTTCGCTGGCTCTATACGGCGGTGGGCTGGGCGGTGCAATGGGACGGGCGGGCAGCCTGGACAGACGCGGCGTGGACAGAACATCTGGCGCGCCCGTCCGTCACCGTGTTGGCGCTCTTCCGCCGCGACACGCCGATGGGCTTCGTGGAATTGGATGCCGCCTCAAGCGAGCCGGGAACAGAAATTGCCTATCTGGGTATGCTGCCTACCCAGCAGGGGCGCGGCCTTGGGAAGCACGTACTTTCCGTAGGCGTGACCCACGCCTTTGCCGTCGGCGCCTCGCGGATCTGGCTGCACACCGATAATTTTGACAGCCCACATGCGATAGCCAACTACCGAGCGCGGGGGTTCGTCACCTACCGCGTCACCACCCATGAGGAGCGCGGCTACCCTCCAGGTGAGGTGCCGGCGCCGTCAACCGCAGCCCTGGCGCTGCCGCCGCTGCCAGCCAATGCATTCGCGCTGGCGAGCCGGGCCGCCCCATGAAATGGTCCAGGGGCGAGGGCTGGAGCGATCCCCTTGGCGCCGTCATGCTTCTGGCCGCCCTGGTGCTCCTGGCGGTGGCGTGGCACGGCACCGCTTCGGCTCCCAGTTTGATAGTGACTCACTGGCCCGCGAGCCCGGTGGCTCGTTGAGTGATGCGCCCGGCGAACGCGGCCTCGCCTGTATCGCCGCCCATGCGCTACCCATTGGCCCTGGCCTACGTCTGCGTGGCGCTGATCGCCGGACTGTGGGGTGCTTCGCTTGGCGCTTCGAGCTGGCTTCCGGCGTTGGGGCTGGCTGCGGCGGCGTGGGTATGGCGCCGGAAGAAGAGAGGGCTCGCGGTGCTCGTCGTGGTCTGCCTGGCGGCATTCGGCATGGGAAGCTGGCGCTACGTAGCCACCGCCTATCACGATGGGCCGGGGCAGGTGGGCCATTATGTATGGCATCGCGCGCAAATCATCGGGGTGGTGGATGGCGAGGGGCAAACCGCCGGGCTGGGCGAGAATCTGCCCGTCTCGGTGGAGCAATTAGCGATCGATGGCCGGCCCGTCAACGCGCGGGGGCGCATACTCGTCCATTACACCGGCTCGCAAACCCTTGAATACGGCGACCGCATTACCCTGCAAGGGTTGCTGGAGCCGCCTTACAATCCGCCCGGATTCGACTACCGAGCCTATCTGGCTGGCCAAGGCATCCACGCCGTGATGAGCTTTCCCAGCCTGACTCTCGATGGACACGGGGCCGGGAATCCGATCCAGGCGCTTGCCTACGGGCTGCGTGATGCCCTCCGGAGGGCCATCCTGGGCATGTTGCCGCATGACATGGCGGCGCTCCTGATCGGGATCCTCCTGGGCGCCCCCACTCGTAGCCTGGGCACGCTCACCACTTCCTTCATCCGGGCGGGTCTGATCCATGTGGTGGCTGTCTCGGGCTTGAAGGTCGCGCTGGTGGCGGGGACGGTTTCGCGCCTGTGTTGGCGCCTTCCGGCCCGCGTCCGCCCATTCCCGGCTCTCGGAGCGGTGGGCCTCTACACGCTGGTCAGCGGGGCGACCCCATCGGGCTTGCGGGCCGCCTTGATGTGGGGGCTGGCGGTGATCGCTCTGAGCCTGGGGCGGCGAAGCGACGTGTGGGTCAGCCTTGCTCTGGTGGCCGCCGCCATGCTGTGGTGGAACCCACTGTTGCTGCACGACGTGGGATTCCAACTCTCGGTAACCGGCACCGCGGGCATCGTGGCTTTCACCCTCTTCTTCGAGCGGCGTCTTCATCTGCTGCCCCCGTTGGTGCGCGAATCGACGGCGGTCAGCCTGGCTGCCCAGGTA
>Ga0134126_10004052_pt1 | contig 18318 bp, 16 predicted proteins | sample KB31752_FD_96881 | JGI IMG/M metagenome (GOLD analysis project Ga0134126, IMG submission 96881) | Terrestrial soil microbial communities with excess Nitrogen fertilizer from Kellogg Biological Station, Michigan, USA - KB3-175-2 | ecosystem: Environmental > Terrestrial > Soil > Unclassified ...
AAGACATTGCTCATGCCGGCGAAGGCTACTCTGCCTTACGCCGTAGTCAATGTCCCCAGCCTCATCTTTCGTTGGCCGGTTTTGACCTGATCATCGTTGGCCGCTTTTGGGTGTTCACCGAGGCGCTCTCCTTTTTCAAAGTCGGTGAAACCTACACGAATGATCAAATCCGATTCTCCTTAGATTTAGAGAATCTCGGCGGAATTCGTCCAGCTTTAGACGCGAAGGGTAGGGTCAGACACGTTGCGATACTGACTGCTTGCGAGGATTCAGGAAGGTTGAAGGCAGAGAACCCGTATCACGACCGGATTGAGGGCAACATTCTCGTATATACGGCACAAGGTCGCGAGGGGGATCAGGCTCTGTCGGGACGGAACAAGAGACTCGTGGAGCAGTATGATATTCCAACTCCATTCTTCGGCTTTACGAATTTGGGTAGACAAGCCTATCGTTTCCTTGGACTGCTCGAACTCCTTCGCCACTACCAGGAGAATCAAGCCGACGCGAAGGGTACTCTGCGAACGGTCTGGGTTTTTGAATTCCGCATACATAGTAATCGAGAAATCGTCCCAATCGAGGAAGCCGGACGAATTACCGCGATCTTGCTTGCAGATTCGAGATCGCGAGAGACCTCACCGCAGCCGGAACGCGAGATAGCTGCGGTTCCGCATGAGAAGGACGAGACGCCAGAAGCGAGCGCCGCCGAGATCGAAGTCGTTCGGACCAAACTGTTTCAATACGCCCCTCCGAATTTTGAGCACTTTGTTAAGGTCTTGCTGGAAAGAAGCGGATTTGTACGTGTATCCCTGACGGTAGCTTCAGGAGATGGCGGAATCGACGTGAACGCATACGTTGACGAGAAGAACGACTTCTTCGCAGGCACGCACGTGCAAGCGCAGGTTAAACGGTGGCGTCATGCTGTTGGGAGTCCAGAAATAAACAACTTTCGAGGCGCTTTGAGCACGACGGCAAAGGGCATTTTTGTAACAACTAGCCATTTCACCAGAGCCGCAATAGCAGAAGCTCGACACAACGCAAAGCCCTCGATCACTCTGCTGGACGGAGAGAAAGTAGCCTCCATCGCGATCCGTAATCGAATTCCAATCGCCTGATCGCGAAACCCAAGAATTTATTGCGGGCTTATTTCCCGAGCTCGACGGAGAGCCTTCCTCGCGGTTCTAACCGGACACAACCGATCATGCCTTACTTGCGTACAATTCCGGTTCCGGCACCTCCCTCCTTCGCCCTTCGAAATTGTCTTCAAAGCCTCTACTAATAGGCGATACACTGACTCATAGATCTCAACTGTCCCATCGAAATCTGCTCGATTTTTCATTTTCACCTCCGGCCAGAGCCTATCGTCCTCTGAGAATCTGCTCTTATCGCACCGAACTGCATTGCGAGATCTTCGAAGAATGGTCACAAGAATATCCCGATCCCTACCCGCAGAGGTATCGAAAATCTATTCCGAACGGCTTCGTAAGAAAAACATGGAACGTTGCTTATGCGCCTAATCGACGGCGAAGTTTGACTATCCGGAACTGAAGCCAACAAAACGCTATGAAGCTTCAGCACAATCCGATTAGACCGGTCATTACGGAGCTTACCGCCATGCGAAGGTTTTAAATCCTACTCACTACGAATCGCGTCCATCGGATTGGTTTGAGCGGCATCGTGGGCTGGCACAAATGCCGAACCCACCACTACTAACAGCGTTATTCCCACTGCGATCGTAAAGCTGGGAAGATCGAAGCTGCCGAGTTGGTAAAGCTGTGAGCGCAACAAATGCGCGATTCCGATCGAGAGAGGCAAGCCAATGGCAAAACCAATCGCGGCAATTCGGAGGCTTTCGCCGAAGATCATCTGGAGTACATCACGCCTCAGCGCTCCGAGAGCCATGCGTACTCCAATTTCGCTGCGGCGGTGCTGCAACCGGTACGCCAACGTTCCATAGAGACCGGTTGCGACCAGCACAACTGCGAGTACGCCGAATGCGATTGCGAGGCGGGCGAACAGCATCGGCGTCGTATAGGTCTGCTCGAACTGCGCAGCTTGAGTCATGGGCTTCTGCAAGGCAAGATTTGGATCGATCTGGCTGACGGCGCGACGAACCTCCGGTACGAGCGAAAGCGGCTCCAGTGGCGTTCGGACTTCAAACGTAATCTGGCCGGCCATTCCCATTTGCGGAAGCGATTGGTAGATGGTTGGCCGTTCTACTTCGGCAGCCGCTTGGTACTTGCTGTTTCTGACGACGCCAACGATTTCGGCATTATCGACGGTGTGCCCCAATGCACCCTGTTTAAGGTATTGGTCAGCAAACGCCTGATTCACAACTACGACGGCTTTGCTCGACGGCGTATCGGCTGAGTTGAACTCGCGGCCCTGGAGCACGGGAACGCCAAGCGTTAGGATCTCTCTTCCGTCGAGACGGACACCGCTGCTGCGCAACCATCCCGATCCCGGACGCCACTGCGCCACGGAGATCGATTCCACTCCTGGTATAGCTCGAATCTCATCGATGAGCCGGTTGTAGTAGGACCAGCTTTGAACGCCTCGTTCTAATCCTTGCGGAGTTACATCGAAGGCAAGCAGGTCGTGGGCGCGCATGCCTAAGTCCACGCTCTCGTAATTCAGCAGCGTTCTGACAGTAAGGCCGGCCGCGACCAGCAGCGTGAAACACACGGCGATCTGGATGGCGATCACAAAATTGCCGACGCGCGTGCGACTCCGGCTTTGGCTTCCCATTTGAGTTGCGCTTCTTAATGCCTGATCCACGCTGATCTGCATGGCTCGCGAAAACGGTGTGAGGGAGAATGCGATGGCTACGAGGGAGGCAATCGCCAGCGTGAACAGAAGAACGCGTCGATCAGGATTCAATCCGGCATCGACCCGGGCCCAATGAGCGAGCACACGCGTGGCCGCAATTGCCAGCATCGAACCGAGTGTTGCGCCGGCGGCGACAATCACGACGCTCTCAGCCATGAGCTGTCGGAAAATTCGCGAAGAGCTCGCGCCGGTTGCGATCCGAATCGCAAACTCACGTTCACGTGCAGTGCACTTGGCCAGGATGAGCAATGCCACGTTGGTACACGCGATCAAAAGCACAAGGCCAACGAGAGCCATCATCAGCTCCACAGGCTCGCGATAAGACTTCGCGTAATTGGCGATTCCGCGAATGGGAGTGAAGCCGAGCGTGGCGGGCCATTGTTCGAAATCGAGCTTGCCTAAATCGGCCGTTGCTGCCTGCCAGAACACGCCCTGAACGGCCTGCGATGCTTGCTCCGGCGAAACGCCCGGCGCCAGTCGCGCGACCATGGGAACCGCCCACCATTTCGAAGATGTGTAAAGCGTGCCTCGATCGCCGGGAAATCCCCATGCATTAAGTTCCGGACGCGTTTGCAGTGGAATCCAGAAGTCGGCGACGTGTCCGGCATCGACTCCGAAAAAGCGGGGTGCGGTTATTCCGGCGATAGTGAAAGGAATGCCGCGGATATAGAGTGTCTGCCCAATCGCGAAGGGATCTCGCGAGAAGATGCTCGTCCACATGTCATAGCTCAGAACAACCTTCGAGGTGTGCTCTTTTTCGTCCGCCTGTGTAAGCCCGACTCCCTCGATCACCGGAACACCAAGGCCCGAAAAATAATTCCCGCTGATCTCCTCACCAGGCTTAGTGGTTGGAGCGTTCCCATAACGAACCGGAACGTCGCCTAAACCCAGCGGCACATAGGCGATCAGGTCAGAGAAAATGCGGGATTGGCCATGCAAGGCCTCAAAGACAGGAAAGGAGAACGACGTGTTCCCATTTCCGGTTCCATACGTGTTCGGCGGTTGCGTGCCTCCGTGTAGCAGTCTCACTGTGTAGAGTTGTTGTGCATTGCGTACCGGAAGCATCTTCAGCAGCAATGCATTCAGGACACTGAAAACGGCGGTATTCGCACCGATTCCCAAGGCAAGGGTGAGGACAGCAGTGATGGTAAATCCCGGAGACTTGTGGAGCTGTCTGAGTGTATAGCGAAGATCCTGAAGCAGGATGTACATGCAAAGCCTCCGAACGCGGAGAACAGACCTTGCGTGTTATAGAGCGTACCAAAGATCGGCTATTCCGGGGGCCGTGAAGGTCAGTACCGTCCGCGATGGCGTGTGGTGTGCCGAGTTTGTCGTGATTCACCCATTCGTTACTGCGAACGGTACTGACACTTGACGCGAGCAGTGGGGTACAGGCGCCTCATCGAAAATGCGATGAGTGATGTCCCCCACATCCACGAGCACCGGGTTCAGCAGTTTTGTCACGAGGGTGTTCCCGTGCGATGCACTTGGGTGGACTAAGGAACGTGGTCAGATCATGATGTGCGATCAAGGTCGGAGGCGAAGAAGCTCTCATGAGAATCTCTGCATTTTGCGGTGTCAGCGTCGACGGCTACCTTGCGCGCCTGGACGATACGTTCGATTTTCTGAAGGTGGGTGAAGGCGTGCCCCACGGATTTTCAGAATTCTTGAAGAGTGTCGACGTCGTGGTGATGGGCCGCAGGACATTCGAGGTAGTCCGAAGTCTCGGACACCTCGAACTGTACGGGGGCAAGCCGATGATAATTCTGAGCAGCAGCCCTCTGCAGTTCAAGTCGGTCATAGGGGAAATCGAGCAGATGTCAGGGACACCGCAGGAACTCGTCGCTCAGCTCGAGGGCCGCGGATTCAAGCACGCCTACGTCGATGGAGGAATTACCATCCAGGCATTTCTCAAGTCAGGGTTACTCGACGACATTACGATCACGCGCGTGCCTGTGCTCATTGGGCAGGGCATTCCGCTGTTCGGTTCGCTGCCGCGCGATATTCCTCTACAACACTTGAGAACTCAATCCTGCAAAGGCGGCCTTGTCCAGACGGAGTACAGAGCGAAGAAGAGGTGACCTCACACGGCAGCGGCATGTTTCTTTGTTCGTGCGGCTGCTCCACTCGTCAGCTGTCGCGGCAAAATGAGTGTGTCTTCATCGACGCACTAGATCTTTCCAAAATCAATCCTTGGCTCCGGAGCCACACCAGCAACAATTGCCGGCGACTGGCAGACTTCGATAGTTCAATTTGATCAGATCCGCAAGAGATACTTGTTATACAAATGAACTTATGAGGTGATGCGCTGACATAGGACGCGATCGGAGTTGCATGTTTGTGGATGAGTGTCGCGGAAATGTTTTGACGACTGCTTGACATAATCGTGACATTTGTCCGGCCCTTCGCGCATCAACTCGTTTGAATCAGCATCGTGCAAACTGCAATGAATCACTCTGAGCATTTGCGACTTCGCATTCTGTTGCGATCTCTCCGGTCCTTGATAATTCTGTTTCTGCTCATCACTGCGTCCTCACTCATTCTGTCGGCGCAGGCCTCTCCAACACCGGCGCCGAGTTCTATGGACATCGAACACTCTACGATGACCGTTCACGTCTATCGTGCCGGTCTGTTTTCGTTTGCAGGCGACAATCATGAAATACAGGCGCCGATTGCATCGGGTGCTCTAAACGAACCTGCGCGAACTGTGGAACTCAGAGTTGACGTTCGTCGCATGCGGGTTCTGGATCCGAACCTTAGTGCAGACAAGCGCTCACAGGTTCAGGAGAAAATGCTCAGTCCTGACGTGCTCGATCCGGACCGCTATCCGGAGATAAGCTTTCGTTCTACGAGAGTGGATGAGAAGAGCAGCAACAACTTTTCAGTCAGCGGCAATCTAACGCTGCACGAGCAAACGCGGCCCATCAGTGTAAGTGTCGTGCGTACTCAATCCCACTATCGCGGATCGGCAACAATCAAACAAACTGACTTCGGAATCAAGCCGATCAGCATCGGCGGCGGCACAATCAAGGTCAAGGATGAAGTCAGGATCGATTTTGACATCGTGACGCTTCAACCATAATCTCCAGTTTCCATGGCACACATCGCGCCCGCAGCGCTTCAGCCTCGTCGAGCTACATCGTCGGGAGCGCGCCTGATTTCCGAGTTCGTGGTCGCGTCCATCGGCGCCACACTCCTGATCTGTGTAGCCATCGCCAATCAGGCGTGGCTGGACAGGCACTTCGTACCCTCCTTTTTCTTGCCGCGCCGCACCTACGTAGTGCTGGAAACATGTGGCCGAATCACGATGGCGATTGTCGGGGCGTGGCTCGTCTTCGTTGTGAGGCCGCGCGTCGGACGTTTCGCAGCGCGGACACCAAGGCGCGCGTTCGAGATTCTCATTGCCATCTCTTTGGCGCTGGGAGCCAGCGACGTGCTACTCCGTTATGTACATCTCCGACCCGTGGAGTGGCTATCGGCAGATCAGGAGCCACGTCGTGAGCCGGATCCGCGTCTGGGCTGGACATGGTTGCCGGCACGCACGGGGCATAAGACTATCGGCGGACGCGTTATTGATTACGCCATCGACGCCGCAGGATATCGGGTACAGCGTGTCGACAAACCCGTCGACTTCACGCGTCCTACCCTTCTATTTACTGGTGAATCGGTGATGTTTGGCGAAGGGCTCACATGGGAGGAGAGCATACCGGCCCAGGTCGGAGCCATGGTGGGATTGCAGACTGCGAATCTCGCTGTCCACGGCTATGGCAACGATCAGGCTTACATGAGATTGCAGGCGGAGCTGCCGCGTTTTCGTCACTCCGTCGCTGTGGTGTCACTATTCATGACAGACCTGTTCGGGCGCAACCTCGATCAAGACCGACCGCATCTCGGGCCCGGTCTGGTCTGGCTGCCACCGGAAAACCGCTCGCGTCTTGCATCGCTCGCGAAGCTCATTGTGCCCTACCGGGCAAACAGCACAGTCGATCGCGGTGTTGCCGTGACGCGTGAAGTTTTTCGCGCCACAAACGAGTTAGCCCGAGTGCATGGAGCGACTCCGCTCCTCGTGGTGTTGCAGTTTGGTACTGAAGCGCCGCCGGAACGAACACTACGACGCCGAATCCTCGACGACGCGGGCCTGCCTTATCTTTTCGTTGAAATTGACTCCACGTGGCGTTTGCCTTGGGACCGTCACCCTAACGCGCGCGCCGCTCACGCGATAGCCGCAGCAATCGCTGCTCACATGGAATCCCAAAACTCTGCTTTCGATCGCAGGTCGGATGCGATGCCGAATGCCCCCACGAAGCTTGGGACGAAAAGTTCGCGTTGACGAATTAGTGACATTTGCCATCGGCTGGAGCGCGTATATTGTCTGGCTGTCATGCCATCGTCATTAGCTCACTTCCGTCCGACAGGCTTCGACCGGATGCTCGCGCCGATTCACCGTTGGGTCTGGCGCGATAGCCAGCGACGCGTGCAAAAGCTGCTCCGGTTCGGCCAGACCGAGACGGATGGCGGGCACGACATATTACGCGCGGCGGAGATGACTCCCGATCCGCTCCTTCGTCGTCTCTACTTGAAGCACGCTATCGATGAATACCGTCACGGCGATATGTTCCGCCGGCGCGGAACAGATCTTCTTCATACTCTTTCTTCAACTTCCGAAGCGGGATTCCAAGCTGATTGGCTCGCCCCCGGCGGACATGGTCTCGATGATCTGAATGTTAAAGATGAGTCGGACAAAGACCTACTCGCTTTTCTGCACTTATCCGAGAAGGCTGCCGCAAGCCGCTTTACGGTCTATCGCGATGTCTTGCGGAGTGATGAGCCGACCTGCGCTATCTTCGAGGAAATTCTGCACGACGAAGTGTTTCACATGAGCTACACACTCACACAACTGGCGCGGATCTCGCCTCAGCATCACAGACAGCATTTATGGCGAGCACGCTTGAGCCGCCTCTGGAAGGGCTACCTGCGAATCGCCACCGCACTCGCCGGAGTCATGGGTACGCTCTTCCTCATCCTTCAGTATTTTATTTTGCTGCCTCCTTTTGCATTGCTTGCGAAACGGGCCGCACGACACGAGCAACCTGGCTGGAGTTTGATTTCACCCGATCGAAACGGTGCACTGGATAGACAGTACTGAAATGAAAATTCTGGGAATCTCAGCACATTACCACGACTCTGCCGCGGCGCTGGTTATCGACGGTCTGCCAGTTGCCGCCGTGCAAGAGGAGCGCTTATCCAGGCACAAGAATGACGCAGCATTTCCGCTGCAAGCGATTGAGTGGTGCCTGGAAAACGCCGGCGTCGAACCTGAGTCTCTCGACGCTGTGGTCTTCTACGAACGTCCGATGCTGAAATTCGACCGCATCCTCACCTGCGCGTTGCGCGCTTTTCCGCAGTCCTGGCGCGCGTTTCCAGCAGCGATGAAGAATTCCCTGGGAGAGAAAATCTGGGTGCGTGGAATCATCTCATCGCACTTGGGAGTTCCTGGGCGCAAGATCTTTTTCACGGAGCATCATCAGTCACACGCCGCTGCTGCTTTCCTCACCGCTCCGACACGCCACGCGGCGATCCTTACGACAGACGGAGTTGGCGAATGGGCGACGCTCTCGATCGGAGAAGGGAAGCGGCTCGAGAACGGAAAGACGGGCATTACTCTACGTCGTGAAATCAAGTTCCCCCATTCGCTGGGAATGCTGTATTCCACCTTCACGGCCTACCTCGGTTTTCCGGTAAACGAAGGCGAGTATAAAGTGATGGGCCTCGCGGGCTATGGCCGGCCCACGATGCTTGACAAGGTGAGAAAGCTAATTCAGCGCACGCCTGATGGCGCTTTCAAACTCGATCTCAGTTATTTCGATTTTCATACCACGGCCAAGTCATCCTATTCCGCACGATTCGTTGAATTGTTCGGACCACCACGAAGTTCGTATGATCCCATCGATCTGGAGACCTCCGATGGGCAACGCTTTGCCGATTGCGCAGCTAGTGTGCAGCGAGTCCTTGAAGAGACGCTGGTTGAGATAGCTCGTGCGCTACAGCAGGAGACGGGATTGCCCGATCTCTGCCTCGGCGGCGGAGTGGCGTTGAACGGAGTTGCCAATGCGCGAATCCTCGCCGACTCGGGGTTCGAACGCGTCTTCGTTCCCCCGGCTCCGGGGGACGCCGGTTGCGCATTGGGAGCGGCGCTCTATGCCGATCGCATCCATTTTGGGAATCCGGATCGCGAAGTACCGGATCATCCCTTCTGGGGCCCATCGATTGATGACAGAGAGCTTGCCCGGCTCGCGGGAGAAGACGGACACACATTCGATGATTCCGATCATGACTCGCTCATCGAGCAGACTGCAGACGATCTTGTCGCAAATCGCATCGTCGGCTGGATGGATGGAGCACTGGAGTTTGGACCACGAGCTCTCGGGCACCGCAGCATTCTCGCCGCGCCGCACTCAGCAGCGATGCGCGACCGCATTAACCGGGAGATCAAGTATCGCGAAGAGTTTCGTCCGTTCGCACCGGTGGTGCCGATTGAAGCAGCCGATCGCTTTTTCGAATTACCGCCCGGCGGAACCCGTCTGGCACGATTCATGTCTGGAGTGTTTCGGGTTCGGGAAGAATGGCGATCGCGACTGGAGGCCGTCACACATGTCGATGGCACCGCACGGCTGCAGGCGCTGGAACGCGCAATGGCTCCGCGACTATATGACTTGCTTTTGGCTTATGAGCGCCGCAGCGGAATTCCCGTGCTTCTCAACACCTCGTTCAACCTGGCGGGAGAACCGATTGTGAATCGAGTGGTCGAGGGGTACTCGACTTTCCTGCGTTCCGGAATCGACGTGCTGGTTGCCGGCACTACGCGGCTCATGAAACGAGAAGCGGTAACCACAAAAACAAAGGAGGCAGTCGCGTGATCAAGAAACGTGGACGAATCCGGCGAGGATTCATTGTTCTGGGCAGCACTGCCAGTTCCACCCGGCAACTGGTTCAAGGATTGTGGCGCGATGATTCGGACAAACGCTGGCTCACGCCGTTGGCTATCTTTCTGTGTGTGAGCGGGATCATCCTTACTCTTGCCGTCACTGTAGAAGCGCTCGCTCCGTTCATCTATTCCATTTGGTAAATGGTGCAAGAGTTCTTGGAGCTACTTGCGTGTCCGCTTTGTCGCGGCGATCTCGCAGCAGACTGGACGTGCCAAAGATGCTTCAAGCGATATGAAGCCCCAAATGCAATTCCCAATTTGCGACTGGCCGGCAATGGACAGGTTGACGTTGTTCGTCGCTTCTACCAGGAAGCACCGTTTCCTGATTATCCCGCTCGCGACAGTCTTACCTGGCTGAACGCGCGCGCTGAGCGAAGCGATTTTGCCCGTCATCTAAATCAAGCAATTCCGCTCGACGCGAGAATCGTAGATATCGGCTGCGGCACCGGGCAGATGAGTCTTTATCTTGCCCGCGGACGTCGTCGCGTCATCGGCGCGGATCTCACGCGCAAGTCCCTGGAACTCGGTGCAGCAGCCGCCCATCGTTTTCAGATAGCCAGCGTACTCTTTGTCGAAACCGACTTACACTGTCCCGGTCTTCGCGAAGCTTCCTTCGACGTTGTGTACTCAGCGGGCGTGTTGCATCACACGCCTGACCCTTGCGCCTCATTTGCGCGAATTGCGCACCTTGCGCGTCCGGGTGGAATGATCGTGCTCGGCCTCTATAACGCATTCGCGCGAATCCCACTTCGGATCCGGCGGCTGGTTGCGCGAATGACCCGGTATCGCTTCATTCCGTTCGACCCGGTGCTCAGCGATCGCCGGAATCAGCCATCACGACGCCTGGCATGGATCCGCGATCAATACCAGCACCCCGAGGAACATCGCCATACTCTCGCCGAAGTGCAGTCCTGGTTCCGCGAGAACGACATTGACTACGTGCGCGCATATCCCAGTGCGCTGATCGGCGATGACTCCGATGATCTTTTTTCCGTCGCGTGCGATAACTGGAAGCCCGAAGCTTGGCTAGCGCAACTTTCCTGGATTCGCACTCTGGCACATGAAGGTGGTTTGTTCGTGACGGTTGGCAGACGTAAGTAGGCGATTCGCCACCTGCGGTGATCCCGACGACAGATATAATCGGCGTTCATCTGAATGGAGAAACCCCGCATCTCGCTCGTGCTCGTCTTGTTATTTCTGGTCCCTATGGCGTGCGCTCAAACCGCTTCTGTTGATGACGACCATGACGGCATGGCCGACGCACTCGAAGCCGCGCTGCTGGAACAGTTCCGTCCTTCATTCATGATCAGCAAGGACGAATGCGACGTCCTTCCAGCAGAGATTGCCTCCGGAGAAGCTGTGCCTCGCGTGCTCGCGCGCAATGGCAGGATTTACGGTCAGGCGACACCTCACGCCGAAGGCGGTGTGGAACTGCATTATTTTCACCTGTGGTCACGAGACTGTGGTCGCCATGGTCATCCAAGAGACGTCGAGCACGTCTCAGCCCTGATCGCCAGGCAGAAGGACGGCTCATGGCAAGCGCAGTATTGGTACGCCGCTGCGCATGAACAGACAGTTTGCGAGCGCAGTATGTTTGCCAACGCCGCAGAACTGCGCGCACTCCATAAAGGACCCGCGGTTTGGATATCGGCGGGAAAGCACGCGTCGTACTTCAGTGCGGAGCTGTGCAACGGCGGATGCGGCGGCGATTCGTGTCGCGCCGCACGCAGCGCTCCGGTCCTGCCGGTAATCAACTTGGGTGAGCCGCGAGCGCCGCTGAGTGGAGCAGTATGGACGAATTCATCATCGTCAGTCTGGCCGCTCGCCGCAAAAATGTCGTCGGACTTCGACCAGAGTGTCATGGCGCAGTTGCAGACGATTCCAGCAGCCGGTCCAGTACGAATTTCTTCCAGTACTCCAGGAATGCAGAGAACGATCGCGGTGAGCAACACCACGTTCGGCAGTCTCGAACTGGCTCAAGGACAGACGGACAATGGTCTTGAAACGGCGAAAAGAAAAACCCGCAACGCCCTGCAGCGCAGTTATCGCGCGGTAAAGGCATGGATGAGCCGCAATTTCGACTCACACTAGTTTGGAAGAAACTCATTGCCGACTGCTTTAGCCGAGTGCCGACTGCCAACTGCCGCCTCTCCAAAGTGCAATAATTTTCCATGACCGAGTCTACGTCATGAACCGTCTGTTGCTGATGAGTATTCTGTTCAGCGGCTTTGCACTCTCGCAGACTCCTGATCCCACCCCCCTCGACGGACGAATCAGCGGAACGGTTCTGGGCGCGGACAACAAACCAATTTCCGCTGCGACAGTTTCTTTCGTAGAGCAAAGCGCATTGTCGATCACCAGCGCGTATCCCCGTCAGGTCAAGGCCGATTCCCGCGGACACTTCGATTCCGGAGCGACCCTCAAGCACGCGATCTACGATGTTTATGCGCATAGTGAAAAGGATGATTATCCAGATCGGACTTTCGTTTTTTATCGTTCTGCGGACTTCCATCCAGAAACTGTGCAGCTGTTTGGAGCACAGCCTGAGGCAAAGGTTGAGATCAAATTGGAACATAAGGCCGGCGTGCTGACGGGAAGTGTCATCGATGCCGACACAGACCAGCCTCTCGATGCATCTGTCTCTCTGGTGAATATGCAACTGGAAGACACTCCCTACGGCATGAACGGGAAAAGCGCTCACGCTAAGCAAGGGAAGTTTCGAGTGCTGGTACCGGAAAACACCGACGTTCATGTCTTCGTGCTAAAGCCCACACCTCCGAACGAACCCGAATGGTCTGGCTTCGATGTCACCGTGCATCTGCAGCCCGGCGAAACCCGCAATCTCGATATTCGACTGTACAAAGCTGGAACACCCTGACAAGCTTTCGGGAGCAGCTCTTCTACACGGAAATATCTCGACCATTTTCCGGAATCGGGAATTACAAATCGGAAGCTCGGATTCACTGTTGCTTAGCACAATGCTGACTGCTGACTGCCTCTCTTTGTCATAAATGATCCTTTGAAGCAAACGCCGCACTCGTGACCATCCCCCGCCAAGCGATATGATTGGAAAGGGCAGGACGCGTGAAAAGTATTTCGGCCCGCCTCCGGCACAGCACATCACGCGTGCACGCGCACAAGGACAAACGAAAGATCACAGTGTTCCTCCCATCGAGCACACGGACGACCTGAATGAAGCCAAAGAACACAATCTGCCTCTGGTTCGACAAAGACGCTCTTGACGCGGCGCGCTTCTACGCCGCCACGTTCCCCGACAGTAAGGTCACCGCTGTTCACAACGCACCCGGTGATTATCCCAACGGTAAGAAAGGCGACGTCCTCACAGTGGACTTCACGGTCGTGGGCATTCCCTGTCTCGGACTCAACGGCGGCCCGGCATTCAAGCACAACGAAGCCTTCTCCTTCCAAATCGCGACCGACACCCAGGAAGAGACCGACCGCTACTGGAACGCGATCGTCGGCAATGGCGGCCAAGAAAGCGCGTGTGGCTGGTGTAAGGACCGCTGGGGCCTGTCCTGGCAGATCACACCGCGCGCCCTCACCGATGCGCTTTCCGCCGGTGGCGGTGAAGCCAAGCGCGCCTTCGCTGCGATGATGACGATGAAGAAGATCGACGTCGCCGCCATCGAAGCAGCGCGGCGAGGCTAACGCGAACTGTCCGGCGCGTGCTTGGTCGTTCTGGATCACTCATCAGCCGGAAGCCAGCTAAGAATTCATGGCGAGCCCTCCATCATTGACTGCCCTTGCGCTTCGGGCTAAGCTACCGCGCCAGAAAAGGGGCCGCGATCTCAAGAACTCCATAAAGCAAGGAACTCCATAAACAGGGAGGACACTCATGCTCCGCCGAGCCGCTGTATCGTCGTTGATCATCTCCGTCTTAGCCGTCGTGACGCTGATCACACCAGCGTCCGCGCAATCGAACTCCGGTCTCCAAACGCAAACTCCCAGCAAACAACTTATGCAAGACATCTGGAATGGCTGGGCCTCGCTCGACACCGCCAACGTCTCCCGTTTCTACGACAAGAATGCCAACGACACCTTCTTCGACGTCACGCCGCTGAAGTACAAAGGTTGGTCAGCCTACGAATCCGGCGTGAAGAACGTCTTCGCACAGTGGCAATCGATGAAAGCCACAGTCAATGACGACGCCGAGTTGCACGCCAACGGCAATCTGTACTGGGGAACGGCCACCGTCCACCTCGAGATCACGCCCAAGCAAGGCAATCCCATGACCCTCGACCTGCGCTGGACCGTCCTCTGGCAAAAGCAAGCAAAACAGTGGCTGATCGTACATGAGCACGTCTCCGCTCCGCTGCAGCAGTGACAAAAACCAGACACGGACTACAGGGAGGTCCACGGAATACACGGATTCCCGAAATGGCACATCCGCGGCTGAACGGATCGTTGGCGCTAGCATTTGTCCGTGTGATCCGTGACATCCGTGCCGTGTTTTTGCTTTTCGCAGTTGCTCAGCAGCTTAGGAGCTTGGTAGCTCAGCTTGTTGTGCGCTGTGCCCTGTGCCCTGTGCCCTGTGCCCTGTACCCTCGCCTACCCTCCCCCCTCCCCTTTTTGCGCAAAATCCGCGATTCAAAGGACTTACAGCGACGAAATCCGTCATTTTCGATTCTTAATCCGCAAGATGTGCCGGATCGACCATGCTCGATACGCAACATCTTGCGGATTGCTTTCCAATTTCCTTCACTCTGCGCCGCTACCGACGCCACCTGAAGCCCATAGAATGCCACCTGAAGCCCATAGAATAAGGTCGCAATGTCGAGTCCTCGCGGCAGACATCAGTGACTTCCCACCTCGATTGCGAGATAGTGGTGCCCTGCCCGACTTGAAGTGAAGCGGACTCATCGAAGGGGACGGTATTCTCCTTGTGTTCGCCTCGTGAATTGTACCGTAATGGAACGCGTATTGACGGTCAAAGTTGAACAGAAAAAGTGTGGAAATTCCGACGAGAAATCAGCGAGTTGCAGAGCTATGAACCACGGTATTTTGATCCGTCGCTCGTGAACGGTGGGAGCGCCCGGATTCATGTGTGCACGAAGTGGTTGGGTGGGAGCGCACGCGATGCGGGAAGAAGTTTCAGGTGGGAGCCTACGGATTTACCGGGGTCCCCAGCAAGCGCCGGTGTTGCGGTTGCTGGGGTGGTTACGCCTAGGCAAGGCGTCAGCCTCGTGTAAATGCAACGTGGTTGTTTGCGGCTTTAGCCGCGGCGCTCTTGTGATTTCGAGGATGCGCAATACAAACAAAGCCCGCGGCTAAAGCCGCAAGGATATTTCGTGCCTCGTTAATTCGAGGCTAAAGCCTCTCCCCACGGATGACTCCGTGGGCTTCCACCAAAAAAACCTCGCTTACGCGTCGCTCGCTCGGCTCCCACCAAAAAGGCCGGAAGCCCCTGCCGCAAGTTGGCGGTTGTATGTGAGTCTCGGGCACAAGACGGCGCGTGACATAGATCATGCCAGGTGCGAGGATTGCATTAGCAACAACAACTGCGGGACGCGGCCAGCTCGCGTCTCCAGACGCGCCCTCCATCGCCGCGTGATCCCTTGCACTCAAGGAACGAGCGCCGCCGGAGGGCTTTTTATTGATAACCGGAGCGGCTGGCGCAACTTTTCCGCTCCATTAATTCTTTTAATTCTTTCTTTATGCTGGTGCGACCGTAGGATGTACTTACCTTTGAATGGCAGAAATCCTGAACGTCGGCTTCGACAGCGCGCTGCTAACCACCCGGCGAATCATGCTCGAGGGAGCCGGACATCGTGTCGAACAGGCCCGCGATCTGCTTCAGGTGATTGCAGCGTGCGAGCGGACATCCTTCAATGTCGTTATCCTTGGCAACTCCCTTATTCCCAATGAGAAGTTGCGAGTCGCTGACGTAGTGCGCAGGCAGTGCGACGGCGTTCGACTGCTGGAGCTTCACAATGGAGTAAGGCCGGATCTGCGCGACGCAGACGCGCATCTGCAAGCTTTGGAGGCTGGTCCCGAGGAATTGCTGCAAGTAGTCGAGTCCCTGTTGAAGAAGCCGAACCGCAGAGCCGCCAAAGAATAGTTCCCCGCGATCTCCTTCTTAATACCCGAGCGCTTACTTGGCAGGCTCTTTTCCACTTGAAGTGGGCTTTTTCTCTGGTACGCGTCCAAAGATTGACAGCGCCAAACCCAAAAGCACCATCCACATGAGGTTGTTCTTCTGAATAGCGTCGTGAACAGCGAGGCGGCCAAGAGGATCGAACAGGCATACCGCAAAAATGATTCCGGAGACTATGGTTCCCAACACTCCGGCCATTGAGCCAAAACGGAGAACAATCACCATTACGGCGGCCAGAAACCATATCGGCAAAGCAGATTTTCCTGGCTTGCTCTGTGCCAGCAGTGAAACTGCTATTGCCAGCGTTCCGCACACGACTGTGCCCACGACGGGTTTCAGTCTGTCAGCTCGTGGATGAATCACAGCTAAGTCTTAGCCGACGCGTCGGTCGACTCCTCATCGGCGAACAGTAACTCCAAGTCCTCAATGAATGTAACCACGATCACGATGAATGAGCCAACCAGTCCGAGCATGAAGAGGGCAACCAGGATGTGAGTTGAAAATTGGAAGGCAGCGCTCACCGCCTTCTAATTTTATGCAGCAGTTCATAAGGAGTTCGTAAACGTCTAGACCTGGGTAAATGTCGGTTCCCACCTGAAGACCTTTTTCGTAGCAAGGCTTTTCGGTGGGAGCCCACGGATTTCAAGCCTACGAGCTATTTGGGTGGGAGCTCATGGATTCATGGGTACGCGAGGTGTTTGGGTGGGAGCCTACGGATGGCCCGGGGTCCCCAGCAAGCGCCGGTGTTGCTGGGGTGGTTACGCGTAGGCGAGGCTTCAGCCTCGTGTAAATGCAACGTAATTGTTTGCGGCTTAGCCGCGGGCTTTTGCAATTCTCAAACATGCTCAATACGAACAAGGCCCGCGGCTAAAGCCGCAAGATCTTTCATGCGTTCAAGACGAGGCTGACGCCTCGCCCACGCATAAATGCGTGGGCTCCCACCTGAAATCCTCTTCCCACGGATGAATCCGTGGGCTCCCATCGGAAAATCTCTTTCACCCATGAATGCGGGGCTCCCGCTAAAAGCAGACTTGCTTTGTCCTTGCCGTCCTTGTCCTCGCCGTCCTGCGCGAGGTTCCGCTGCTGGCTTCGAAGCTTGTTTGTTTTTTGCTTAAGCCGGAAGCCATGAGCCAGCAGCCGACCTGCTCAGCAGCTTCGGTCTTGTTTTTGCTGTTGCTTTAGCCGAGTGCCGAAAGCCGACTGCCGACCGCCGATTTCGTTTCGGGACTCACCAGCAAACATTGACATGATTCGTGCCGACGTGCATCCTTCAGCAGCAACTCTGAATCAGAGATACTCGTATTTCAGAGTCCCCCTGAGGAAAGGAGTACGGTTCCTTGAACTCAGACCCCTTCGATCCTGTTGTTGACCGCGCAGGCTTTCATCAAAATCTGTTTCTCGCGTGGTGCTGCCTGGCCGCGATGTGTTTGCTTGCGCTTGCCGGGTGCGGCGGCGGATCGGCCGCTTCACCGGAATCTGCGGTCACTCGAACCCCGCCTCCTCCTCCACCACCGCCGGCACCGTCAATCGCAAGCGTGACCGTGACGCAACACAACAACTTTGGCTTCGAGCAAATTACATTCACCATTACCGGCAGCAATTTCCTTCCGGGGGTGACCGGGATCATCCACCCGCAGGGCCCGGGCATTTTGTGCTGTGCGGACATACTCGTCGGCGGGCTCAATGCGGCCGGCGCCATCGTAGCCACACTCCAAGGACACTCCGCGACGGCCTCCAGCACCGTGACCGTCACGGTCCGGAATCCGAACAACACCCAATCGCAAGCCGTCTCGGTGGACATACCGTTCCCGCCGCCACCCAATCTGCCGGCCGTAATGTTCGACTACGTGGCCTATGCGGTCACGAACCTTCCGCCGCACTACAAAGATCCCAATTCACCGGCAGGGAACCTTGCGGGCACCGACAATACGCCTGCCACGAATCCCATCACGAATGCCGGCGCGACGCTCGGCCGAGTTTTGTTCTATGACAAGCACCTCTCGGTCAACAACACCACCTCGTGCGGTTCATGCCATCAACAACGGCTCGGATTCGCAGATCCCAACCAGTTGAGCGTCGGCTTTCAAGGCGGCTTTACGACGCGGCGCAGCATGGGCCTTTCCAACGCCAAGTTCTACCAGCGCGGGCATTTCTTCGCAGACGAGCGCGCGGCCACGCTCGAAGATCAGGTTTTGCAGCCTATCGAAAACTCCATCGAGATGGGCAACAGTCTTTCCACGCTGATACCGCAAATGGCGCAGACCACCTTCTATCCTGGTCTGTTCCAGGCTGCATTCGGCACGCCCGACATCACGCCCGATCGCATATCATTCGCGTTGGCGCAGTTCATACGATCCATGGTCAGCTACCAGTCGAAGTTCGACCAGGCATT
>Ga0134126_10004053_pt1 | contig 18318 bp, 20 predicted proteins | sample KB31752_FD_96881 | JGI IMG/M metagenome (GOLD analysis project Ga0134126, IMG submission 96881) | Terrestrial soil microbial communities with excess Nitrogen fertilizer from Kellogg Biological Station, Michigan, USA - KB3-175-2 | ecosystem: Environmental > Terrestrial > Soil > Unclassified ...
CGCCATGTAGGACAGAAACTGAACGACGTCGGGGCACATCGTGTAGTCGGTGAAATGGTGCTCGACCGACCAGATCGATTCGAAGCCCAGCGGCTCGGCCATGTCGGCCAGCGCGAGCTCGTTCAGGTAGATCTGGCGGTCCGAGACGGCGCGGCCGGTATTCTGGAAGACGGTCGCCATTCCGACATGCATGGTCTGGTTCCTCGCGCGGTTTGCCGCATGGTAAACGGTCGTTCACATGATTGGGAAGGGCCGTGGATTACTTGAAACGGCCGTATTCGCTGGTCATATGCGGGCCCATGCGCATTCTGCTCGCGGCTCTCGCCACCCTCGTCGCCTTCGTCCTGACCACCGGTGCCGAGGCCCAGCAGCAGGCGGGCCTTCAGCAGGTCGAGACCTACATCAACTCGATCCGCACCCTTCAGGCGCGCTTCGTGCAGAGCAATCCCAACGGCAGCAACGTGCAGGGCACGCTCTATGTCAGCCGGCCCGGCAAGATGCGCTTCCAGTACGACCCGCCGTCGCAGCTCAAGATCGTCGCCGACGGCCGGCAGGTCACGATGTGGGACCCGGCCAACAAGGATTTCGGCCAATGGCCGATCGGCTGGACGGCCGCGTCCTTCCTGGTGATGGAACCGTTCAGGCTCTCCGGCGACATCACGGTCGTCGCCAACCAGCGCACGCCCGACGGCCTGCTGGCGCTGACCCTGGTGCAGACCCGCAAGCCGCAGGAGGGCAAGGTCGTCGTCCGCTTGTCGGAAAATCCCATGCAGCTGCGCGGCTGGAGCATCATCGACAATCGCGGCAACAAGGTCGACGTCGCCCTGACCAACCTGCAGACCGGTGTTCAGCTCGCCGATTCGCTGTTCAAGTACGACGGCCCCGACGCCGGACAGATTTTGCGCGGTGGCAACCGCAACTAGAGCTTATTCCGGAGACGGAATAAGCTCCGATTGGCTTATAGTCCACGCATGAGCGGACTTGTCGTGAGGGCCTCGACCGAGGCCGATGTGGCGCGCTGTGCGGAAATCTACGGTCATCACGTGCTGCACGGCACGGCGTCGTTCGAAATCGATCCGCCCGATCTTGCCGAGATGAAGAAGCGCCGCGCTGCGGTGCTCGAATTGGGCCTGCCGCACCTCGTGGCGGAGCGCGACGACAAGATCATGGGCTACGCCTATGCGGGCAACTGGCGGCCGCGGCCGGCCTACAAGTTCTCGGTCGAGGATTCGATCTACATCGACAAGGACGCGGTCGGACAGGGCGTCGGCAAGGCGCTGCTGCCGGTGCTGATCGAGCAATGCACGGCGCTCGGCAAGAAGCAGATGGTGGCGGTGATCGGCGATTCGGCTTCGACGCCGTCGATCCGGCTCCACGCGGCTTGCGGCTTCCGCAAGGTCGGCACGCTGGAGAATATCGGCTTCAAGTTCGGCCGCTGGCTCGACAGCGTGCTGATGCAGCGGGAACTCGGGGTCTGACACGAGCGCGCCCATTGTACGGCGCTCGGACCATGATTAAACTAGTCATCTGACTAGTCAGGAGCTGGCTAATGAAATCATGGCCGGTACAGGACGCCAAGGCTCGCTTCAGCGAAATGCTCGAGGCATGCCTGGAGCAGGGGCCTCAGCTCGTCACCAAGCGGGGAAGCGAAGCGGCTGTCCTTGTTCCGATCGAAGATTGGCGCCGTCTGAAGGGTGCGCCGGCAAAGACACTGAAAGATTTGCTCCTGTCTGATGAAGCTCGGGGAGATTTGAAGCTCCCGCCCCGCGGTCGACATGCGCGTCGTCCTGTACGGCCCCTCGATTGATGACCTTCCTGCTCGATACGAACGTCGTTTCGGAGTTGAGGCGCCGTCGTCCGCACGGCGCGGTGATGGCGTGGCTTCGAGCGACGGATCACCGGCTGTTGCGTCTGTCGGCCTTCTCGCTGGGTGAGATACAGGCCGGCATCGAACTGACGCGCGACCAGGACCCGGCCCGGGCCGCTGAGCTCGAGCGATGGGCCGACGAGGTGGCGAGGGCATATGAGGTCTTACCGATGGACACCGCCGTATGGCGGACATGGGCCAAGCTGATGCACCGCAAGTCGGACACGCTTGCCGACGATGCACGTATCGCGGCGACAGCGTTCGTTCATGGATTGACGGTCGTGACCCGCAACGTTCGCGACTTCCGGCCTTTCAACGTGCCGACCTTCAATCCATTTATGGCAAGACCCTGAGATGCGCCTGATCGACTATTTCGACCGCGGCGCCGATCTCTTCCCGCAGCGCCACTGCCTGCATGACGGCACGCGCGGCTGGACCTATGCCGATGTACGCGGCACCACGCACAAGGTGGCGAACGGGCTGTTGGCCCAAGGCCTCAGGAGGGGCGACAAGGTCGCGGTCTACAGCCCCAACCACGCGATGGCGTATGCGGCATTGCTCGGCATCCAGCGCGCCGGGCTGATCTGGGCGCCGGTCAACGCGCGCAATGCGATCGAGGAGAATCTCTAGTTCGATGCCTGGCTTGCGAAACAGGGCGACGCCGCGTCCGACCTTCTCGACTCGCCCGATGAAGTCGCAATCTTGATCAGCTCGGGCGGCACGACCGGCCGGCCCAAGGGCGTGCAGATCACCAATCGGGTGATCGAGACGATGAACGCGATCTTCTGGGCGACCATGCCGATCGAGGCGCCACCGGTGCATCTCATGGTCGCGCCGATGACGCATGCGGCGGGCGTCAGCTCCTTCCCGCTGCTGCCCTACGGCGGCACCAACATCTTCATGGGCACGTCCGATCCCGGCGCGATTCTGGCCGCGATCGAGACGCACAAGGTCACGCACGTCTACATGCCGCCGACCTTGATCTACATCCTGCTGGCCCACCCCGACATCGGCAAACACGACTACAGCTCGCTGCGCCGGCTGATCTATGCCTCGGCGCCGATGTCGGTCGACAAGCTGGTCGAGGCGATCAAGGTGTTCGGGCCCGTCCTGACCCAGACCTACGGCCAGGCCGAGGCCTGCATGATCGCCACCGTGTTCTCGCGGGAGGACCATGTCGCCGCGCTCGAGACCAACAAGCGCCACAGGCTGGCAAGCTGCGGCAGGATCTCGCCGCTGATGCGGCTCGAGGTCATGAGCGACGACGGCAGGATCCTGCCGCGCGGCGAGCGCGGCGAGATCGTGCTGCGTGGCGGCCTGATCATGGCCGGCTACTACAAGAATTCGCAGGCCACCGCCGAAGCCTCGGCCTTCGGCTGGCACCACACCGGCGACATCGGCGTGATCGACGAGGATGGCTTCGTCTATATCGTCGATCGCAAGAAGGACATGATCATCTCCGGCGGCTTCAACGTCTTCCCCAGCGAAGTCGAGCAGGTGCTGTGGAGCCATCCCGCGGTGCAGGACTGCGCGGTGATCGGCGTGCCCGACGAGAAGTGGGGTGAGGCGGTGAAGGCCGTGGTCGAGCTCAAGCCCGGCGCCAAAGCGAACGCCGACGAGCTGATCGCGCTCGCCAAGGACAGACTGGGCGGGGTGAAGGCGCCGAAGACCATCGACTTCACGGCGGCCTTGCCGCGCAGCCCGGTCGGCAAGGTGCTGAAGAAGGATTTGCGTGCCACCTACTGGGCCGATCGCGAGCGGAAGATCTGACGTGCGTCTGGCCGTCGCCCGGCTGCGCCGGCTGCCGCCCAACATGCAGGGCGCGCTGTGGCTGGGGAGCGGCGGCTTCATCTTCACCTCCAACAGCGCGATGATCCGGCTGCTCTCGACGGAGATCGAGAGCGTGCAGACGGCGTTCTTTCGCGCCTTCTTCTCGGTGCTGCTTCTGGCGTCGATGATGATTACCTGCCGTGTGAAGCCGTGGCAAAGCCAGCGCATCCAGGGCCATTTCTGGCGCACCGCCATGGGCACCACGTCGATGGTGCTGGGCTTCTATGCCGTGTCGATGCTGCCGCTCGCCGATGCGACGGCGCTCGCCTTCTCGCAGCCCTTGTTCTCGGTCGTCCTGGCGGCCCTGGTGTTGCGCGAGAAGGTGCGCTGGCGACGCTGGTCGGCGACCATCGTCGGCTTCATCGGCGTGCTGGTGATGGTGCGGCCGGGCAGCGGCAGCCTGCAGCCGGGCGCGGCGGTGGCGCTGCTCAACGCGCTCGCCTCGGCGACCTCGATCCTGCTGGTGCGACGGCTGTCGGACTCAGAGAAGCCGCTGATGATCCTGACCCAGTTCGCGCTCTTCTCGACCCTGCTGCTGGCCGGGCCGGCGATCTGGTTCTGGAAATGGCCGTCGGCGTGGGGCTGGGCGTTGGCGATCGGCGTGTCGATCTCGGCGACCATCGGCCAGTACTTCTGGGTGCAGGCTTTCGCGGTCGGCGAGATGTCGGCGGTGGCGCCGTTCGATTACCTGCGCCTGCCGTTCGCGGTGTTCGTCGGCTGGATGATCTGGAGCGAGATGCCCGTCATCTGGACCTATGTCGGCGCGGCGATCGTCATCGCCTCGGCGCTCTACATCGCCTATCGCGAATCCCAGATCGTGCGCCAGCGCCGCGCCGCCCGCCGGGTCAGCTCCCGGCCGGCTGCGTCTTGAAAAGCCACTCGCGAGCCTTCGCGCGGTGGTCCTCGGTAATGTGGGTCTTGCAGGTCGTGTAGGCGGCCAGCAGCACGGCGGCGTCGTCGGTGTAGCCGAGCCCGACGATGAAGTCGGGGATGATGTCGAACGGCAGGACGAAGTAGGCCAGCGCGCCGAACAGCGTCACGCGCACCGCCATCGGCGTTGCCGCATCGGTCGCGCAGTAAAACGCCGCTACCGCGTCCTCGGTGAAGGGGACCTTGCCGAGGGTCTGGCGCACCTTGGTCCAGAAGCCGTCCCGGACGATCTGCTCGTCGCTCATGGGCCAAGAAGTGTGGGCCGGAGCGCCGCTTGGCAAGTGGGGGCGGCATGCTAAAAGCGGCGAAACCAAGGAGGACATTCATGAACGTCAAGGGGCAGTCCGCCATCGTCACCGGCGGCGCATCGGGTCTGGGCGGCGCCACGGCGTCGGCGTTGGCGGCGGCGGGGGCCAAGGTCGCGGTGTTCGATGTGCAGGACGAGCTCGGCGACAAGAAGGCCAAGGAGCTGGGTGGCCTCTATGTGAAGACCAACGTCGCCGACGGACCCAATGTCGAGGCCTCGGTCAAGACGGTGGTCGAGAAGCTCGGGGCCCCGCGCGTGGTGGTGAACTGCGCCGGCATCGGCCGCGCCGCCCGCACCATCTCGAAGTCCGGCCCGCACGATCTCGGTATGTTCAGCCAGGTGATCCAGGTCAACCTGATCGGCACCTTCAACGTGATCCGCGTCGCCTCGTGGGCGATGAGCCAGGCCGAGCCGATGGACGACGGCGAGCGCGGCGTGATCATCAACACCGCCTCGGTGGCGGCGTTCGACGGCCAGATCGGCCAGGCGGCCTACTCGGCGTCGAAGGGCGGCGTGGTCGGCATGACCCTGCCGATCGCGCGCGACCTGTCGAGCCTCGGCATCCGCGTCTGCACCATCGCGCCCGGCCTGTTCCTGACGCCGATGATGATGGGCCTGTCGGCCGAGGCGCAGAAGAGCCTGGGCGCGCAGGTGCCGTTCCCGCCGCGGCTCGGCGATCCGAGGGAATACGCCCAGCTCGCCATGAGCATCGTCGAGAACCACATGCTGAACGGCGAGACCATCCGCCTCGACGGCGCCATCCGCATGGCGCCGCGCTAGTTGCTGTAAATCGCGGCGCGGTGGGTGCCGGGCAGGAAGACGTAGAGTCCGTCGCCGGAGGGTGGGAGCGCCGTCGTATGGGCTCCCTGCTCGGTCACGACTGACCCGAGGCTTTTCATCGACATCGTGTCGAACACATCGACCACGCCGGGATCGCCGACGGCGACGGTGAGCTGGCGGCGCTTAGGATTGAACCAGACGACATCGGGTACGCCGCTGAGCTTGCTCTCGTTCAGCACCCTGCCGGTGCCGGCGTCGAGCGTGACCAGCACGCCGGAGTCGCAGGCGCAGAACAGCCGGCGCGTCGCCGGATCGAAGTCGAGGCCGTGCGCGCCGTCGGCGGGCACCGCCATCGTGCGGACGATGCGGTCAGGTTGCCAGGCGTCGACCACGACGATCTGCGACGGATGCATGATGTTGACATAGAAGGCGTGGGCCTCGGCGTCGAAGACCGCCCAGCGCGTGCGGCCCGGCACCTCGATCGAGGCGCGCATCGCGCCCGCGTCGAGGTCGATCATGGAGAGCGTGCAGGAATGCGGCACCGACGGATCGCCGACATTCGCCGCCAGCACCAGCCGGCGCTTCGCATCGTAGGCGAGGCCGTTGGGTCGCAATCCAACGGCGATCTTCGTCACCTTCGGATCCGGCCCGGGCGCGAACACGCCGATCGTGTTCTCGCCGCGGTTCGAGGTGAAGACGAGCTGACTCTGGTCGCTCACCAATGCGCCGGCAACTGCAGCGAGGTTGGGCACCGAGTAGAGATACTTGGCAGCCGTCGGATCGAGCACGTCGACGGCGTTGTTGGCCGTGTGAGCGACATAGACGTGGCCGGTCGCGGCATGGACCGCCGCGTGGTCGAAGCCACCGCTGCCGGTGTGCATCGGCAGCGCAACGTGGCCGCAAAGGGAGAGCGGGGCCGCGGACATGGTCAGTCCATCTTCGGCGGCCAGGCGTGCGTCTCGCCCACCAGATGGCGGCACCAGGCGTAGAGCGCGTCGTACATCACCATGCCATGCTTCAGCATCTCGTGGTCGTCGGCGTAGACGTGGCTGAGGCCCAGCGAGATCGCGAACAGGCCGTGGCTCTGCGGCGTCAGGTCGAGGCGCGATGTGTCGGCACCGCGCACGATGTCGGCCAGCTTGTCAAGGCCGGGCGCATCGAGCCTGTACTCGGCGAGGAAGGCGTCGAACGAGCACTTCTCGCCGACATGGCTGAACTTCACGCCGGGGATGTCGTACGGGACCGCGCCGGTCGTCTCGGCGGTCTCGAGGACGTCGGCCGGCGGCACGTAGAGGAACTCCGGTTGCTTGTCGATGAAGTGGCTGATCAGCCACGGGCAGGCGATGCGGTCGATCTTGGGACGTTCGCGGGTGACCCACTTCATGGCTCGTCTCCTTCGCTGAGGGGTTCGGTGGGAAGGCCGTTGGCGCGCCAGGTGCCGATGCCGCCGGCAACGGTCACGGCATCGATGCCGCGCTCGCGCAGCTTGGCCGCGCAGTCGCCGCCGATCTCGAAGCCCCAGGCGCAGTAGACGAGCGCCTTCTTGCCCTTGGGCAGGGAGGCGGCGACTTCGTCGACTTTCTCGGGCGGCGCCCGGCGGGCACCGCGCAGGCGCACCGGGACGGTCGTGGCATCGAGCGCGAGACGCGCATCGATCACCAGCAGGTCGGGATCGGCCGCGAGCATGGCGCGGGCGGTTGGCGCGTCGACCGAGTGCGAACGCGGCGCCGTCGTTTCGCCGGCAAAGCGTGCGGCGACACGCGGCCAGGCGATGTTCGCCATGAAGGCGTCGACATAGGCCGCGGCGTTGCTGCCGAAGTCGAGGTGATAGCTGTGCTCGTACATGTCGAGCGCCAGCAGCGGCGTGCCGCCCGCCAGGCTGTGCGTGTGGTCGGCACCCCAGACGTTGCTCAACCGCCCATCGCGCGGCGAGCGGGTCAGCACCACCCAGCCCGAGCCGCCGCCCAGCGCCTTGCCCATGGCGACGAACTCGGCGTGCCAGCGCTGCTGCGAGCCGAAGTCGCGGACGATCGCCTCGGTCAGCGCGCCGCCCAGCAAGTCGGTAGGGGGATCTCCGCCGCCGCCTTCGCCCAGGCTGTCGAAATAGACCTCGTGCAGGAGCATCGAGTTGGTGGCGATCAGCTCCTCGCGCTTCAGCCCATTGAGGCGAAAGGCCGGCAGCGCCGCCGGATCGTTGGCCGCGAGCTCGTCGGCGATGGCGTTCAGCCGGCGGACGGCGCCGCCGTAATTGTTCTCGTAATGGCTGGCCAGCAAACGGGCCGACAGGCCGTGGAGCCGCATCGGCTTGAACGGGATTGGACGGGGTTGGAATCTCATGTTTCTTTCCCTTGATACAGGCGTTTCATGGAAGGATACGCTGATTCCATGAGCCCGCAAGGACAAAATGATACGTCTGTTGCTTTTTCAATGAATGGTGTGATACGTCTGAACAATGCCTAGGGATGCGAACCCGAAATGGCTGCTGCTTATCCATCAGCTGCCCGCCAAGCCCGCCTATGTCCGGGTCAAGATCTGGCGGCGGCTGCAGGTGCTGGGCGCGGTGACGGTCAAGAACGCGGTCTATGCGCTGCCCGCCAGCGACGACAGCCGCGAGGATTTCGCGTGGCTTGCCAAGGAGATCGAGGAGACGGGCGGCGAGGCGATCGTGTGCGAGGCGGTGCTGGTCGAAGGCCTCAACGACCACGAGCTCAAGGGTCTGTTCGATGCCGCGCGCGACCAGGACTACGCGAAGATTTCCGAGGAGGCGCGCGCCGTCGCCGCACGACTGTCAGGCGAGGCCTCCGACGGCGAGCTCGCCGACGCGGCGGCGCAGACGGCCCGCCTGCGCAAGCAGCTCGACGGCGTGATCGCCATCGATTTCTTCGGCGCAAGCGGCCGGCTCCCCGCGCAGGGACTGGTGTCGGGCCTCGAGGAGTCGTTCAAGAAGGAGGCTGACGTGAGAGCAAGTGACGCAACGCCACCCGTCGGCGCCGTTGAGCAGCGCACCTGGGTGACACGCGAGCACGTCCAGGTCGACCGCATCGCCTCGGCCTGGCTGATCAAGCGATTCATCGATCGCCAGGCGCGCTTCAAGTTCGTGCCCTCGAGCGGCTACCGGCCCGAGACGGATGAGCTGCGCTTCGACATGTTCGAGGGCGAGTTCACGCACCAGGGCGATCGCTGCACGTTCGAGGTGCTGCTGGCGCACGCGGGCCTCGCCGATGCGGCTCTCAGCGCCATCGGCGAGATCGTGCACGACATCGACCTGAAGGACGACAAGTACGGGCGCGCCGAGACCGCGGGCGTGAGGAGCCTGATCGCCGGCATCGCCACGCCGGGGACCAGCGACGAGCTGCGGCTGGCACGCGGCGCCGTGCTGCTCGACGGCCTCTACGATTCCTTCGCCATCGAACAGGGGACAAGATGATGGACGACGAGCAGGCGTCGGCGCGCGGCCACATGGGCGAGCTGGTGCGCTATTTCCTGCGCCTTGGCCTGCTGGGCTTCGGCGGTCCGGTCGCGCTGGTCGGCCAGATGGAACGGGAGCTGGTGAACGAGAAGGGCTGGCTGACCAAGGAGCAGATGCGCGAGGCGATCGCCGTCTGCCAGTCCCTGCCGGGACCGCTGGCGATCCAGGTCGGCATCTATGCCGCCTACTTGCGCGCCGGTTTCTGGGGCGCATGGGCCGGCGGATGGGCGTTCATCCTGCCGAACTTCGTGATCGTTTGCGGCCTCGGCGCGCTCTTCGTGACGCTCGGCGACCTGAAGCCGGTGACGGCGATCTTCTACGGTGTCAGTCCGGCGGTGATCGCGCTCATCCTGCATTCCTGCTATCGGCTCGCGAAGCTCGGCATGGAGGACTGGCCGCAATGGGTCATCGCGGCGATCTGTTGCGCCGTCACGATCATCGTGCAGGCCGAGGTGGCGTACCTGTTCATCGGCGCAGGCGCGATCGGCATCCTCTATTACGGCAACCTGTTCCGCGGCGGCGCTGCGCCGAAGGCGAGCATCGTGCCGTTCGGCGTTCCGTTGGTCACCGGTCTCGCCCCGACGGCGACTCCGGGCGTTCTCGGCAAGCTGTTCCTGTTCTTCCTCAAGGCGGGGTCGCTGACCTTCGGCAGCGGGCTGGTGATCGTGCCGTTCCTGGAGAAGGGCCTGATCCAGGAGTACGGCTGGCTCGACCAGCGGCAGTTCCTGATCGCCGTCGCCATCGGCATGATCAGCCCCGGCCCGGTGGTCATCACCGCGACGTTCGTGGGTTACCTCGTCGCCGGTTTCTGGGGCTCGCTGGTGTCGACGATCGGCATCTTCCTGCCGTCGTTCCTGTTCGTGCTCATCGCCGCGCCCTTGCTGGCGCGGCATCGCAAGAATCCCAACGTGCAGGGTTTCGTGAAGGGCGCCTACGCCGCCGCGATCGGCACGATCCTCGGCGCCTGCGTCCTGCTGGGCAAGATCGCGATCGGCGACTGGCTCACGGCAGCGGTCGGCGTGCTGGCGCTCGCCGCGCTGTTCCGCTGGAAGATCAGCAATCCGCTGCTGATCGCCGTCACCGCGGTCATCGGCCTGGTCGCCTATCCGCTGCTGCAGCCGGCGTGGGTGACTTTCAAGTGAGGTTTGTCGACGGCAGCACCCTCCGCGGGGGTCCCTTAAAGCTGCCGTAAACTGCGGGTGTTGCCTTGCTCATTTCTGTCGGGCGTGTCGCATGCGACTGCTGTTGGTGGAAGACGAGGCACGGATCGCCGAGCTGGTGCGGGCGGCGCTGCTGCGCGACGGCTTCGTCGTCGATGTCATCGGCCTATGCGCCGACGCGCGCGAAGCGCTCGCCACCACGCCCTATGACGCGACGATCCTCGATCTCGGCTTGCCCGACGGTGACGGGTTGAGGCTCCTGAAGGAGCTGCGCGGCACGGGCAATAGTGTGCCCGTGCTGGTGCTGACCGCGCGCGACGCTGTCGAGCACAGGGTCGCCGGCCTCGATGCCGGCGCCGACGACTATCTCATCAAGCCGTTCGCCATGGCCGAGTTGATGGCGCGGATCAAGGCGCTGCTGCGGCGGCCGGGCGGAGCCTTGGGCACCACCCTGAAGGCCGGCAATGTCGTGTTCGACACGATCGGCCGGGACGTGCGGGTCGGCGACAGGGGGCTGGTCCTGACGCGGCGCGAGATCGCCATCCTCGAGCACCTGATGCGCCGCGCAGGTCGGGTCGTGCCGAAGACTTTGCTCGAGGACAAGCTCTACGGCATCGACGACGAGCTCGAATCCAACGCCATTCCCGTGCACGTCCACCACCTGCGCCGCAAGCTTGCGGACCATGCCGCGACGATCGAGATCCATACCGTGCGCGGCGTCGGCTATTTGCTGGTCGACGGCAAGCCATGAATACGGCGCCCTCGCTGCAGCGGCGGCTGGTGGTGCGGCTGGCGGCGCTGTTCATCGCCGGCGCCGCGGTGCTCGCCGGCTTCCTGGCCTGGCGCGCCTACGACACCGCCGATTCCCTGAGCGACCGCGAGCTCAGCCTGCGCGCCGCCGATCTGGCGCGCTACGTCACGGCGGACGCCCGGCTGGCCCTGCCGGAGACTCTTCGGAAGGCCTACGCCGATCCCGCCAGCAGCGACATCTTCGCGATCCGCCGGGCCGATGGCGGGATCGTTGCGGCATCTCCTCCGGTCTTCGGACAGATCGTGCAGCACTGGGCGCCGACCACCGAGCATGCCGCCTACTTCCGGTTCGACGGTCTCGCGGACGCCAGGGACTATTACGGCCTCGGCCTCACGGTCGACAGCTTGGCCGGCCCTCTGTCGATCTGGGTGGCGCGCGCCGCCGGCGCCACCGCGCTCGTCCATTCCTTCCTCGAAGAGTTCGTGTTCGACATCGCCTGGGTGATCCCGCTGTTCGTGCTGCTGACGCTCGCGGTCGCGGTGCTGGCGATCCGCAGCACCCTGAAGCCGATCCGCGATGTCTCCCGAGTTGCCGCTTCGGTCGGTCCGGCGAGCACCTCCGTGCGCCTGCCGACTGCGAACCTGCCGGCCGAGATCGTGCCGCTGGTCGGCGCGGTGAACCGGGCGCTCGATCGCCTGGAGCAGGGCTTCGCCGTGCAGCGCGAGTTCACCGCCAATGCGGCACACGAGTTGCGCACGCCGCTTGCGATCGTGACGGCGGCGCTCGACGGCATGAACCCGGACGCCGAGCTGGACAAGCTCAAGGCCGACGTCGCGCGCATGAACCGCCTGGTCGAGCAGTTGCTGAGCGTCGCGCGGCTCGACGCCGTCGCGCTCGACGTCTCGGCCGACGTCGATCTCAACGAGCCGGCCAAGGACGTGATCGTGTCGCTGGCGCCCTGGGCCGTGGCGCAGGGGCGCGCGATCGGCCTTACCGCTGCTGGTCGTCCGGTCATGGTGCGGGGCAACAGCTTCGCCATCGCCGATGCGGTACGAAATCTCGTCGAGAACGCCGTGGCGCATTCGCCGCCGGGTGCCGAGGTGACGGTCGCGGTGCACGAAGTGGGCCGCATCAGCGTCACCGACCGCGGGCCCGGCGTGACGAAGGAAGACCGCGGACGCATCTTCGAGCGCTTCTGGCGCGGTGCCGACGCGCGCTCGCCGGGTGCGGGGCTCGGCCTGCCGATCGTCGCCGAGATCATGAGGGCGCACGGCGGCCGGGTGACGGTCGAGGACGCCTCGCCCGGTGGCGCGGTGTTCACGCTGGTATTCTCGTTGTGGCCGGCAAGCGATGGCGCGCTTCGCCCTCTCGCCTAGCTCGCGCCGCTCTCCGCGCGGAGGCGGCGCCAGATGGCCGCGAGCAACTGTCAGGGCTTGACGCGAATGTGGCGCCACGCCACGACGTTGCTCGAATAGGCCTGAACGCCGATAAAGCCCGGAGAGCGGCCCCGTTCGGCGTCGGTGTTGTGGAATGACGTCGTCCTCTTGCGTTCGCCGGTCTGGGTGTTGGTGAGGAACACCGTGTAGTCGTCGCCCTGCACCACGATCTCGTACTCGAACCAGACGCCGGGGACGAGCGCGGGACCGGGCGTGTAGTTCTGCACCGCCGGCTCGTTGCGGCCGAGCTGCCAGATGCGGTCTCCAGCCTGGATCTTGTAGATCGCGCCGGTGCGATTCTTGTAGAGGCCGTTGGGCTCCGGCTGGATGCCGTAGAAGTCCTTGGTCGAATCGCCGATGGCGTTGTCGTCTACCTGGACCTCGAAGCCCGAAATTACGGGCCGCCAGGCTGGGTTGCCCGGATCGAACGCTCTCTCGTGGGACACCCGCGGCGCCAGCGCAGGCGACAGGTCGAACGTCGGACGCGGGAAGCGCAGGAACACGCCGCTGTTGTGCTTCGCCTGGTCGAAGATCTTGAACTGGAGACGTAGTGTGAAGTCGGCAAACGTCTCCGTGGCGTAATAGAAGAGCCGCAGCCCGCCATCGCCGTAGCTCACCATCTCGCCATTGACGTGCAGCATGCCGCCGCCGCCGGGCCCGGCGAGGCGCCATTTGGAGAAGGTCGCGGCCGTGCCGTCGAACAGCGGACGGAAGCCGGCGTCCGATTGCGGGGCCACGATCGCATCGGGGCCGGGCAAGACGCTGGCGTTGAGAAGGTCGCCGGTCCGCCGACCGAGCGCCACCCCCGTCAGCATGGGATTGGGTGAACCGGTGGTCGGGAACAGCGCCGGCCCGGCCACATAGCAGTTCGTCGTGTCGTGGATGCGCCCGAAATCGTTGGTCACGGCATCGGCGATATTGTCGCCCATGCGCATGGTGCCGGCGTCGTGATGGGTCGTGCCAAGATCGTCGCGCCGGTTCTTGAACGAAGCGAGCGTGGCCAGCCGCTGGGCAGGCGTGCCGGCCGGTACCGGGATGACGGTGGTGCCGCTGGCGAGAATCTCGAACGGCTCGTTGCCGGCGAAGATCAGTGCGATCTTGTCGGATACCGCATCCATCTCGTCCCAGGTCGCGCGGTCGGCGTTGGTCTGGGCGCTTCCCGGGAAGTCCTGGGGCTTGGCCTTGGAGTTGCCCAGGGACACGACAGCTTTCGGGCGATCGAAGTCGGTATCCGTGTTGGACAAAGCAATGAAACTGTCCGGATTGCGCGGCGTCATCTCGCCGATGCCGCGGATCGTGACCACCACGGTGTCGTCGGTTGCCCGCAACATGGTGTCGACATGTTCCAACGTCGGCAGCTTCTTGAACAGTTCGGCTTCCGAATCGGCGCCGAGCTTGTTCAAGCCCGACGCGGTGACCTGGAAGTGATAGGTCCGGCCATTGGCCGCCTTGCCCTTCACCAGCAGGGCGGAGACCTGCAGGCTCGGGATCAAGGTCGGTGGCAGGTTGGCGGCAATGGCTGTGCGCGGGATGCGGATCGTCAGATTCGACCGCAGATGCGCGATCAAATTCGCGCCCATGCGGTCCGCGGCTCGGCCGGCCAGTGACTGCTGGAAGGTGGTGCGCGCCACGCGTGTGGTCTCGACAGTGCCCAGCGCGACGACAACAGCGCTCTGCCCGCCGTTGCGCGGCGGCGCCAACATGATGTCGACCGACGATCCGTTTTGCCAGACGCGCACGCCGGTCACGCGCACCCAGTTGTCGGCCTGCGTTTCCGTGATGAGTTCCTGCACGTGGCAGTCCGGCACGACCATGATGCGCTTGCGCGCATCGGCCGCCGGGCCAACGCCATCGGCCTCCGAGCTTGCAAGCCGCGTGGCCCGGATCAGGCCGGGCAACGCACTGAACTTGTTGGTGGGAAAGAAGCCCGGCAGCGTGGTCGACTGGACGGCCAGCGGCGCCTCGAGCTTGAACAGCTCCTTCAGCTTGGCGAGCGGCGTGGTGTCGGCGGCCGGCAGGCCGAGCCAGTCGCGCAATATCTTGGCGTCGAGCGGCGGCTCGCCGGCATCGGGATAGCGGACGGCCGGATGATCGAGCAGTTCCGCAAAGGTGAAGCCGGTTTCGTTGCCGGCCACGTTGAGCCCGTCATCGAGCTGCTTGCGCAGCGCCGTATGGAGCGGCCCGTAGATGAAGTCATTGGTTTCCTTGACGCCGATCTGGCGACTCGATTCCGCGAAGTAGCGAGCTCGCAGTTCGGCGCGCACCGCCGCGGGCCAGCCGATCATCTCGACATCGAGGAGCTCGGGCGACCAGCCGCCCCAGGTCAGCGAGCGCCCGCCGACGGCGTAAAGCAGGCCGGCATAATTCAGCGCCGGATGGTTGACCCAAGGCACCCGCATGTCCGGCGCGCCGCTGGCCGGTGCAACGAAGGGAAGGTTCTGGACATGCTCGGGCAATACGTATGGTCCTGCCTCGAGCACGAGGATGCGGCGACTGTGCGTCGCATCACTGATGAAGAGATGCTCGGCGACAACCGAACCGAAGGTGCCGCCGCCGACCACGATCACATCGAAGTCTCGCGTTCGGCCGCCGAGTGCCTGTGCTGTGCTGTCCCTGGCTTCCTGCAAGGTGTTGCAGACGAAGCGCCCCATGTTGTCGAGGGTGAAGGTGGTGGACTCAGCGGCCAATGGCGGCATGACGCGACCTCCTGTGTTTATCGATTGTGCGTGGGCTCTAGTCTCCGTAATTGGGCCGAGACAAGGCGCAGCAAGTGCACCGACTCCCCAGCGATAGTGGAAGTATATTGCCACGGACGTGGCGTGGCCAATGTGGTCTTGCGCACACAATCGCGCACGGCGGCGACGCAGGAGCCGCTCAGGCTCCTGCGGTCCGAAATACAGCCGCCGGCGGATGGTTCAGGTGACGATCAGAGATCGATGAATCGCGCGATCGCAGACCTGAAGAACCTGTTGCTTGGTCCGCCCGGCGGCGTCGTTGAAGGCAGCGACCGAAGTTTGCGGATGGCCCAGATCACGAATTGCGGCGAGCAGCAGCCGCTCGGCTTCGACGAACGCGTCGTAATCGCTGATCGCCAAGGATCCAATCATGCAGGCTGACCCGCGCTGCCGGGCGCGATGCTGGCACCAGCCTTGGTCAAGCTGTTGTCGGGCATCCACCAGCATTTGGGTGAGGGGCGACGTCGTGAGGGACTTGCTGCCATCGAACGGCATGCTGTTTCCTTTCGCGCTGGTACGTTAAGAGACCAACGTACCAGCACTTGCGACGTTGCCGGTACCGTCTGGTGCAGAGCGGCGAAACCGCCCTCATCCTGGGGTCTTCGTCGGCTGCTCCTCCGGCGGGCGGACGTGGCTGAACGTCAGCAGCAGCGCCACGTCGTAGCCCGACTTCAACAGGCCGCCGAGCAGCAGCGGCCAGCCAAAGGTCGATACCGAGAAGAGCCAGCCTGCGATCACCGGTCCGAGCGCCGAGGCGAGGCTTCGCGGCACCGAGGTCACGCTGGCGGCTGCCGGCCGCTCCGGCGGTGTCACGACCGCCATGACGTAGGAGTTGCGTGTCGGCACGTCCATCTGCGACAGCGCGCTGCGCAGCAGCAGAAGCGCGATCACGACGCCGAGATCCGACACGAAGGGGATCGCCAGCAGGCAGAAGTTCGACGGCAGGTGGGTGAATACCATGGTGCGCACCAGGCCGATGCGCCGGGCGATCGGCACTGCCGCCAGCAGAGACAGCGCCGACAGGATGCCGGTCCAGAAGAAGACGCTGGCGACCGCCGCGACCGAGATGCCGAAGGTCTGGAACAGCCAGAGCGCCAACAGCGACTGGACGAGCAGGCCGCCGGAAAAGGCATCGATGCTGAACAGCGCGGCCAGCCGGTAGACGATGCCGCGCGAGGGCCCCAGCGGCTGCACCTTGGGTCGCTGGTGATGGGCGGGCTCGTCGATACCGCGATACACCCAGGCCGCGACCAGGCCGATCCCGGCATAGAGCCCGAACAGTGCCTGCATGGCGCCGAGAGGCGTCAGGCCGAGCGAGCCCGCGGCGAGATCGGGAAGCGCCGCCAGCAGAGTGCCGGCTGCCCCCATCAGTGACCCGGCCAGGCCGTAGTGCGCAAACAGCGCCGTGCGATCGTGATCATCGACGGATTGCGCCAGGAGCGACTGCTCGATCGGCAGGAACACGCTGACATCGCCGCTCGACGGATTGAGGGTACCGATGAAGGCCACCGCCAGCAGCGGCCAGAAGGCCTGAAAGCCGGCGAAGCCCAGGCCGGTCAGCGCCATCAGCCCTGCCGCGGCCAGCAACGGCCCGCGATGGCCGAAGCGGCCGATGATGAAGCCGACCACCAGCGTGAGACCGGCCGACCCGAGCAGGGTCGCGGTGCCCACCACACCCACTTCGAAGGCGTCGAGGCCGAGTGCCAGCAGGTAGGCGGGCAGGATGATGCTGACGAAGCCGTCCGCCACTGCCCGCAGCGAACGGCCGATCACCACGCGCCTGGCGTTGGCGTCGGCGGTTCGCGGGAGCAGGCGCATCGCGCCAGATTAGACGACCCGTTCAGTCGTCGTCATCGTCGTCGGCGACCCGGCCGGTCTCGGCATCGATCCTGAGCTTCGTGAGCCTGCCGTCCTTCGCGCCGGCCGCCTCGAAGTATTGGCCTTCGCGCGTGATGCGAATGTCGCCATAGCCGTCCGCCTGCAATCTGGTGCGGACCTGCTCCTCGGTCACTGGCTTGTCACCGGCTATGAAGACCGGGCCGGGCGCATCGGCGATCGCGACCACCGCGGCGCTTGCCGCCAGAGATAGGGTGCCGCCAATCAATGCGGCAATGATGTAGCGGCGATCCATGCTCACCTCCACCCTCAGGGTTATCGCATATGCTATTTCCCGTCGTCTCGACTCGCGCGGGGCAACCCCCGCGCTTTAGCGCGTAGCGCGGCTCCTCCGAGGGGGCCTTGGTCGAGACGACGGAGGAGGCCAGATGCGATGACCTGCCTCCGCCCGGGAGGAAATCGCGGCCACTTTAAGGCAGCGTTAACGGCCCACCAGGGCAGATAAAACTACGTTAATCGCACCTGTCGATGATGCCCTCCGTCCGCTCCGGAGGTCACCATGTTGAAGCGCCAATTCCTCGCTGGCCTTGCCCTCGGCATCGCCGCGCTCGCACCGCCTGCGTGGGCTGCGCCCGACTGGGCGCAGGTCGGGCAGGCCCTTGGAAAATCGGGCAGCGTCCAGGCCGGCGGCGTGTACCGCGTCGGCTTCCCGCGCACCGATCTCGAGGTGTCGCTCGACGGCGTGGCACTGCGCACCGGCTTTGCCTTCGGCGGCTGGGTGGCCTTCCAGCCGATGGGCGACCAAGCCATGGTGATGGGCGACCTGGTGCTGACCCAGGAAGAGATCACACCGGTGATGCGCAAGCTGGTCGACGGCGGGCTGCAGATCACGGCGGTGCACAATCATCTGCTGCGCGCCCAACCGATGACGCTCTACATGCACATCGAGGGTCACGGCGATGCCGTAGCGCTTGCACACGCGATCCATGACGGCCTGGCGATGAGCAAGACCCCGTTCGCACCGCCTCCGGGCACGTCCCAGCCGGCCAACATCGACATGCTGGGTATCGATCACATCCTCGGCTTCCGTGGCAAGGACAACGGCGGCATCTATCAGTTCGGCATTCCTCGGGCACAACCCGTTACCGAGCAGGGCATGGCCCTGCCTCCCCCGATGGGCTCTGCGATCGGCATCAACTTCCAGCCGACCGGCTTCA
>Ga0134126_10004054_pt1 | contig 18317 bp, 20 predicted proteins | sample KB31752_FD_96881 | JGI IMG/M metagenome (GOLD analysis project Ga0134126, IMG submission 96881) | Terrestrial soil microbial communities with excess Nitrogen fertilizer from Kellogg Biological Station, Michigan, USA - KB3-175-2 | ecosystem: Environmental > Terrestrial > Soil > Unclassified ...
ATGGGCATCAGTTGATTCCCGACGCCGGCGTGTTGATGTTCGGCGTATAGCCCGCGCGGTTCTGGCCGCCATAAGGCGGCGTCGTGCCGGCGCCGGGCACATATTCCTCGGCGGAGATCGTCACGGCGCGCAGCAGGTCGAGCGAATCGGCCAGCCCGCGGAGCTGCGCGAACGACACCGGCTCGGCGGCGCGCGGCCGCGTATCGAGATTGAAGCCGACGGGATAATCGAATTGACGGCCCGCCACATCGGCCGGCGCTTGCGGCTGGAGCGGCTGCATCGGCCCGAACCAGGTCGAGGGCGTGACGCCGCTGACGATATAGCGCACGCCCTCGCGCGCGCGTGCGATCAGTCCCGGCGCGATCGGCGTCGCGGTGCCGCCCTGGGGCATCGAAATCCTCATTGAAGATGAAAGGAAAGCGGGGCGCTAACGCTGTTCGCGCGCGAGGCCCTTGTAATATTCCAGAATCCCGGTGCCGCTTTGCGCGATCAGCAAATCGGTGATCGCCCAGACCAGCGCGTCGACGCGGTCGGGCGACGTGCCCGGCTTGCGCTCGGGCTTGCCGGTGAAGTCGCACATCTGGTCTTCGAGCGCGGTGAGGTGGCCGACATGATGAACGCGGCCTTGCTCGTAAAGCGCGGCGACCGGCTCGGCGCGCATCGTCTTGCCGCGGCTCGCATGCACCGCGCGGAAGCTGACACTGGCGTCGATGACGCGCAGCGTCGCTTCGACCAGGTCACCGCCGTTATTCGCTTCGGCGACGATGCGGTCGGCGTTGTGGCCCTTATAGGCGGCGATGGCGCGGCGCGCCCATTCATGCGGCGCGTGGCGGCCCGACAGATCGTCGAGCACATAGGCGTGGTTGTCGCGATCGACGCCGGCAACGACGATGCCGGTTTCGTCGGCATCCTCGCCCGAGGACACGGCCGGGTCGATCGCAACGACGATGCGCACGAGGTCCGGGGCCACGGGCACGCTATTCCGCTCGATGGCGGCGCGCGACCACATCGCGCCGGGCACGTCGTCGAGCATTTCGGCCAGCAATTCCTGCCGGCCGAGCCGCGTGCCCTGATAGCGTTTGAGGATGGCCTCGAAGAACACGGGCGCGAGATTCTCACGGTTGGCGAAACTGGTGCCGCGCGTCACGGCCACGCCGCGGTCGGCAAGAAGATCGCGGATCAGGCGGCGCGGCTTCGGCGTGGTGGTGACGACGGCGCGCGGGTCGAGGCCGAGGCGCAGCCCGAACAACAGCATGTCCCATGCTTCGTCGTGCCGCCACGCGGCCAGCTCATCGCACCACGCGGCGTCATGCTGCGGGCCGCGCAGCCGCTCCGGCTCCTCGGCGGAATAGACGGTGGCGATGGCGCCGTTGGACCAGGTGATGCGCCGCTTCGACGGCTCATAGAGCGGCCGTGCGCGGTCCGGCGTCACCGACAGGATGCCGCTTTCCCCCTCGATCATCACGTCGCGCGCGTCGGCCGCGGTCGGCGCCACCAGCGCGATGCGGCTGGCGCGGCCTTCCTTGACCTGCTCGCGCACCCATTCGGCGCCGGCCCGGGTCTTGCCGAAACCGCGTCCCGCGAGAAGAAGCCAGACGCGCCACGGCCCCGGCGGCGGAAGCTGGGATTCCCGCCCCTTGCCCTCGCGCCACGTCCAGTCGAGCGCATCGAGATCGTCGCCGGCGACGGGCGCCAGCGCGCGGCGGCGCTGGTCAGGGGTCAGGCCGGCCAGATCGTCCTCGATCGACCAGGATTTTTCCGGCGCCGGCAATTCCGCCCAGTCCATCGTCGGCCCCGATCATAAAAAGCCCCGGCGGAGCGTCGGCTCCCCGGGGCGGAATTCTCATGATGGCAAATACATACCACATCTCTCCGGTTTTGTCAATCAAAAAGCGTACGAAATATACGCATATTGCCGATAAATCCGGTGCGCCCTGTTTTTCTCCCGGCGCTTATGCCAATTTCCCGCGCCATGAAACGCGTCGCGCTTTTCGCAATCCTTCTGACCCTGGCCGGTTGCGGCATGGCGAGCCGGGCTGACGTCGATAAACGCGCTATCCTTTATTGCGCCGAACAGCATCGCGCCCCGAAAGAGGGCAATGTCGACCGGCTCGGCCTGATCCAGGTCTATCTCACCAGGACCGCCGCCAGCGACAGCCCGGCGATGCAGCAATGGTACAAAGACATGGATGCCTGCCTCGCCGAGGTCGCGGCGAAGAAACAGAGCCAGGAAAAGAAATAGCGCCGTCGGCGAAACCGGATGGTCATTCCCGCGACAGCGGGAATCCGGAACCGCAAGGCGGCTCCGAATCCCTGCTTCCGCAGGGATGACGAAACCGATTTCGGGTTCGTCAACGCTTCTCCGGCTCTCCCTTTTCCGTCGTCTTGGCGGCGTCTTCGGCGAGCACCTCGGCGACGCGCTGTTTGATCAGCGCGCGGGCGCGGCGCTGCTGCGCGTTGGAATAATCGCCGGCGAAAGGCAGCGAGCGCGGCTTGAAAATACCGACATGGCGGCCGAGCACTTCGAGCGCGGCACGCTTGTCGTGCAGCCGGACACGGCCGCGATGCTTGCCGTCGAGCGACAGCTCGACGATGGCCGCGGCGTCTTCCTCGGAAATCTCGGTGTGCTCGCGCAGCTCGACGCCGTCTTTGCCCCACACCGCGACACGGCCGATATTGGCGAAGGCGATCTTCGCAAATTCTTTCATCACGCGGTCGCCGTTGATCTCGAGCCGGCGGGCGCGCGCCGCCATGCCGTCGGCGATCGCCGCCGCGATCGCCGGTTTGCGCAACAGCGTCACCGAGGCGCGCCGCGCATAGGTCTTGCGGTAACCGGCGCGCAGCGCGGCCTGGGTCGCGTTGAGATCGATCAGATATTCGTGGACGAAGAGTCGATTTTTGGGCGTCATCGGCGGCGGCATCGGTTCGATCGTTGCGGCTCGATCGCTCGGGCAACGAAAAAGCGCCGGCGGAGGAATCCGCCGACGCTTTTGGGATGATGCCGTTCCTATATCACAACGCGCCGGTTTTGTCAACGCAAAACGCGTTTTGTGTCCCGGAAATCGCCGGCAGACCGGCGAATTCCGGCCGCCGGCGATCACGCATTGTTACTTACCAGAATTTATAATTGATGCCGCCGCGGATGATGTCGGTCTGGAATTTGACGTGCTGCGCGGCGGTGCCGCCGCCGGCCAGGGCGTCGTCGAAAACCGGCCCGCTGCCGAGATCGGCGTGGAGGTATTCGAGCTTGGCCGACCAGCGCGGCGCGAACGCGTCCTCGACGCCGGCGCCCGCGGCCCAGCCGACGCGATAGGTGTTGCCCGCGCCCTGGGCGCCGAACGCGATCGGGCCTTCGTCGCCATGCACGTCGCCGAAGGCGAGACCCGCCGTCGCATACGGCATGATGGTGCCGAACGAATAGCCGAGCCGGCCGCGCACCGTGCCGAGATCGCTCAGATGCGTGCCGCAGGTGCCGCTGCAATTGATCGACTTGCCGCTCATATCGGCCCAGCTCATATCGCCCTCGATGCCGTAGACCAGCGGGCCGCTCTGGAAGTTGTAACCGGCGGTGCCGCCGAACAGACCGCCATTCGCCGAGAAGGAACCGCTGTTGAAGCCGGTGGCGTCGCTGTGGCGCGTCTCGCCCCAGCCATAGCCGCCTTCGACGCCGACATAGGCGCCGGTCCAGTTCACCGGCGGGCCGTTGAAGAATTGCTGTGCATCGGCGGCGCCGGCGAATCCGGCGACAGCGGCAAGCGACACGACTCCGAGAATGAATTTGCGCATGACTCCAATCTCACTTTCCTGCCCGCAAGGAAGGTCCCGCCATGGATTGGGGGTGGCGGGTCGGGGCGCGGCCCGCCGAAGTGCGTTGTGCTAAAGCCGGATCGTGGCGGCAATGCGATGATTCCTGCCCAAATTGCGCCGAAATTCCTAACGGGGGCGCGCCGTATTGCCGCGCCCGGCCGTACGCATCGGACGGCGGCGATAGCAGGGGATCAGCCAAGTCCGAAATGCGCTTCGAGCGTGCCGAGCGCGCCGATCAGGATGCCGGACGCGGTCTCGGGCGACACCGCGCGTCCGCCCCAGCCCTGCCGCTCGGCCCATTCGCGCACGGTCCATTCGCCGCCGACGACGTGCCACACGCACGATCCGGCGGGCGAGGCGATGCCGCCCAGCGCCTCGAGCGCGCGCCACACCTTGTCGCGGGCGATGGCCTGCCGTTCGCCCGCGCCGGAGTCGGCGCCGTGTCCGCCGCGTACCCGCGCGAGATCGGGCGCGCGCAGCGGATCGAGACTGGCGCGATGGAACAGCGCGCGGAAATCGTCGGCGGCCTGGTGCATGGCCGGCGAGATTGAGCCGCGGCGCAGCATCAGCGCCAGCGTGTCGAGACCGCGATAAGGCCGCGCCGGCCGTCCCGCCTCGTCGGCGATGGCGCGCTCGACGCGCTCGACCACGCCGTGGCGCGCGCGCTCCGGCGTCGGCCCGGTTTCGTCGACGGGGCGCGCGGCGGCGTGCCTGCGCTTCATCGGTCGGCTCCGTCGTCGTCGCGATCGTCGCGCGGCACGATGTCGATGCAGGCCGCGATGTCGCGCGGCTCGTCGTCGCTGTCGAGTTCAGGCACGAACTGGCCGATGAGATGGAAAAACTCGGGCGGCACCGCGGACGGGGATTGCGCCTCGCGTTCGAGCGCACGGATGGCGCGGGCGCCGTCGCCGCTTTGCGGATCGACCGTGCAGATCCGGCGATGCTTGGCGCAATAGGCGGAGCCGGGCAGCGCGGGCGCCGGACAGCTTCCGTCCGACCCGAAAAAGCGGCAAAGCGGCGCCTTGCCGGCCGCTATTGTTTCTGTTTTGTTCTTTTCAAAGACCAAAAAATCCGCTATTTCGGCCATGACCGGGCTCCGCGATGGGGTGAGGCCGGTATATACGCATCTAGCGGTGAAATGTCAACCGCACAAAACGTATGGACGTTCGCTGCGTCGGGCGTACATTAAATTCATGGCAGGGGAAGTTTCAGTGGTCTCGCGCCGGCTCAAGGAGATCCGCCGCCGCGCCGGTCTGTCGATCCGCGAAGTGGCCGAGGCGCTCGGCATGGAGCACGGCAGCTCCTACCAGCATTACGAGGATCGCTACCGCAAACCGCTCCTGCCGCTCGATTTCACCCAGAAACTGGTGCCGATTTTCCAGAAGGCCGGCGCCGATCCGGCCGAGTTGTATGCGCTCGCGGGGGTCGACGCCTCGGGCAGCCATCTCCTCGGCGGCAAGGAGGACGAGACCAGTTCCCGCTCCATCCGCATCGAGGAACTCGACGTTCGCGCCAGCGCCGGCGCGGGTTTGACGGTCGAGGCCGGCATGGTCGTCGACGCCTGGCAGATCCCGACCGCGATCGTGCGCGCCTACTCGACCGCGCCCGCCGCCGATCTGCGCATCATCACCGTCATGGGCGACAGCATGGAGCCCGCGCTCCAGCCGGGACAGCGCATCCTCGTCGATACCGGCGACAAGAAACCCAGCCCGCCCGGCATTTTCGTGGTGTGGGACGGACTCGGCCTGGTCGTCAAAAGAGTGCAAATGATCCCGCATTCCGACCCGCCTCGCGTCAAAATCACCTCCGACAATCCAAAATACGACCCCTACGAACGCACCCTCGACGAGGCCTATATCCAAGGCCGCGTCCTGGGGCAGTGGCGCTGGCTGTAATCGCCTACGCAAAATTATAAAATCTATTGAATTTGCGTACATGACTTCCCATCTTTCCCCTCGGGCCGAGGAAGGGGGGAAGCGCGCATGTCGTCGCAAACCGATGTTCTGGGGGCGCTTGCGGCGCTGGAGCGGCTTTACGATGGGTCGATACCCGAAGCCTTGCGGCGGGCCGCGCCGTATGAGCGTCTCGAGCAGATGTTGCTGCTCGAGGCGCGCGGTCAGACGGATCTGTTCGCCGCGCTGATCCGGAATCAGATCGAAGCGATTCGCCGGGCGCGCCGGGACGGCCCGATCCCGTCGATGCTGCTGTCAGACCTCGCGCTGTACCGGCGCCAGGAAATTCGATGGCGTCGGGAAAAGGAACGGATCGAAGCGATCCTCGCTATGCCGTCGGGAGGCGATGTTCCTTGAACATCTCGCGCAATTGCGTTTTCAGGATCTTGCCGGTGCCGCCATGCGGCAATTCCGGAACGAAAACGACCTCGTCCGGCAGTTGCCACTTCGCCAGCTTGTCCGTCAGGAAATTCAGCAGCTCCGCCGGCTGCGGTTCCCGCCCGGGTTTCTTGACCACGATCAATAGCGGCCGCTCGTCCCATTTCGGATGCGGCAGGCCGATCACCGCCGCTTCGGCGACGTCGGGATGCGCCATCATGGCGTTCTCGACGTCGATGGAACTGATCCACTCGCCGCCTGACTTGATGACGTCCTTGCTGCGATCGACGATCTGTACATAACCCTCGGGGTCGATCACCACGACGTCGCCGGTCTTGAACCAGCCGTCGCTGTCGAGCGCCGCCTTGGTTGCCGGTTCGTCGTTGTAGTAGCCGGCGACGATCCACGGGCCGCGTACATACAGTTCGCCCCGCGTCTTGCCGTCATGCGGCGCGATCTTGCCGTCGAATCCGACGACCTTGCAGTCGACGAGGCAAACCGGAATGCCCTGGCGCGCCCGAACCGCATGCTGCTCATCCAGCGGCAGGTTCACATGCCGCGCCTTGAGCCGGCTAACCGTGCCGAGCGGGCTCATTTCCGTCATGCCCCAGCCTTGCAGGAACTCGACGTCGTATTTTTCGGCGAAGGTCTTGATCATCGACAGCGGCACCGCCGATCCGCCCGAAAGCACCTTGTTGACCGTGTCCAGCCTTTTCCCTGTCTGCTCCAGGTAATTCAGGCAGTTGAGCCACACGGTCGGGACGCCGAGACCGATCGTGACTTTCTCCTGTTCGATCAGTTCGCAGATGCTCGCGCCGTCGAGTTTCGGCCCCGGCATCACCAGCTTCGAGCCGGCGAACGCCGCGCTGTACGGCACGCCCCAGGCGTTGACGTGGAACATCGGCACGATTGGCAGCACGCAATCTTCGACCGAAAAGCCGATTGCGTTCGTCGTGCAGGCGGCCATGCTGTGCAGCACGGTGGAGCGATGAGTGTAGAGCGACCCCTTGGGGTTGCCGGTCGTGCCCGAGGTGTAACAGAGCGACGACGCCGTGTTCTCGTCGAATGTGGGCCAGGTGAGTTCGGGCTTTTCGGCCGCGACCAGCTCGTCATAGCACAGCACGTTCGGCAGGCTCGATTGCGGCATGTGCGCGCGGTCCGTCAGGATGATGTAGTGCTTCACCGTCGGCCATTGCGCCGCCATCTTCTCCGCCAGCGGCACGAAGGTCAGGTCGAGGAACATGATTTTGTCCTCGGCGTGATTGACCATGTATCTGAGCTGATCAGGGAACAGGCGCGGGTTCAGCGTGTGCATCACCGCGCCGATGCCCGAGATGCCGTAATACAGCTCGAAATGGCGATAGGTGTTCCAGCCGATCGTGGCGACCCGGTCGCTCATGCCGATGCCGAGCTTTTTCATAGCGTTGGCGAGCTGTTTCGCCCGCGCATGTGCGTCGGCGTAAGTATAGCGGTGGATCGGCCCTTCGACCGTTCGCGTCACGATCTCGGTGTCGCCGTGATACTCGGCCGCGTACTGGATCAGGCTCGAGATCAGCAGCGGGCGATCCATCATCAAGCCGCGCATCAATTCCTCCCTAACGCGTTGGTTCTCCGTTACCTGAACAATATCGCGAAGGAAAGCGCGGCCACAATCCCTGGGTGCCGCTCAGGCGGCGGCCAGCGCCCGGCCCAAGTCGTCAGTGAGGTCGGCCGGGTCCTCGAGCCCGACGGACAGACGGATCATTCCATCATCGATCCCGAGCGCGGCGCGTTCCTCGGGCTTGAGCCGGAAATGCGTCGTGGTGGCGGGATGCGTCACCAGGGATCGGGCGTCGCCGAGATTGTTGCTGATGAGGATCAGCTTGAGCGCGTTGAGACAGCGGAACGCCGCGTCCTTGCCACCTTTGACGCTGAAAGCCATGAGCGTTCCGCCGCCCTGGAGCTGGCGTGCGGCGAGCGCACGCTGCGGATGGCTCGCGAGGCCGGGATAGAGCACACGCTCGACCGCGGGCTGGGCTTCGAGAAACGCCGCGACCTGCGCCGCGCTCCGGCTCATCCGTTCGACGCGCAGGTCGAGCGTCTCCATCCCCTTCAAAAGAATCCAGGCATTGAACGGACTGAGCGACGGTCCGGTGTGCCGCAGAAAATTCGCGAGATGATCGGCGACCCATTGTTTGGATCCCAGAATGGCGCCGCCCAGGCTGCGGCCCTGTCCGTCGATATGTTTGGTCGCGGAATAGATCACGATGTCGGCGCCGAGCGTCAGCGGCTTCATCAAGAGCGGCGTCGCGAATACATTGTCCACAAACAGCAGACCGCCGGCGCGGTGCGTCAGTTTCGCCACTGCCTCGATATCGATGATCTCTAGCGCGGGATTGGAAATACTTTCGACAAACACAGCCTTGGCGGGACGGGAAAGCGCTTTCTCCCACGCGCCGAGATCGCGCCCGTCGACCAGCTCCGTCTCAACGCCGTAACCCGGAAGGATCGTCTTGATGATGTAGTCGCACGATCCGAACAGCGCGCGCGATGCGACCACGCGATCCCCGGCCTTGACGTAGCAGGCAAGGGCGGCGAAGACGGCGGCCATGCCGCTGGCGAGGCCCCGGCACGCTTCGGCGCCCTCGACAAGGCGCAGCCGTTCCTCGAACATCGCCACGGTCGGGTTGGCGTAACGCGAATAGACATAAGCCGAACCTGGCTTGGCGAAGGCGCGCTCGGCATCTTCCGCGCGCTTATAAACATAGCCCGACGTCATGTAGACCGCTTCGGACGTCTCGCCGAACGCGCTGCGTTCGGTGCCGCCGCGCGACAAAAGGGTCTGAGGACGAAGCTGCCCGTCGGTCATCACGCACTCCCTGCAAAGGCCGACCGTCCCGCTGGGCGACAAAAAGCCCCGGTCCCGCAACGGGCCGAGGCTCAAAACGCCACCGACCTTTTAGCGGGATTTTTAACGTGGGCCGCAAGCCGGTCGGCTCAAATCACCACGGTGCCGGATGCGTACTCCCGCCGAATGTCGCCTGTCAAGCATGGTGGCGTGACCGCGGAGGCTCGGCTAATTTCCCGCCAAGGGAGGCTCCGCCATGAAGATTTTCGATCTCTCGGGAAAGACGGCCGTGATCACCGGTTCGACCAAGGGCATCGGCCGCGCCATCGCCGAACAGATGGCGCTCGCGGGCGCCAATGTCGTTATCTCCAGCCGGAAGGCCGAGGCCTGCGCCACGGTCGCCGCGGCGATCCAGGCGATGGGCGGCAAAGCCGAACCGATTCCCTGTCATATCGGCGAGGCCGCCCAGCGCGAGGAATTGATGGCGCGGGCACGGGCAAAATTCGGCGCGATCGACATTCTTGTCTGCAACGCGGCGATCAATCCCTATTACGGACCGATCGACGATCTTCCCGACGATGTTTTCGACCGCATGATGTCGGTCAATGTGCGCTGCAATCTCAATCTCGCGAAACTCGCGCGGCCTGACATGGCGGCGCGCAAGAATGGCGCGATCATCATCGTGTCGAGTATCGCCGGCCTGATGGGCAGCACCACGCTCGGCGCTTACGCCGTGACCAAGGCGGCCGACATGCAACTCGTGCGCAATCTCGCCGTGTCGTGGGGCCACGACGGAATTCGCGTCAACGCCATTGCGCCAGGTCTGGTGAAGACAGATTTCGCGCGGGCGCTATGGGACAATCCAGAATACCTCGCGGCAACGCTGAAACAGGCGCCGCTTGGGCGCATCGGCGATCCCGTGGATATCGCCGGCGCGGCACTGCTGATGGCGTCGGACGCGGGCCGGTTCATTACCGGCACCACCCTCGTCATCGATGGCGGCGTGACGATCGCCGGACGTGGCTGAGTTTATCGCCCGGCGACCGTCATGCCGTCGATGCGCACGGTCGGCGCGTCAATCCCGGTCTTGAATTCAAGATCGTCTGCGGGCGTCAGCGCCATGAACATGTCCTTGAGATTGCCGGCGATGGTGATCTCGGAAACCGGATAGGCCACGGCGCCGTTCTCGATCCAGAAGCCGGACGCGCCGCGGCTGTAATCGCCGGTGACGCCGTTGACGCCCATCCCCATGAGTTCGGTGACAAGCAGGCCCTCTTTCAGGTCGGCGATCATGGCGGCGCGGGTCGTCGTGCCGCGTTCGAGCCACATATTCGTCGGCGCCGGGCCGGGCGGCGACGACATGCCGCGGCTGGCATGGCCCGTCGTGCGCATGCCGAGTTGGCGTGCCGATCCGAGATCGAGCAGCCAGGTCTGGAGGAAACCATCGGCAATGACCGCGCGCCGTTGGTTGGCGACACCTTCGGCGTCGAACGGTTTGGATCGATGGCCGCGCCGGACATGCGGATCGTCGATGATGTTGATGCCGGGCGAAAACACGCGCTGACCGAGCCGATCCTTGAGGAAACTGGTGCCGCGCGCCACGACCGGACCGGAGATCGCGCCGATCATATGGCGCAGCAGACCGCCCGAAACGCGGCGGTCGAACAATACCGGGTACCGGCCAGTCGCGACCTTACGCGCGTTGAGCCGGCCGACGGCGCGTTCGCCGGCGCGGCGTCCGATGTCGGCGGCGCTGGCGAGGTCGCTGGCATGGACGGCACTGGCGTAATCGCCGTCGGTTTGCATGCCAAGTCCTTCGCCGGCGATCACCGAAACACCGACCGAATGGTTGGTGCCGGCATAGGTCGCGGCGAAACCGTTCGAGGCGACGATGACGAGGCGCGCTCGTCCCCAGCTCGCGCCAGCGCCTTCGGAATTGGTGACGCCGGTCACGGAACGGGCGGCGTCTTCCGCGATCTTGGCACGCTCGATCAGCGTTGCGGGCGCCGGCTCGACCGGATCGTTCAGATCGAGGTCCGGCCATTGACGCGCGAGTTCGTCGGGTTGCGCCAGACCGACATATGGATCCTCCGGTACAGCCTTCGCCATGTCGATGGCACGCGAAACCAGCTCGGGGAAGCCTTTGGGGTCGCGATCGTTTGCCGATACGATGGCCTGACGCTTGCCGACAAGCACGCGCAGGCCGAGATCGAAATGTTCCGAGCGTTCGAGCTTTTCGGTGCGGCCGAGGCGCTGAGAATGGCTCAGCGACGCGCCTTCGGAAAGCAGCGCGTCGGCCTGGTCGGCGCCCGCCACGCGGGCCTTGGCGACGAGATCGCCGAGGAGAGAAAGATCGTCCATCGTTTCCTAAAGCTTGAAAATCCGTTGCGCGTTCGCCGAACGGATCGCATCGTGCTGTGCCGCCGGCAAGGCGTCGACCCGCGCGAGGCAACCGGTCATGTCTCCTATATTGTGCGGATAGTCGGACCCGTAAAGGACATGGTCCGCTCCGCCGACATCGATCGCCAGCGCCAGCGCTTCGGGCCGATAGCACACTGTTTCGTAATAGACGTGACGCAAGTAAGTGCTGGGCGGCCGGGCGATGTGCTGGCGCGCGGCCTTCATTTTCTCCCAGCAGAAATCGAGCCGGCCAGCGATATAGGGCAAGGTCGCGCCAGCATGCGACACGATCAGCTTGAGCGTGGGGTAGCGATCGAAGAATCCGTCGAGAATCATTCGCTACACCGCGAGCGTCGTGTCGATCATGAAACCGACCGCGGCGACCAGCCCGTAATCGGCAATGTCGAGCTCGGCCGTGCCCGGTGGCGACGTCGGATGTATCAGCACGGGCAACGCCCGTTCGTCGATTGCTTTCCAAATCGGCGCGAAGTGCGGTTCGGTCGGCGACCGCCCGTTGATGTTCGCCATCATCGACGGGCGGATTTCGTAGTGGGGCCCGCCATGCCGGCGCAACATCTCAACCAGCCCCGACCGAGCATGTGGGTATGAACGTCGATGACGGGCATCGCACTTCTCCTGTAGTCGTGGCGACCTTATCGCCCCGAGCGTTCCGCGTGGATTGGCATCTCAACCGACGAGACCTGCCGCCGGCGGAATCGTATCCCCGCCACGACATTTGACTCGATCACGAAAACGACGATCAAGCCGAGAAAGACCGAAACGAGCCACCACCACATCAATTCGCGAACAACCCATTCGACCGCGGCGACGCTCAGCCCCAGATCGGTCCTTGGAATGTGAGAACGCCAGGTCAAGGCGCCATCCCAGATCAAGACGCCGAGGATGATGGAATTCGCCAGCGCGAACCACCGGACGGATTTGTCACGGCCTACGATCGCGAGCGCCGTCATGCCGGGGATCGCGAAAATCAGATGGATGCTGCGATACCCGATATTGGGTCCGGAGAAGAAGCAGCCCGCCATCGCCACGCCGCCGAGCAGAAGGAAAATCCGCTCGGCCAGGGACAGGGCGGCGAAATCCGCGGCGAGACGGGGCCACGTCGCCATCTGGAAGATGGTCGCGAGCGTGATCGCCGCGAGGAGGACCCAAATCGCGATGGCGACGGGCTCCGCCAAGGGCCAATGTTCCCATCGAAACGCAAAGGCTGCTCCGTTCGGCAGGTTGGCGGCAAAGATGAAGTCGGAAAAATACGAACCCGACGGGATGTTCATCGGCAGCAGGAGAATTTCACGCCAGAAATAAATCAGAAAGGCGCCGAAGATCGTGCCCGCCGTCGCGATGACGGGAGCGAAAAGGCGCGGTCTCTCGCGGAAGGCCAGAATCAGCGTGACCGCGGGATAGAATTTCAGCAGCGCCGCGAGCAACAGAATTGCGTAGCCGCCGACTCGGATTCCCGGCCCGAACAACAACAATCCTCCGCCGGCCGCCATCAGAATGAACATCAAGGCATCGACATTGGCCCGCTCGAGCGCGAACGCCACTGGCGGGGACACGGCGGCGGCGATCATGAGCGCGAGCGCCCAGCGGTTGCGCGCCGGCCCGAGCAAGCCCAGCGACAGATAGAACCCGATCGCGAAGCCCCAGCCGATCGTCGTTTCCCAGGCGATGCCCGGCAGAAACGGGATTCGGAGCCAAAGCGGCGAATAGGAATGGCCGCGCCCGAGCACATCGCAGGGATTGTAGTGATAGACGTCGATGCCGTGCTGCCAGCACTGCGCGCCGCCCAGCATGGCTTCGAAATCGAGGAAGGGATAATAGAAAACCGTGACACCGATCTGATGCATCGCCGCTTTGTAGACCGACCAGTCGGCGTGATAGAGCGCGGCCACCGCCGCCAGGGCCACGAATCCCGCCAAGGTCGGAATCCATCGCCGCAGGGCAAAAAAACCCGTTCTGGGCGGAGTGGCGCTATCGGAAGCGGAAATGGGAACCCCCAAGCGTGCGGGGGTTAATTGCCACAGATGGCTGGGCACCGTCCATCGCCACATCGGCGAAGCCGGGCGCCGAAGGGGCGGCGCGGGCCGCGCTTCGGCGACGGCCCGCGGGCCCGGAAAGGTTACGGACCGAAGACCGGCCGAATCGGCGTCGGCGGCAGAAGTGGGTTCTCCCACCGCAAAACGTAGTAGGGAATCGGCTGGTTGGTCATGGTCTGGCCGCCTTCCGCGTTGGCGGACGATGCTGCGAACGAGGTGAATAAGGCGGTGACCGCGATGGCAGCTGCCAAAGCCCCACCGATGAACAATTTGCGAAGCAACATAATGATCCTCCACCAATCAAGTCGGAGCCAAGAAGGCTCCGGGGTACCGCAGAGAGATGGGGTAGATTGTGCACTTGCGAAATAGCGGATAGCGCTGGGCAGTCATGCACGAGTGAGTGGCGGCGTATTGTCACAGTTCTTTGATTTTGTGTCACTTTTTTGCAATGTCGGGGCCTCGGTCCGGCTCTTGCTTGTCAGCCGCTTGTTTTGCATCGCACCATGATGGCCCGGGGTAGCGGCCGCGATCCTGGAGCCAGCGCTGCTGATAGGCGCGCTGAGCCGCGGCGCCGATATCCCGCATGTACCAGCCATTGACCGTGGCGCCAATGGCGGCGCCGACAACGGGAAGGGCGGCCAGTGCCTTGCGCTTGGTCAGATTGACGCCGAGCTGTTGCGCAAGGTCGCGGGCGACCAGCAAAAGGGTTTCGGCGCTGACGCCGCGCCGCGCGGCGCGTTCGGCAAGGACGGCCCAGTTATGCGCGAGCATCCGCGTCTCGATGCCCTGCAGAGTCTCCAGCGCGGCGCGTTTCTGTGCCGGGGAATTGGCGGTGGCGACCGACAGCACGGCATAGACGAATTGCCGTTCCCGGTCATCGGCCGCGTCATAGCCATAGGCGCCGCCGATGCGGCGGATCGTGCGCAGCGAAAGGGTCACCATCGCCGGGATGTCGACCGGCAGAGACAACAGCCCGACCGCACCCGCGACCGCGCCCTCGCCACAGGCATACGCCATCGCCCATTGTCTTATGGCGCGCGCCGCCGCGTCGTGCGGCTCGAGCACGTCATGGCGATCGCGCGGCATCGTTTCGCGGATCGTGTGTTCGGCCATCCAGTCCGATGCGCGCAACAGCGCTTCGATGGCGGCGGGCGGCATCACGCTGGAAATCAGCCGGCTCACGGGCGACAGGGCGGTTCCAGTCGCGCGCTCGATCAGTCCCGGCGGTTCCTGGCGCCACGCTTCGATCCGCGCGATCTGTTCGCGCTCATAAGGGGTTGGTCCGGTTTCCGCCATGGTATCGATCATCGCCCTTTATATGGGCGTTCGCCGCGTTCCATGCCCGCTTCCGGCCATTGCGCGGTTGCGTTTCCTGGGATCAAATGCACGCCCGAACCTGATCGGCGGCAATCTCTTGGCTATTTCCCGACCCATTCCATTTATCTCCGCTGAAATCCCGGCGCCGGCGGCCACGACCCGGATTGCCGTGCTGATCCCGTGTTACAACGAAGCCGCGTCGATCGGCGCGGTGGTGCGCGATTTCAGGGACGCGCTCCCGCAAGCGACGATCTTTGTCTACGACAACAACAGCAGCGACGACACCGTGGCGCTGGCGCGTGCCGCCGGCGCCGTCGTCGGCCACGAGGCGCTGCAGGGCAAGGGCAATGTCGTGCGCCGGATGTTCGCCGATATCGAGGCCGACATCTATGTCATGGTCGACGGCGACGGCACTTACGACGCGGCCGCCGCGCCCGGCCTGGTCGCGGTGCTGGCGGCGGAGCGGCTCGACATGGTCAACGGTTCCCGGGAGGTCGCAGGCGACGCCGCGTTCCGGGCGGGCCACCGTATCGGCAATTTCGTTTTGTCCCTGCTGATTGGCAAGGTTTTCGGCAACCGCGTCCGCGACACGCTGTCGGGCTATAAAATATTCTCTCGCCGCTTCGTCAAATCCTTCGCCGCGCATGCCAACGGGTTCGATCTTGAACCCGAACTGGTCGTCCACGCGCTGGAACTCGGCATGCCGGTGCGCGAAATCGCGACGCGCTATGGTGTCCGCCCGCCGGGTTCGTCCAGCAAGTTGCGCACCGTGCGCGATGGTTTCCGCGTCCTGTCGACTATCGGGGTGCTGATCAAGGAAGAACGGCCGCTGCCGTTCTTCTCCTGGATTTTCTTGATGTTCGCCGCGATTTCCCTGCTGCTGTCGGTCCCGATCATCCGGACCTATTCCGAGACGGGGCTGGTGCCGCGCTTCCCCACCGCCATCCTCGCGACCGGCATCATGCTGCTCGGATTTATCAGCCTCGCCTGCGGTCTCGTGCTCGACACCGTGACCCGGGGACGACGCGAACTCAAACGCATGCAGTATCTGTCGATCCCCGCCCTCCCGGCGGCCGAAGGGGACCGCGCAAAATTGAATTGTCCGGTATAGATCGTGCCTGAAAATCGCGTGCCATCGACGACAGGCGGCCGTCCGCTCGCGGAGATCGAGACCTGGATCTTCGATCTCGACAACACGCTTTATCCGCTGACCCATAATCTCTTCGGGCAGGTCGAGGAGCGCATGGCCAACTACATCATGGCCGAGCTCGAGATCAATTATGACGAAGCGCACCGGATGCGCCGCGAATTTTTCACCCGCCACGGCACCACGTTGCGCGGCCTGATGAACGACCACGGCATCGAGCCGACGCGCTTTCTCGAATATGTCCACGACATCGATCTGTCGGGCATTCCCGCCGACCCGGCGCTGGTCGCCGCGATCAACCGGCTCCAGGGTCGCAAATTGGTGTTCACCAACGCCACTGTGCGCCATGCCGAGCGGGTAATGGAGCGGATCGGTCTCACCGGCCATATCGAAGCGATCCACGACATCGTCGCCAGCGGCTACAAGCCCAAGCCGGACCCGACCGCGTATGAATCGCTGACAAAGCGGTACGGATTTGCGACGGAATCGGCACTTTTCGTCGAGGATATGGCGCGAAATCTTGCCCCGGCGGCCGCCCTCGGCATGACCACGGCGTGGGTCAGGAATCCGCTCGACTGGGCCCGCGTCGGGTCCGATCAGCCTTATGTTCATTATGTTGTCGACGAACTCGCGGCGTGGCTGAAAGCGGCGGCGGACGAGACGGCCGGCCCCTGACAAGATCAGCAAAGATCGTATTCGCCGGCGATTAGGCAAAAATCCGATATCCCCCGTATTCGGCCGCTGGCCGCAGCTGCGCCCGGCAATTACGAAGGCAATTACAAAGGAAACAAATAGAGAACTTTCAAGGGCCGGCCCGGCGGAAGCGGGCGGGTCGGTTGACGGCAGGGCCGATGCTGCCGCAAGGTGCGGCCCCTCAATCCAGCCTCTCAGCGACCGGAAAACCATGGACTACATAAAACTGGCCGCGGCCATCGATGCGGCCTGGGACAATCGGGACAAGGTCACGCCGGCGACGACTGGCGATACCCGCCACGCGATCGAGGCGGCGCTCGACGGTCTCGATTCCGGCACGCTGCGGGTCGCGGAAAAGCGCGGTGGCGCGTGGCAGGTCAATGAATGGCTCAAAAAGGCCGTGCTGTTGTCCTTCCGACTGGCGGATTCCCTGCCGATCCCCGGCGGGCCGGGCGGCGCGCCCTGGTACGACAAGGTTCCGGCCAAGTTCGCCGGCTGGGACGACGCGCGGTTTCGCGCAGCAGGTTTCCGCGCGGTGCCGGGCGCGGTGGTGCGGCGCTCGGCCTATGTCGCGCCGGGCGTCGTGCTGATGCCGAGCTTCGTCAATGTCGGCGCGCACGTCGATCGCGGCACCATGATCGACACCTGGTCGACGGTCGGCTCCTGTGCGCAGATCGGCAAGAACTGCCACATCTCGGGCGGTGTCGGCATCGGCGGCGTGCTGGAGCCGCTCCAGGCGGCGCCGGTCATCGTCGAGGATGACTGCTTCATCGGCGCGCGCAGCGAGGTCGCTGAAGGCGTCATCGTCGAGCAGGGCGCGGTGCTGGCGATGGGCTGTTTCATCGGCGCGTCGACCAAGATCGTCGACCGCGCCACCGGCGAAGTGTTCCTGGGCCGCGTGCCTTCCTATGCCGTCGTGGTGCCCGGCAGCCTGCCCGGCCGGAAACTGCCCGACGGCTCGCCCGGTCCGTCGCTTGCCTGCTGCGTCATCGTCAAGCGCGTCGACGAGCAGACGCGGCGCAAGACCTCGATCAACGAATTGCTACGCGACGACTATCAACGTGGCCGCAACGATTGACCCTCTGACGCTGGCCGAGGCGCTGATCCGCGCCCCCAGCGTCACGCCCGCCGACGCCGGCGCGCTGCCACTTCTCGCCGCGGAACTGGAAAAGCAGGGTTTCCGCTGCGAGCTAAAGGAATTCTCCGAGCCCGGCACCGCCCCGATCCTCAATCTCTATGCGCGTCTCGGCGCGTCGGGACGCAATTTCTGTTTCGCCGGCCACACCGATGTGGTGCCGCCCGGCCCGCGCGAGGCCTGGACCAGCGATCCGTTCGCGCCGGTGGTGCGCAACGGCTTGCTGGTCGGGCGCGGCGCCGCCGATATGAAGGCGGCGGTGGCTTGCTTCGCCGCGGCGGCGGCGCAATTCGTCGCGTCGCGCGGCCGGGATTTCGGCGGCTCGATCAGCCTGCTCATCACCGGCGACGAGGAAGGCGTTTCGATCAACGGCACCAAAAAGGTGCTGGAGTGGCTGGCGGCGCGGGGCGAAAAACTCGACGCGTGTCTCGTCGGCGAGCCGACCAACGTCGCGTCGCTCGGCGACATGATCAAGATCGGCCGGCGCGGCAGCCTCAACGCCACCGTCACGGTGCGCGGCACCCAGGGCCACACCGCCTATCCGCATCTCGCCGACAACGCCGCGCATCGTCTGGTCACGATTCTGTCGGCGCTGCTGAAAGAGCCG
>Ga0134126_10004055_pt1 | contig 18317 bp, 15 predicted proteins | sample KB31752_FD_96881 | JGI IMG/M metagenome (GOLD analysis project Ga0134126, IMG submission 96881) | Terrestrial soil microbial communities with excess Nitrogen fertilizer from Kellogg Biological Station, Michigan, USA - KB3-175-2 | ecosystem: Environmental > Terrestrial > Soil > Unclassified ...
CGAAAACGGCATTCCGCTCACGCGCCAAGCCTTGGTGCAACTCGAAGGCATCACCAGCGGAACGAACGTGTGGGGCACCACCGGCACGCAATCTAAGGTGGAGTTTGATGGCGTTGCCGGCGGCGATTACATGTACGAAGTAAGCGCGGCCGGCTACAAGACTGCAAAGAGGGAGATACACATCTTCGATGTGGCGGAGAACTATCAGGAGAACGTAACTCTGGTATCGGAAGCAGGTGCCGCGCCGCCCCCGCTTACACCGGGCCAGATTCTGGCGCCGAAGGCCCGCAAAGAGGCCGAAAAAGGCATCACCGCAATTAAGGCCGGAGATTTCAACCAGGCGCAAAAGCACTTGGACAAAGCCCTGAAGCTCGCCCCAAGCGATGCAAACGTAATCTTTCTGCTGGGCTATCTCTACATGCAAAAAAAGGATCTGCCGAAGGCGCAGGCTTACCTGAGCAAAGCTGTGTCTATTGATCCGAAACAGGCCAGGGCACTCACGCTGCTTGGCGAACTTCATATGCAGCAGAAGGACTATGCCGCGGCGTCGAGCTCGCTCGAAGCGGCCGTAAAGGCCGATCCAAATGCTTGGCAGGCGCACTGGTTTCTTTCGGCCGCGTGTCTATCACTGGACGACTTTGAAAAATCCAGGCAAGAAGCGGAACTGGCTATTAAGACCGGCAAAGGGGCTGCTAAGGGCGCGAATCTGGTGCTCGGCCAGGCTCTTGCGAGTCTCGGGAAAATTCCAGAGGCGGTCCAAGCCCTTCAAACCTTCACGCAGGACTTTCCCAAGAGTGCAGTGACGCCGCAGGTGAATCAGCTGATTGGGCGCTTGAAGAAAATGGCTGATGTCCCGAAAGCCTCTCTCGTGCCCGTTTCAACTATGGCGCTCAGCGCGCCGTCGGCTGGGCCATCCGGACTGGGCAGCGTGGCAGGCGTGGCGATACCGGGGTGGGCGCCGCCGGATGTGGATGACGAAAAGCCAACGCTCTCCGGCGGCGCTGCGTGTCCCGCCAGCCGCGTGATCGATGGCGCGAGCAAGCGAGCGGAAGAACTTGTGGACAACATTTCGCGCTTCGGGGCTCGAGAGACGATGCTGCACGAGGATCTGGACGAACTCGGCGGGCCGCTCACGAAAGAAACCCGGAAGTATGACTACCTCGCACAGATTTCCGAGCCGAAGCCGGGGCTGCTCATGATCGACGAGTATCGCAAAGGGCTTGGGGCCTATCGCGATGGCTACCCCGATCACATTGCCACGATTGGGGTGCCGATTCTCGCCATGATCTTTCATCCCGATCTGCGCGCAGATTTCGATATGACCTGCGAAGGCCTGGGAGACTGGCACGGGCAGGCAACCTGGCTGGTGCACTTCCGCCAGAAGCCCGATCGGCCAAGCCGCGTGCAAACCTATGAATTCGGGGACGGCTCCTATCCGGTCGCCTTGAAGGGCCGCGCCTGGGTCGCCGCCAGTTCCTTCCAGATCGTGCATATCGAGACGGACCTGGTCGAGCCGATGCCGAAGATTCAGCTCCTCACAGAGCACCAGTCCGTGGACTATGCGCCGGTTGACTTCAAGCTGAAAAAGACCCAGCTCTGGCTGCCGAAGCAAGCCGATCTTTATTTCGAATTTCGTCACCACCGGTACTATCGCCGCCATAGCTTCGATCACTTCATCCTGTTCTCCGTCGGCTCAAAGCAAAAGATTCACGCCCCGAAGAAGCCGGAAACGGCGCAGGCGGCAGGCCCGAAGTCGGACGCGCTCGTTCATTAGAGAGCGGCTTCGCGCTTTTCCTGGCGCGAGGTGGGGCGGCGGAACTTGGCGCAGCCGTGGTATACTTTCCACCAGTGAGTTCGCCCAAGACCGTAAGCGGTCCTCAACGGCCTGCGGGGGTTGACCTCCGAACCAAAGTCGGCACCCTCTCCCTCAGAAATCCAATCATTGCGGCCAGCGGCACCTTCGGCTACGGGGTCGAGTTCGCCCATTTGGTTGACCTGAACGCCCTGGGCGGCATCGTGGTAAAGGGCCTCTCGGCTGAGCCGATGGCAGGGGCCCCCGCACCCCGGATGTGCGAGACAGCGAGCGGGATCGTTAATGCCATAGGGCTGCAAAACATCGGCGTCCGGGCCTTCATCGCGGAAAAACTGCCACAATTACGCCAATTCCGAACGGCGATCATCGCTAATGTCTTTGGCCACAGCGTCGCCGAGTACATCGAGGTGATCCGGGCGCTCGAAGATGCCGAGGGCATCGCCGCTTACGAGCTCAACATTTCCTGTCCGAACGTTCAGAAGGGAGGGATCGAATATAGTACCGACCCCGCGCTGACGACCGAGGTGGTTGGAGCCGTACGAAAGGCCTCGAGCCGACCGCTGTGGGTAAAGCTATCGCCAGTTGTTGGGAGTATTGGACTTATAGCAAAGGCTGCCGAATCCGCTGGAGCGGACGCCTTGGTTATCGCAAACACGTATCCTGCGATGTGTCTGGATGTACACAATCATCGGTCCCGGCTTGGTAGTACGACAGGCGGGTTGTCGGGCGCGGCGATAAAACCTATAACCGTGAGGCTGGTTTACGAGGCGAATCGGGTGATTCGGATACCGATCGTAGGACTTGGCGGTATTGAGAGTGCCCCCGATGTGGCCGAGTATGTCGTGGCCGGCGCAACTGCGGTTGAGGTTGGCACCGCGCATTTCGCGGACCCGCGGGCTTCTGAAAAGCTCGTGAAGGGCCTCGAAAAGTGGTGCCGGGACCAAAATCTACCTGGAATCAGTGGCTTACGAGGCTCGTTGCAGGCGAGTTGAGCTTGTATCGGCAGGGCTTCGGAAGGTAGAATGTTACTGATTCCAATGAGGTTACACAGGATGCGAACGCGAATATATGCGGGCTTGGTTTCGGTGTTCTTATGCCTGGCCGTGCTTCTGTTTTCACCATCGGTGAATCCTGAAACCTTTGCGAAGGCGAATGCTCGCCCGAACCGCTCGATGACCGCTGCGAACATCCCAGCAGCCCTTGCGAAGACGCCCACGGGGCCGAAGCCGCTCGCCGTGTGGGAATGCGTGACTGGATGGTACGGCGAGCCATTTGACGGCCAACTGACGGCAAACGGAGAGATTTACGACATGTACGCCGCCACTGCGGCTCATCCGACCCTGCCGCTCGGCTCAATCGTCCGCGTGGTGAATGAGCGCAATCACCGCAGCGAGATCGTTCGGATTAACGACCGCGGCCCCTACGTGGAAGGGCGCGAGCTTGACGTCTCCTATGGAGTTGCTAGAGACTTGGGATTCGACCAGACGGGCCTTGCCAAAGTCGAGGTCGAGTTGCTCAAGGTGCCGCCACGCCCAGTCCCGGATCATCGCAATTAATCGTCGCTCTCGATGTGGATCGGTTAGGGCCGGCCGCCGCTATGGCGCGCGGGCTCAGCGGTGCGGCAGGGCTTTTCAAGGTGGGAAGCCAGCTTTTCACCGCTGAAGGGCCGCGCTCGATTGAACGAATCGCCAAGCTGGGATTCGGCATCTTTCTCGATCTTAAATTCCACGATATCCCCAACACAGCGCTTGGGGCTGCGGCTGCTGCGGCTAAGCTGCCAGGAATCCGTATGATGACGCTGCACGCCTCCGGCGGGTTGGAGATGATGCGCGCCGCTCGAGAGGCCGTTCCTGCCAAGCGGGGCAGTCCGGCGCTGATCGCCGTCACTATCCTCACCAGCTTGAACGCTGCGGCCTTGAAGCAGATCGGCATCTCCGGCTCTCCCTCCGATCGCGCCGTCGCCCTGGCCAGCCTCGCGCAGCAGGCTGGGCTGGACGGCGTGGTCGCTTCAGCGCACGAGGTGCCGAAGATCCGGCAGGAATGCGGGCCAAAGTTCCTGATAGTCGTGCCCGGCGTACGACCCACAAGCGCTTCGCTTGACGACCAATCGCGCGTTGCCACCCCCTCCGAGGCGATATCCGCCGGCGCGGACTATCTGGTAGTGGGGCGACCGATCACCGCCGCGCCCGATCCTCGTGCCGCTGCCCTGGCCATCGCGGCGGAGATTGCTTCCGCACGCCGACCTTAGCTCGCTGCGAACCCCAAAATAATCGCGCGGACAGCTGTACCTCTGTTGCACGGTTGGACAGGGGTGGTCCGGGATTCATTCGCGGTAGCATCATCCGCGCGCAAAATAGCGTGGCGGCGCTTCGGAAAGCCGGGAAAAGCGTCTAGGCAATGGGGGCAAGGAAGCATGGCATTCTGGTTTCGTCGTTCGGGCCATCAGACAGGCGAAGGTGCAGGTGCGTCCATTGCCGAAGAACAGCAGACAGCAGAGTGCGCCGCGGACGATGCGCCAACCGGCGGCGAGCCGGCCGATGATGCTGCGTTGAAGGAATTCCTCTTTAAGAATTTCCTGTGCGAGGAAGACGCCAGCCGCATTAAGGCCGAAACTGCCGCAGACGAAGCCGCGCCGGCTTTGGCTTATGCGCCGGCACCAGCACTGTCCGAACGAATCGAGACGTCCGTCAATCCGCAAGCCGACGATTGGGGCGATGAATCGCCCGAAACGAGATTCAAGTCATCTGCCGCAAGGCCCGAAGAGCCAAAGACCGCGGAATTCCCCGATCCGAAGGGCTACGCGCGACAAGACTTTGATCAGGCGCACACCGAACCACCTGCGACAGCGCCCGAAATTATTTCCGAGCCAGCCGCGGCACGTGTAGGAACCGAGTTCATCGAGCCTATCGTCCAGCCCGTCCGGGCGGTGGGCGAATCCGACGGGGCAGCATCCGAACGAGCCGGGGATTCGGCCACGCAGACCTTTCCGCCGAGCGACTGGGCCTTCGAAGAAAAGCTCGCGAGCCACAAGGAGTGGGTGGACTCGAAGGGCATGATGGGCAAGCGGGCAGCGCTGAGCGACGCGAAACTGCAGGGCGCGGAACTGATTAGCGTGAACCTGCGCTACGCGGACCTTCACGCCGCGAACATGCAAGCGGCGGACCTGCTGCTGGCCGATTTGAGAGACGCGTGCCTCACCAGGGCAGACCTCGAGGAGTCGTGCCTTGTGGGGGCAAACCTGGAAGCGGCAAACCTGGAGGGCGCGTCGCTCGGGACGGCGATGGGGCTCGTAAACCGGCAGCTTGCCGGGGCCAACCTCCGGGACGCGTCACTGCCGGCGCAAATCCTGGAGTTTCCAGCGCGCGAGGAATTCGAAGGGGCGTCGCGCGCGGCATGGCGATATTTCACGGCAATCCTGAGCATGGCGGCGCTCTCGCTGTTGGCGCTGTGGAAGGTTCGAGACGTGCAGCTTATCGCCGACCGATCCATCCTGCCGTTCCTGCATTCCGCCGCAGCCGCGACGGCACTGCCCACGGCTGAACTTTTCCTGATTGTGCCGGTGGCCGTATTCATTCTTTATGCCGTGTTTCAGTTTCACTTGCAGCGGGTGTGGGACGCGGCGCTCGAATTGCCGGCCATCTTCCCGGATGGCCGCGTGCTAGGCGAAGGCTCGCCCCGCATCGTGGTTGGGCTGCTGCGGGCGCACTTCCGCTGGATGAATCAGGATGCGCCCTCGACTAGATTCATCGAGAAAGCCATCGCGGTGTGCCTGGGATACTGGCTGGCGCCTGCGCTGCTGCTGCTCTTCTGGGCGCGGTATCTGACGCGGCAGGACCTGCACGGCACGGCGCTACTGGAGGTGCTGGCTGCCGCTGCTACGGGGATCGCGTTCTATGCATCAGCGCGCATTGGGCGGCGGCAGGAGCGATGGATCTTTGAGCGCAAGCTGCGGCGGGAGTTCGGGGCGCGAATCGCGGCTATTAATCCGGTGACGGTTATGATCGTGGCGCTAGGCGTGCTGACGGTGCTCGGCGTCGGAACGATCAAGGGGCTCCCGCATGATAAAGCGCGCGCGCCACAGTTCATGTCGGGCGACGTGCGGCGGTGGGCGCCGACGGTCTTTTGGTCGGTCGGCTTCGATCCCTACGCGGATTTGACCGAGGCTGCGATTTCGCGGCGACCGGCAAATTGGACTGGCGATAGCGACCAACTCGGCTCCGTCACGGGGGCGCGATTGAGCGGGGCGCGGCTGCGCTACGCGCAGGGGTACGGCGCGTTTCTGGCGAATGCTCATTTGTGGAGAGCGGACCTGCAGGGTGCATTTTTATCGCAGGCCGATCTGCGCGGCGCAGACCTGAGCCAGGCGAGCCTTTATTACACGGTGCTCGAGAGCGCCAACTTGAGCGGCGCAAATCTGAACCGCGCGCGACTGGAAGAAGCGAATCTGGGGCGCGCGGATCTGCGCAGCGCCAATCTTTCCTACGCTTCGCTGGCGGGCGCCCGGCTGGTGGATGCGCAACTGCAAGGCGCAAGCCTCTATAGCGCGCAGCTTGCGTCGAGCGACCTGGCACGCGCCAATCTGGAGAAGACCGACCTGCGCGACGCGCATTTGGAAGGCGCTAATCTAGCGCACGCGGACGTGCAGCGGGCCTACGTGTGGTCCGCAAAGCTGGCCAGCGCCGATCTGGAGGGCGCGCGGCTTGGCGGGGCAATCTTCATCGGTGCAGACCTGCGCTTGGCCGACTTGCGCGAGGCGCAAATGACGGCCACCGTGCTCAACGACGCGAATCTGACGGGCGCCATACTCGATGGCGCCGATCTGCGCGGGGCGTTAGGGCTCACGGCCAAGCAAGTATGCTCTGGGCGATCGCATGCGGGGGCGCTGCTGGATCCGCAGCTAGAAATGCAGGTGAATGCGCAATGCGGTGCGCCGGGAAGCCCCCCCATCGCACCGCAGCCATAATCTTCCGGGTGATTCCGCGCCGAAGCGCCAGAGCTACTGCCCCGAGCCGGCGGGGGCGGGCTTCGCGAAGCGGCTATCTTCTACCGGCACGTTCGCCTGCACCTGATTCCACTTATCGGTCGTCGTGCCTTCCATGCGCACAGTGCGGACCGTGAAAGGCACTCTTACGCCGCTTACGTCGCGGTAATCGTCGTAATCGGTGGCAACCGGCAGCGAGCCGAGCGGGGTGGTGATCCTGGTGGCGACGCGGAGCAGCAAGCCGCTTTGCGTGTCGAAGTCATAGGTCACCGGCGCGCCGGACTCGAAAACAACCACGCGATAGGCCTCGTGATCGCCGACCTTTTCCGTTCCCATCACCCGCGCGCGAGGGTTCTTCGCCAGATTGAGCCCCGGAATGAATTCCGCCCATAGCTTCACGCGGGCGAGGGCGTCGCCGGTTTCGTCGGTGACGCGGGTTCCGCGCTGCTCCCATCCCGCCGAGCCGTCGAAGCCTTGAGTGACGGCGCCATTCCCGCGGTGAAGAATGGCGAGCGCCTTATCGGGGGTCTTGCGAATGGTTTCCATGGTCGCGGGTTGAGGGGCGCTTCCTTGCGGGCCGCGCGCCGGGGCCTCGACCGTACCCTGCTCGGAAAGCGTTGAGATTTTCGCGATGGCGTTCTCGCCGCCGAGCGCCTGGACGTACTTCTGCAGAATATCGGCCGCGGAAGGACCCGCGGGTGCGGCGGCCGCGCCGGCAGCGCCCTGCGCCGGGCGATTGCCCTCGCCGCGCTGCATGGCATTCGCGGCTGGCATTTCGGCTGGGGTCGCGGAGGCAAGCTCGGGCAGCGACGGCATTGCGGCAGGATGAGACGCCGCGCGATGGCAGGTGTAGCAGCTCACCTGCGGGCGGGCGTTGAAATTGTCTTTGTTGATGGCGAACATCATGGTCATCATCTTTCGCGCGGTCTGCTTTTCGCGCTTATCGTCCTTCGCGCGATCGCCGGGAACATGGCAGAAATCGCAGCCGACGCCCAGGGCGACGGAGATGTACTGCATTGAGGGAATCAACTGATTGGCGGGAATGTCCTTCAAGATCTGAATGTTCTTGTAGTACTCCGCGGCGGTTTTTCCCTCCATCGCCTGCGGGCCTTGCGCCCGAACGCCAGAAGCCTGGGCGTTCGCCTGCGGGGTGGCGCCTTGCTGCTGCGCTGGCGATTGGGACTGGCTGCGCGTTCGCGCGAGCACGCCCGGCCATTGCAACGCTAGAGCGAGAAATGCCAGGGCGGAGGCCGCCAGCACGATCCGAAAAGCCGCGCGCATCGAGAACCCAGTTTTCATGAAGGATCATCCTCTCCGAAGGGATTATTCGACGATTCCGAGCCCCATGCTGCGCGCCCATGATACGCCATCCGCCGGGCGAAATGAACCCGAAGGCCGCCAGAGCCCCGCCGCAACGCGCCGGGGCTCCGGGACATCTTAATGATAAGATCGCTGCTCGATAACCCTTGGGGTGGGATGCAGCGAGTGAATTCGTCCGATGGCGGCAAGGTGCTGAAATGATTCGCGGAAAAAAGGTCGCGGTGGTGATGCCGGCGTATAACGCCGCGAGAACACTGGAAGTGACGGTCGCCGGCCTGCCCGATATCGTTGACCTGAAAATTCTGGTGGACGATCACAGCTCGGACGAGACGGTACGCGTGGCGGGGGAGTTGGGGCTGACGGTTCGCGTCCATGATCGGAACTACGGCTATGGGCGGAATCAGAAGACGTGCTATCGCGAGGCGCTCGAAGCTGGCGCGGACATCATCATTATGGTCCACCCGGATTATCAGTACGAACCTGCGCTGGTGGCTGCAATGGCCGGGATGATCGCCTCTGGCGTCTACGACGTGGTGATCGCCTCACGCATTCTGGGCGGCGGCGCCTTGCGCGGGGGGATGCCGCGGTATAAATACGTCGCGAATCGCGTGCTCACCGCGATCGAGAATATTCTGACGGGCGCGAAGCTCTCCGAATATCACACCGGGTTTCGCGGTTTCAGCCGCGAGGTGCTGGAACATCTCCCACTACTGGAAAATTCGGACAATTTCGTTTTCGATAACGAGATGCTGACGCAGGCGATCTATTTTCGCTATCGCATCGGCGAAATTTCGTGTCCCACGCGCTATTTTGCGGAAGCATCCTCGATTCGATTTTGGCCTAGCGTACGCTATGGGCTGGGAGTGCTCGGCGCCTCCGCGAAGTGCTTCCTGCAGCGACGCGGTCTGGGACATTTTCGGATCCTCGATGGCAGCGGGCGCAAGCTGCTGGAATCCCCTGCCGCCCTGCGCGAGACGGTGCTCGCGCCGGACGCGTGTGGCGGCGGCCTCGCGCCTTCGCAATGACGCAGTCACCCCCTGATTGCGCGCCCCCAGACTCACGGCGGCATAACCGGAATTCGCGCGTAGCTCCAGATGGAACTGCTCCGCAGTCATTGCGTCCAAAAGCAGCGGATTGGGGGCTGCTCCTGCTGCTCACGGCGGCGGCATTCCTCGTTCATGGATATCACCCGGGCGCGGAAGACGCCGAAATCTACCTGCCGCAGATCAAGAAGCTGTTGCACCCGGCGCTCTATCCCTTTGGCTCGGAATTCTTCGAATCGCACGCGCGGCTCACGCTTTTCCCGGAGATTGTCGCTTGGCCGGTGCGACTGCTGCATGCGCCGCTGGCGGGGGTGCTACTTGCGTTGCATCTCGCAACCATCTTCCTGCTGCTCTTTGCCTGCTGGAAATTATCGGCACGGCTCTGGTCTGGCGTGGCGTCGCGCTGGGCCGGCGTTGCACTCGTTGCAATGCTGCTCACAATGCCCGTGGCGGGAACCGAGCTGTACATCCTCGACCAATACCTGAATCCGCGCTCGATTTCCGTCTTCACGATTCTTTTCGCGATTGATGCCGCTTTCGACCGGCGCTATGGGTTGGCCGCGTTATGGCTTTTTCTTACGGCGCTGGTCCATCCCCTGATGGCCGCGTTTGGAGTGCTGTTCGTCGTCGTGCTGGCATTCGATGGCGAGTGGGCCCGTTCGCCGGGAATGACGGCGGCGATGACGTGGCCGGGATTTCTTTTCGCGCATCCCTCCGCGGCCTGGTGGCGGTGCCTTGCCGATCATTCTTATTACCATCTGCTGCGATGGGAATGGTACGAGTGGCTGGGCATAGTGGCCCCGCTGGCGATTTTCTGGTGGTTCGCGCGGGGCGGGACGGACGGCGCGGCTTCGTCAGGAGGCACCGACGCGGCAAGCGCGGCGAGACGCAGAATGGCGCGCGTGGTTCTTGTGTTCGGCGCGATCTGTTTCGCCACGTCGCTCGCCGTGATGATTCCGCAAAAATTTGCGGCGCTTGCGATTTATCAGCCCGCGCGCGGGTATCAGCTCGTCTATATTTTCCTGCTGCTGATCGGCGGTGGATGGCTCGGCGAAAGACTGCTGAGGCGCAGCACGGCGCGATGGGCGATGCTATTCCTCCCCTTGTGCTTCGGCATGTTCTACGCGCAATTGCAATTATTCCCCGCCGATCGGCACATCGAATGGCCGGGGTCGGCGCCGGCGAACCCGTGGCTCCGGGCCTTCGCCTGGATTCGAACGAACACACCCGAGAACGCAGTCTTCGCGCTGGACCCGAACTACATGGCGCTGCCCGGCGAGGACCAGCAGGGATTCCGCGCCATCGCCGAACGCAGCAGTCTGGCGGATGCGAATAAAGATTGGAGTGCGGCCGTGATGTTCCCTGGGCTGCCGCTCGCCGATCACTGCTTGGAGCAAATCCGCGCCGCGAGTCCGTGGAACGCGCTTGGCGTCGCCGGATTGCGAACGCTTAATCGCGCATACGGCGTCAACTGGGTGGTGCTCGACGAACCGCGCGGCGCGCCCGCGAGCGGCGACCTCAATTGCCCGTATCGGAATCGCGCCGTGTCCGTCTGCCGGCTGGAATAAGGGCGGCGGAATTGATTCTGGAGCCACTGCGGGGATTCAGGCTAGAATCCTTGCTCGAATGGAATGAAGCCCATCCTGGAAAATTCCGTGCCGCGCGCTTCCTCTTCGCCGGATTCGCCTCGCCTGCTATCGAATCGTCTGATCGCCATCATCCTGCTCCTCGCGTGGGCGCTCGTCTATCTGCCCGGCTTGGCGCGACCGGGCCTGCTCGACGATGCGGATTCCATCCACGCCGAAGCCGCGCGCGAAATGGTGCTGAATCACAACTGGGTGACGCTCTATATCAACGGCATCCGGTATCTCGAAAAAGCACCGTTCATGTATTGGACCGTCGCCATCAGCTACAAACTCTTTGGCGTGGGCGAATGGCAGACGCGCCTTCCGCTCGCGCTCGGCGTGTTGGCGCTGGTGTGGTGTGCGTTCATTTTCGCGCGGCGCTATTGGGGACGCGAAGCGGGCTTTTACGCTGCGCTGGCGACGATCACCGCGCCGGGAATTTACGTCTACACGCGGTTTCTGATTCCCGACGTGATGGTGGCGATGTGGCTCACGTTGGGCCTTTATTTCTTTCTGGTGGCCTACGAACAGGAAGAGCCTTCGCGCTGGCTCTGCTGGGGATTTGCGGCCACACTTGCGCTGGACGTGCTGACGAAAAGCCTGATCGGTATCGCCTTTCCGGCAATGATTATTTTCGTCTTCCTGCTCGCCGCCGGGCGATTTCGCAAGCTCCTGAAGATGCATCCCTGGTCGAGCCTGCTGGTTTTCCTGGCGATCGCCGTTCCCTGGCACGTGCTCGCCGCTTTGCGCAGCCCCGCGCAGCCCTCCGGGCAGGAGAAGGGCTTCTTGTGGTTTTACTTCGTGAACGAGCAGTTTCTGCGGTATCTGAATAAGCGCTTTCCGCGCGATTACGACAAGGTTCCGCTGGGGCTTTTTTGGCTCTTGCTGCTCGTGTGGCTAATTCCGTGGACGTTCTACCTCTTGCCCGCGCTGGGGAGGATTCCACGGCGCGTCCGCGAATGGCGCGAGAATCAGAGCCCGGCAACGCGCGCGAGCCTTTTTTGCGGCATCTGGGCAGCGGTAATTATGGTGTTTTTCAGCTTTTCGACGCGACAGGAATACTATTCGCTGCCCGCAATCCCGCCGCTGGCGCTGCTGCTGGGCGCGTGGCTGCAAAGCGAACGCGAATCGCCGCGAGGAAGCTGTGAACGCCGCGACGGGAAAATCGCGGCCATGGTCCTGCTTGTGGTTGGCGTGCTCGCCTTTGCCGGCGCGATGGCGATTATTCTGAAGACGAAGGCATTCCCGGCGGGCACGGACATCGGCAGCGTGCTTCATCCTCACCCGGGCGACTACAAGCTTTCACTGGGACACGTGGAAGATCTGACCTTGCAGGCTTTCGGCTTGTTCCACCTGCCGCTTTTGCTGACCGGGATCGCGCTGCTGGCGGGCACCGCGCTGAATTGGCTGTTCCGCCGGCGCGGATCGGCCCTCGCCGCGAATTTATCGCTCGCGGCGATGATGGTGGCCGTGCTGCTGTGCGTGCATCAGGGGCTGGTGATTTTTTCGCCGGAGCTTTCCTCTAAGCGCATCGCGCTCGAAATCGGGCGCGCCTACCAGCCGGGCGATACGATCGTGATCAACGGCAAATACGAATGGGGCTCGACGCTGAACTACTACACCGGCATTCAGCTTCATGTGCTGAACGGGCGCGATGGCAATCTCTGGTACGGATCCCTTTTCCCCGAAGCGCCGAAAATTTTCGAGACGAATTCGTCCTTCACTCGCCTGTGGAACGGCCCGCACCGCGTGTTTCTCTTCACGGAAAATTTTTTGGCGCAGCAGGCGCTACGCGACGTCAATCCGCGCAGCGTGTTCGTCTTTGCGAGCCAGGGCGATAAAACCGTGCTGACCAATGAGCCCGTTGCCTTGTCGGCGGATTCGCGGGAATAGTGGCACTGAAAAGCAATGGAACACAGCCACGCTGCCATACTGTGAATACTGGAACCGCAGTACTGCTCTCGGCGCGTAAATTCCCTTGAAACGAAGGCCGGCCGGGACTAATCTGGCGATGGCCTCTCCTGCCTAGGCCGACCACGGGGAGTTTTCCACGCAAATCATATGGCTTCACCGTCGCAGAAGCGGAGCGCTGTCCTATTCGTAGACGATGAGGAAGGCGTGCGCATGACGCTGCCGCCTCTGCTCGAGCGTTACGGAGGCTTCGAGGTGCGCACGGCAGCGACGGTGCAGGAAGCGCTCGCGGAAATCAATCGTCGCCAGTACGACGTGCTGCTCACAGACCTGAACATTGATAAGCCTGGCGATGGGTTTCTGCTCGTCAGCGAAATGCGCCATCTGCAGCCCGGCTGCGTGACGCTGCTTCTCACCGGCTATCCCAGCCTCGAGACGGCGCTGCAGGCCATTCGCACGCAGGTAGACGATTACTTCGTGAAGCCCGCGGATACCGAGGCGTTAGTCAAGGCGATCCAGAGAAGGCTCGAGGACCGCCGGGCGGAGGAAGCCAAGCCAATCGGCCGGCTTTTCACGATCCTGCGCGAAAACGTGTCTACAATCACCGCCGATATTCTGGCTCGGATCAAAGGCGATCCGGCCACCTCCGCAATCCCCCTTTCGGACGAAGAGCGCGTGGACCACCTGCCAACGATTTTCCATGCGCTCGTCGAGCAGCTCGAAAAAGGCCGGGATGAAATCAGCAAGCAAGCGCTCGCCTTCAGCGTCGAACACGGCAAAAAGCGCAGGAGTCAAGGCTACGACCTTCGCATGATGCTACGAGAATTCCATCTTGTCGAACAGGGCGTGCTCGATTTTCTGCGCGATAAATTCCCGCCCAGGTGGGGCCCCGGCGCGTTCGCCGATCTGGTGCGCCTCACACAGAGCATCCACACGCTGACGCTGGAATCGGTGAAGGCGTACGGCGAGCCCGGTGCTTCGCAGCAGCCCGCGCGAAAGCGCCACGCAAAATAGAACGGCGTTCGATAGGCGCCCCCAAATTCCTCGGGCGCATAGTTGCAGCGAAAGACATTCCGGCGGCGGTTTTCTTGACAATGAAACCCCCGGACCTATAATGGCTTTTTGCTGAAAAATATAAGGAAATCCTATGTTTCTGGATGTTCATGAGCTGGCGATCCGAAAGACCCGCATTCGAAAGACGTACTCGCCAGGCACGCTCGATTTCCACTCGGGAGATTTCCGCCAGGTAGAGCCGCTGGAGGTGCGGGCGACGGCGGAGCTGGTGGACGGCCAAATTAGGGTTTCGGGTAACCTGCACACCCGCGTGGAGTTAATCTGCGCCCGCTGCCTGGATACCGTGGTCGAGGAGATCGGCCGCGATTTCGATCTTTTTTACCGGCCCATGACCTCGATCACGCGCGAGGAGGAAGTCCACCTGAACCTGGATGAAACCGAGATCGCCTTCTTCGAAGGCGACGGCCTGTTTCTGGCGGATGTTCTGGCCGAGCAGGTGAACCTGGCGCTTCCAATGAAGGTGATCTGCCGCAGCGATTGCCGCGGGCTCTGTGCGCATTGCGGCGCCAACCTGAATAACGAGGAATGCCGCTGCGAACGGCACGGTTCCGACCCGAGGCTCGCCCCGCTGGCCCGGCTCAAGCAGGACTGGTTCAAAAAACAATAAGACGCTACACTAGTTGATTCCGTTCGGCCGTCCCTGAGCTTCGGCCTGCGAAGAGGAGCGTTCCATGCCCAATCCAAAGCGGCGACATTCGAAGCGGCGCACCAGCAATCGCCGCGCCCACGATCACTTGCACACTAAATCTCTGTCCGAATGCTCGCATTGCCACGAGCCGAAGCTGCCCCATCGGGCCTGCCCGAAATGCGGATATTACCGCGGCCGCGCAGTGGTTGACACATCATCGAAGCCGGCCTAATTTCCCCAACCAGCAGGCGTTCCCGATCGGTGCTCCGATGACCACGATTGCCTTGGATGCGATGGGAGGCGACCACGCGCCACGCGCCGAAGTGGAAGGCGCGATCCTGGCGGCGCGCGAATTAGGTGTGCGCATTCTGCTGGTCGGCGTCCCGAACGCCATCGAGCGCGAGCTTTCCAGGCACCCTCGCCGCGGCTTGCCGTTGGAGATTGTTCCCGCCGCTGAAATCATCACCATGACCGATTCGCCGTCGCAGGCGTTTCGCCGCAAGAAAGAAAGCTCGGCGCATGTGGCCGCGCGGCTGGTGCGCGATGGCAAAGCGGACGCCCTAGTGAGCGCCGGAAACACGGGGGCGGTGATGACCGTGGCGCGGTTCGTGCTCGGCACGCTTCCTTCGGTGGACCGGCCGGCGCTTGCCGCTGCCTTCCCCAACATGAAGGAGAAGGTCTCAATCATCCTGGACGTGGGCGCCAACGTGGACTCGAAGCCGGAGCAGATCGAGCAGTTCGCGATCATGGGTGACATCTACTACCGCGCGATCTGGGGCGTGAAGCGGCCGCGTGTGGCGCTGCTTTCCATTGGCGAAGAGGAAATGAAGGGCAACGAGCTGACGCGCGAGGCCGCCGCGCGCCTGAAGCAAACCGGGCTCAATTTCGTCGGCAACGTCGAAGGCCGTGACGTCTTCCGCGGCAATGTAGACGTGATCGTGTGCGACGGCTTCATCGGGAATGTGGCGCTGAAGATCAGCGAAGGCGTGGTCGAACATCTCGGCGGAATGCTGAAGCGTGCGATCAAGAGCAGCCTCGCGTCGCAGGTGGGGTATGTGCTCTCGAAGCGGGCCTTCGGCGAATTTCGCAAGCGCACGGATTCCTCCGAATACGGCGGCGCGCCGCTGCTGGGCGTCCGCGGAATCACGATCATCGGCCACGGCCGCTCGAACGGCATCGCCGTGAAGAATGCGGTCCGCGTGGCGGCTGAATTGTGCCGGTCGCGCGTGAACGAAAAGATTGAACAGGAGCTTTCCGCCGTCGCGGCGCGCGGCTGATCCGGGACACACCCGCAATGAGCAAGCTCGCATTCTTATTTCCGGGTCAGGCCTCGCAATATCCCGGCATGGGCCGCGATCTGGCGGAGCATTATCCGGAGGCGCGAGCCGTCTTCGAGGAGGCGGATGCCGCGCTCGGCGAGCCCCTTTCGCAGCTGTGCTTCGAGGGCCCGGAGGACGCGCTCAAGCAGACCGAAAATACGCAGCCGGCAATTCTCACGGTCTCCGTCGCCGCGTATCGCTCCATTTCCACGCACGGGATTGTTCCGGATTTCGTGGCGGGCCACAGCCTGGGCGAACATTCCGCGCTGGTCGCCGCCGGCGCCGTGGCCTTTTCCGATGCCGTGAAGCTGGCGCGCAAGCGCGGCCGCTACATGCAGGAAGCGGTGCCGCTCGGCGAAGGCGCGATGGCGGCGATTATGGGGCTTTCGCCGTCCGACGTGGCCGAAATCTGCAGGAAAGCGGCGGAAAGCGAAGTCGTCTCGCCCGCCAATTTCAATTCGCCCGAACAGACCGTAATTTCCGGGCACGCAGGCGCGGTGAAGCGAGCCGTGGAAATCGCCTCGCAGAGCGGCGCGAAGCGCGCCGTTATCCTGCCCGTTTCGGCGCCATTCCACTGCGCGCTGATGGCCCCGGCGCAGAGGCGCTTCGAGCCGGACCTCCACGCCACGCAGTTTCGCGATCTGCAGTTTCCGCTCATCACAAACGTGGACGCCTCCGCGATCCAAAAGGGCGAAGAAGCCCGCGACGCGCTGGTGCGTCAGGTCACCCAGCCCGTCCGCTGGCTCGATAGCATTCGCGAGATGATTGAAAACGGCGCGACGATTTTTATCGAAATCGGGCCGGGCAAGGTCCTCTGCGGCCTGATGCGCCAGATTGACCGTTCGGTACGGTGCGTGAACGTTGAAGACGCAGCGAGCCTCGCAGCCGCCGTCGAAAAAATCGCCCAATCCCGCTCGGAATCCGCCGAAGTCTGAGGCACGTCACCACTTTGGCGGCGCAGGTTTGGCGCTCGCCCTCATACTTTTCCCGCGCACTTCCGCTCTCCCGAGTCCTATGAGATATTTCTCTCCTATGTTTTCACTCGCTGATCAGGTCGCGTTAGTCACCGGCGCATCGCAGGGTATTGGCCGCGCCACAGCCATCGCGCTCGCGGAGGCGGGAGCGAAGGTCGCCGTCGCTGCGCGCAATGCGGAACAGCTCGGCATTCTCGTCTCCGAAATCGAATCGCGCGGCGGCTCAGCGCTCGCCGTCCCCATGGATGTGTCGGACGCCGCCCAGGTAAAATCCGGTTTTCAGCAAGCCCTCGCGAAATTCGGCCGTCTCGATATTCTGGTGAACAACGCCGCCATCACGCGCGATACGCTGGCCCTGCGGATGAAACTCGATGACTGGGACGCCGTGCTGCGCACCAATCTGACGGGCGCGCACCTGTGCATCCAGCAGGCGCTCGGCGCGATGCTGAAGCAGCGCTCCGGGCGCATCATCAACGTCACCTCGGTCGTGGCGCAGACGGGAAACGCCGGGCAAGCAAATTACGTCGCTTCGAAGGCGGGGCTGATTGGCCTCACGCGCGCCATCGCCGCGGAGGTTGCCTCGCGCAGTATCACGGTCAACGCCGTCGCGCCAGGCTTCATCGAGACTCCGATGACCGATCCGCTGCCGCAGGCGCTGAAGGACAAAATGAAATCCCTCATCCCACTCGGCCGCTTCGGCACCGATCGTGACGTCGCCGCTACGATCCTCTTCCTCGCAAGCCCAGGGGCCTCGTACATCACGGGCCAGGTTCTCGGCGTTAATGGCGGCATGCACATGGGCTGAGCCGGACCAACCGGAAGGCCCCCTTCCCAGCTACATGCAGGACCACGCAGAAAAGCTTCGCTCTCCCGGCGGCCCGCGCGAGCGCTCAACGCGAGGCGCGCTGGCCGGCGGCCATACGCAGCGGCAGGGCTGGCACGTCGCCCGTCGTCGGCGCAGGAACTCCATCCGATCGCAACAGCGTAAGGGTGCGCCGAGGGATCGGCGTTGGCTGCGGCAACGCCTCCGCGCCAAAAATATCGGCGGTCTTGCGTATCAGCGAAACGCGGCTGTGGACATTGAATTTCTCGAGCAGCGCGGAAACGTGGAATTTCACGGTGCGTACGGAAAGGTGCAGCTCCCCGGCAATTTCCTTGTTCGAGTGATTCCGCATCAGCGCGCGCAGAACCTCGCCCTGACGGTGGCTGAGGTTAACGGGCGAACGCGATTCGGCGCAGGCTTCCACAAGGCGCGCGGCCACCGGCAGCAGAGCGCGGAGCAGGTCCTCCTCCGGCGCAACCATGATGCCGAAATCGCCGGGCGAACCGCCGCGAACCAGGCAATGTATCGCCATCAGGCTTGCGGCTTGATCCACGGGAAGGCTTCCGTCCAAAGTGGCGGAAACGCCGAAACGTTCGGTGCCGGTTCCTTTATCGAAGAAGACGAATTTCTTGGGTCGAACGCGAAACGCCTGGTGCGGAGTTCGTGCAGACAGGTTGCGCCGGGTCATAGATCAATCCTCCCCTGTTCGCCCAGTCCACCTGCCCTGACCGAATCGGCCCGCGCTGTGGGAAACTTTAGCCGGGCGCTATCCGTATTTCCGGAAACTTTGTAAGTCACGGTAACGC
>Ga0134126_10004056_pt1 | contig 18315 bp, 17 predicted proteins | sample KB31752_FD_96881 | JGI IMG/M metagenome (GOLD analysis project Ga0134126, IMG submission 96881) | Terrestrial soil microbial communities with excess Nitrogen fertilizer from Kellogg Biological Station, Michigan, USA - KB3-175-2 | ecosystem: Environmental > Terrestrial > Soil > Unclassified ...
GAGCGCCATCCCGCAATTGCCGTTGTCGCTATTGTGGGAACATTGATCAGCGTCTTTCTGGCCTGCTTGGGATTGCTGCTGCAACGCTGGGGGGCATCCTGGGACGTGGATGATCCGCGGAGACTGCTGCTGGCAAGGTTTTCAAGGACACGCCGAGGAAACGCATGATGATGCAGGCTGCGCTCCTTACCGCAACAGAGCCAGCACCCGGCGAAATTCCTCGTTCACACAGTATCGGGCAGCAGATATGGGAGATACGATCCTCGTCACCGGAGGCGCCGGATTTATCGGCTCAAATTTCATTCGACGCTGGCTCCTTACGGAGAACGCCGGCGTGGTCAATCTTGACCAGCTTACATACGCAGGAAATACCGCAAATCTCGAGTCCGTACGGAATCATGAGAGGTATTGCTTCGCCCGGGGAAACATTTGCGATCAAGAGCTCGTGAGGAGCCTCTTTGCAAATCACTCTCCCCGCGCGCTGCTTCATTTTGCAGCCGAGAGTCATGTGGACCGGTCCATTCTTGGCCTGCCGCATTCATACGGACCGATATTGAGGGCACGTTCAAGCTGCTGGAAGAATCGAAGAGGTATTTTGAATCCCTGCAAGACGATGAGAAACGGCAGTTCCGGTTTCTCCAGGTTTCTACCGACGAGGTTCACGGATCCCTCGGCCCTGACGATCCACCATTTTGTGAACAAACGCCCTATGCTCCCTCAGCTTCCAAAGCCTCAGGTGATCATTTAGTGCGCGTCTATTACCACACCTACGGACTTCCGACGCTGACAGTAAACTGCTCGAATAATTACGGACCATTCCAGTTCCCCGAAAAACTGATCCCTCTGATGATTGTCAACGCCTTGAATGGCAAACCGCTGCCGATTTATGGAGATGGCAGCAATCGTCGTGATTGGCTCTATGTAATTATCACTGCGACGCCATTCAAACGGTCCTGGCAAAGCGCCGTCCAGGGGAAAAATACAATATTGGCGGTGAGCAAGAAAAATCCAATCTTGAGGTGGTCAACACAATCTGCGCGATTCTGGAGGAGCTTCGCCCCTCAAAAACTCGTTACGCTTCGCTTATCCGATGCGTGAAGGACCGTCCCGGCCATGATCGTCGTTATGCCATGGACATCAGCAAGATCAAACGTGAACTCGGTTGGACTCCCAGTGAAAGCTTTGAAAGCGGACTTCGTAAGACCGTTGAGTGGTATCTCACAAATCCACAGTGGATTGCAGATGTGACCAGCGGCGCATATCGCGAATGGATCAAACTGCAATATCAGAGCGCGCCATAACAGATGAAATTTCAGAGAAAAGGAATTGTACTCGCAGGCGGGGCAGGCACTCGTCTGTATCCAATTACCTACGCCGTTTCGAAGCAGCTTCTTCCCGTCTATGACAAACCCATGATCTATTATCCGCTGAGCGTGTTGATGCAGGCGGGAATTCGAGACATCTTGGTGATCTCAACGCCTCAGGACACCCCACGGTTTGAGCAACTCCTGGGGACGGGCCATCAATGGGGAATCAACATCAGCTACGCCGTGCAACCGGCCCCGGAAGGTCTGGCACAGGCCTTTTTGATCGGCCGTGATTTCATTGGCACCGATTGCTGCGCTCTCGTTTTGGGCGACAACATTTTTTATGGCGAGGACCTTGGGCGGATTCTGGAACGCGTGAGCAAACGGGAGCACGGCGCGACGTTTTTTGCTTATGCGGTCAGCAATCCGGAACGTTATGGGGTGGTGGAACTCACCCCCGACGGCAAGCCCCGACACATTCGTGAAAAGCCGAAAACACCGTCATCTCCTTACGCTGTAACCGGCCTCTACTTCTACGACCGCGATGTGGTGGAATATGCCAGCACCCTTAGGCCATCAACGCGTGGAGAATTGGAGATTACGGATTTAAACAATATCTATTTGAACCGAGGTGAGCTGGAGGTCGAAATTCTTGGCCGGGGGATGGCGTGGCTGGACACGGGCACCAATGATTCACTGCTCGAAGCAAGCTCCTTTATTCAGACTCTTGAGAAGCGCCAGGGGCTGAAGGTAGCTTGCCCTGAAGAAACCGCCTTTCGCGCCGGTTATATCTCCGCAGATCAGGTACTTGAAATGGCCACAAAACTGAACAATTCCTACGGGGATTATCTGCGCAGGATCGTTGCTGTGCCATTGCTCTAACAGTGAAAAAGCTTGCAGCCAGCCGCAAAAATTCGAGTTCTTCTCACCGGGTCTACGGGACAGGTCGGGTTTAAACTGCTATCTCGCCTCGATCGCTTAGGCGAAGTTTTCGCTCCGGTGCGCTCGCAACTTGACCTAGCTCAGGCAGAATCAATTCGCTATGCTATCCGCTCCTTTCAGCCCCACGTCATTGTGAATGCTGCGGCATACACGGCAGTCGACCGGGCTGAAACCCAGAAGTATGAGGCGATGCAAATTAACGGCGAAGCACCTCGAATTCTGGCGGAAGAGGCAAAACGGCACCAGGCGATTCTGGTGCACTACTCGACCGATTACGTCTTTGACGGCTCTCGCGCCTCTCCTTATACCGAAAATGAGCCCACGTCTCCCGTCAATCAATACGGCAAAAGCAAGCTTGCGGGAGAGAAGAACATTCTCCGGATTGGAGGGGCGCATTTTATTCTGCGGACCAGTTGGGTTTACGCTCCACGAGGCTCTAACTTTCTGCTGAAGATGTTGCAGCTTGGCGGTCAGCGCGAATCGCTGCGTGTGGTAAGCGACCAGATTGGCACACCCACACCGGCTTCCGTCGTGGCGGACGCGACCTTAGCTGTCCTGCAACACTGCACATCGTTTCAGCATGCCAGGAATCTTTCCGGGATTTATCACGCGACTTGCCGCGGAGAGACATCGTGGTTTGAATTCGCACGCACGATTTTCTTTCAGGCCCGGCAAAACAGGGTAGCCGGGCTCAGGGTTCGCGAGGTATTCCCGATTTCAACAGCGGAATATCCAACTCCGTGCCAAAGGCCTAAGTACTCGGTATTGTGTTGTCGAAAGATCCGGGAGACATTCTCGTTTCACGCGCCGGAATGGCAGCAGGCTCTGGCCACCGTTATTCGGAAACTCCATCAAAAATGAGACCAGCTATAATTCAGAGGTGCGGAGAACACCTGACGGGTGAAAGACCGGCCATGACGATCAGTCAAAATCGGCTTAGTTTCTGATGACGGCAACATACTCCAGCCCTCTACCTGAGAGCTCGCCACGGATAAACGATGGGGCCTCGGCGTCCAATGAGCATATTACCAGCGGCCGACTGCTCGCCAGAAATGTCCTCTGGAACATCGTGGGGACGTGTTCACCCATACTTGTGGCGATCATTTGCCTGCCAATCCTCAAAAGGGCGCTGGGGACAGAGCGACTTGGAATTATCACACTCGCCTGGGTCATCGTCGGCTATTTCGGGATGTTTGATTTGGGACTTTCTCGTGCCCTGACGAAGCTCGTCGCGGAACGGCTGGGACGAAAACAAGCTGCTGAGATCGTTCCTCTGATCTGGACCTCGCTATTCCTGCTAATTGCCATTGGGGCGACCGGTGCACTGATCGCGTTATACCTGACGCCCTGGATCGTTGAGCGGATGCTCAAAGTGCCTCTCGACTTGCAGCATCAAACACTGGTTGCGTTCTACTGGGTTAGCGCTTCTATTCCCTTTGTTGTGATCACTGCCGGCCTGCGCGGCGTGCTTGAAGCTCTACAACAGTTCCGGCTCGCTACGTGGATCAGGGTGCCGATGGGAATTTTCACTTATGTGGGTCCTGTTGCCCTGCTTCCCTTTACCCACAACCTTGAACCAATCCTGGCTTTGCTGGTGATCGGCCGCATTGTCGCGTGCGCCGCCCATGCCTTTGCCTCTTTCTATGCCCTGCCTGGCCTGAAGCACGGAATTTCATTTCAGCGGTCCGCCCTTGGTCCCCTTCTGAGTTTCGGAAGTTGGATGACAGTGAGTAATGTTCTCGGGCCGCTAATGGTTACATTTGACAGGTTTGTCATAGGTGCCATGATCTCGATGTCGGCAGTCGCGTATTACGCTGTCCCGTATGAAGCTGTTATAAAGATCACCTTGTTTCCCGCCGCTCTCATCGGAGTGCTATTTCCCGCATTCTCCACAGCGGGGGCGCAGGACCGGAACCGGCTTGCGCTGCTGTGCGATGCCGGCACCAGATACCTGTTCATCGTCCTCTTCCCCGCGATCCTTATCCTGGTCGCGTTCGCCCCTGATGGCCTGCGTTTGTGGCTGGGAACGGATTTCGCTTTGAAGAGCACTCCCGTGGTGCGGTGGCTCGCAGTGGCCGTATTCATCAATGCTCTTGCTCAAGTACCTTCTGCTCACCTCCAGAGCGCTGGACGTCCTGATATCACGGCGAAACTACACGCGTTGGAGGTACCGGTCTATACTGTCCTGCTTTTCACCCTGGTGCGCACGATGGGAATCACCGGGGCAGCCCTCGCCTGGGCGTTGCGCGTCATTCTGGATGCAGTGTTCCTGTTCGTGTTTTCGCACCGCTTCTTGCCGGAAAACCGGATTGTGTTTCCGCGATTACCGTTGATGGTGGCTGCGGCACTCGCGATCTTCGGCGCGCTGACGATGCCCATGGGCCTGAGCTCAAGAATCGTTCTCGTATTTTTCCTGACCACAATTGGGGTGGTAGCATCCTGGTTCTGGCTCATGTCTGACCGGGAAAGGACCGCTTTTCAGATGCGGCTGCGGCGACGGAATGCACACTCATGAATACGTCCGCCGTGTTGACCACAACAGCCAGACATTTGCAGGGGCAATGACAAGCGACGCTCCAAAAGTAAGCATTATTATTCTGACGTGGAATAGCTACGAGGTCACAAGGGACTGCCTGGCCTCAATCGACAAAATTGATTATCCGAACCGGGAGGTGCTGGTTGTCGACAACGGCTCGGGCGATGGTTCGCCTGACCGCCTGGCAGAGGAGTTTCCGTTTGTGCGCTTCATCCGCAATGAAAGAAACCTGGGGTTTACCGGCGGGAACAACGTCGGTATTCGCGTTGCACTGACCCGCAGACCCGACTATCTGCTGCTGCTCAATAACGATACTGTGGTGGCGTCCAACTTTCTAAGCCAAATGATAGACCTGGCCGAGACGGACCCGACGATCGGGATTTTGACACCGAAGATATACTTTGCCGATCCTTCAGATCGGATCTGGTTTGCTGGAGGCAGATACCGGAAGGGGCGGAGTTTTCCCGAATGCTTTGGCATGGGGAGGCGGGACGACGGAAGCTATGATCAAACCCGTGAGGTGTCATTCGTGAGCGGGTGCGCCTTCCTGATCAAAACTGAGGTTGTTGAAAAGATCGGGTTGCTTGATGAGAGCCTCTTTCTCGGCTTTGAAGATCTTGATTGGTCAATTCGCGCGGCCAACGCAGGTTTCAAAGCCATGTATGTTGCTAATGCGGTAATCTGGCACAAAGAGGGCTACGATACAAAGAAGAACCTTGGGAAAGCGGGCAAGGATTTTTATTACGTGCGCAACAGCATCGTGATGGCTCGGAAACATTTGTCCCGGGTGTACTGGCCGCTGTTTGCGTTATCTCTCAGCAAGTATCTGGCTTATCGGTCGCTCGGGTACCTGATCCGTGGGGAACCAGGCAGAGTGAAAGCTCTGCTGCGCGGAATTCCGGCAGGATATCTGGTCACATTGGAGAGCCATAAATTTGATGCCCTCCGTCAACGCACACCAGATGTGCCTTTCAAGAAGGAAGAGCAATGAACCGCGCGTATGAGGCAATACAGGACACCCGCCGGTCGGTGCCTGATCCAACTCCAGTGTTGTTCCTGATCGCCGCTGTTTCATCCCTGCTCTATTACATGGAAGGCATGACCTGGGCGGCGATGTCGCTGCTCTGCATTGTTCTTGTGCCAGCATTCGTATACGTGGTTTCCAGAAGCAGCACTTTTGCTCTGGCTGCCATGATTATCAGCGCTGCTGTTCCGCGTTACTTCGTCGAGATTTTAGGAAGCAAAGCTCGACCTGAGCACATTGTAACCGGGCTCATGTGCATCGCGGCGATCTTCATCTACAAACAGCGCAGTCAAGCACCACGGTGGATTTTTCCGGACTTACTCGTTCTCAGTTTTGTGGCTCTCAATATCTACAGTTCGGTGTTCCAATCCATGGACCCAAGCCAGACGTTCAAGTGGTCTATTCATCAGACGCTTGTCGTCATCCCTTATTTTTTGATACGCCTGATTGCGGACAGCGAGAAGAAATTGCGACGAGCGGTGAACCTTTTGCTTCTGGTGGGCGCCTTTGAAGGTGCTTATGCGGCAATTTGCTTCTACTCGTACCTGATCTTGGGGACGACTTTCGGGATTGAGCCGGGTCAGTACGGAAATATACCGGGTATCTACGGAACCCAACTGGAAGCAAATATATTGGGCTCTTACAATGGCGCTTGCTTCATCATGATGCTGGTAATGTATTCCAAGCTTCGTGAGCGGAAGTACCTTTGGGGCATCGCCTGCACCTATGCAGGGCTGATCATCAGCTTGTCCCGGGCTGCGATCGGCGCGACAACCGTGGCTCTGCTTGTTTTCTCCGTTTATGCCATCAAAGGAAAGTGGTTCAATAAGACAATGCTGGCGCGGGTAGCGACGCCACTTCTCGCTGTGACTCTGATTCTGGGGGTCTCTGCCATACCGATGTACGTGCAGCGGTTCAGTACCCTCGATGTTTCTGATCTGAGTGCGGACGAAAACACCCGGGTTCGCCTGCTGACAATGGGTGAGGCGACGGTGGACATAGCGAAACATCCTATGCTGGGAAACGGCACAGCCAGTTTTCAACTGGGCTTCGATTACAAGGACTTTGGTTACGGCGATGTTGACGTGAATGGCTGGATCGGAAACACTGAGCTCCGAATTCTCCATGATACCGGCATCATTGGTCTTGCTGTTTTTGCGTGGTTTCTCTTCTGGGTGGCCGTTAAAGGAGTTCGGATTATCAGAAGTGACCCCGATCCGGGCCTTATTGGCCTCGTTCTATCCGCTGTGGTCTACTGCATTTCTTTTCAGGCCACCGAGGGAAGCATGATGACCTTTCCCTGGATCCATATCGGCCTGATTGTATGCTTCATCGCGCTCGGCACGAAGGCAGCTTCCAAAGATGAGCTTGCGGTTCCAAGGAACGGGTAGCCTGGCTCGGGAAGAGCCCGAAGGAGAAATCCGTCCCCTCATCCGAGCCATTTCACAAATTCGTGCCAGTCAAGAAGAGGAAGTCTGCCGATATTTCTGTAGAGATATTCAAATTGCTTTTCTCCGAGTTCCTTTCTCAAGTCAAGCAATTCCGGCGTTTCTCCAGCGGTTCTGAATACTCCAACTCCATGGTCGACTTTTACAATTTTGAAGTCGATCCCCGTCGAACTGGACAATTCAAAAGCCACTTTCCATACATCCCCAGTCCATGCGTCGCTGATGCGGGGAACATGGTGCTCCAGCCAAGAGCCAGGGAGCATGTCATGCAAAGCCACAAAACCGCCGGGCTTAAGGAAGCGAATGGAATTGATCACGTCCCTTCGTACCTGGTCATACGTGTGCAGACCATCTATGAATACAACATCGAATAGCTGCTTGTTGCTCTCAAAAAAGTCATCGGAGGTAGCTCTGACCGTGCCCCCCGATCGCGGGTCAACCCCGACTTTTCTACTGCAAAAAACAGAGTCAAACAAGTCATTCGACTGGCATCCGATCTCCAGGTAAGTTGCATTTCGCTTTGTTGATACCAATAAGTTGACCAGCGCGATCCGGTTGTAATTGGTTTTTTGCCATTCCCAATTGAAACAAGCGTCGAACCGGTGGCGACGGTATTTCGAGCGCAAGAAAGCGTAGCTCAATTTTACTGCACTGTTGTACACAAAGCTCCATTGGCTATTCTGTGAGGACATTGTATCGGTAATACTCTCTTTTTAACTTTGGTCAACTAGTCATAGGTTCACTTAACGACCTAAAGCTGATCGGCCTGCACCAGGTCTTTCACGATACTTTTGAATGATCTGGAATATCTGCGATACCTTCCCGAAATGGCCTCACGAAACACGATCTTAAGGCGTTTAACACCGTGGCTGGAATTCGCATGCACACGTGCCCGGAGGTGCGTGGCCTTCGCCCTCAATTGCTCTCTTGCCCAGCTCACAGAGTGGTTGGTTTGATCCAATTGCTCCAATCTCGCAGCAAGAACGTCCAACACTTCCGCAAATTCCATGTTCGCCTGCGTAGAATCGGACCGTGCGGTTGTCACCAAATCCAGAAAGCCAAGGCGTTTGCCTGCGCTCGCAAGTTGCTTTTCGTGCTGGCGGTATTTCACCAGGGAAGAGGGCAGCGCAACGCCGTAGGCCCCCAGTGAGCTTAAGAATAAAGAGATCCATCCGTCGTGCACAATAGCATGAAAAAAGCGACATTCAAAAGGCATTAGCCGCGGCGACAAGGCGGCCCGAAATGCCATCGTCATGCCATAAGCCAGGGTAAAGAGTCTCAACATTACGCACAATTGTTCCCCACGCCCATATCTGGCCTGCCGTTTCTCATCAAACTCGAGCGACGTCCAGAGATCTCTTCCCATATCATTTCCCTGCCCATCGATCAGTTCGGCATTGGAAAACACGTATCCGCAGGAAGGGTGGCTCTCAAAAGCGGCCATGATCGTGGCGATTTTCGTGGGCATCCAGATGTCATCCTGGTCAGCAAGAAAAATAATCTCTCCAGAGCAGTGCCGGATTGCATTTTCGAAATTCTTGCATACACCTAACCTGCTTTTGTTGACCAGAATTTTGATTGGAAAAGGGCATTTCTGTTTGAAGGAGGACACAATCTCGACTGTGCCGTCGGTGGACGCATCGTCGCTCACGATCACTTCATTGGGTAGCAGCGTCTGCTCAAGGATGCTTTCGAGCTGCTCCTTCAGATGTGCTTCACCATTACATGTGCACATGGCAATTGAAATTGTCGAAGCTGCTCCCACTTGTTAATCGAAACCTGCTGTTTGGGTTTCACAACCAGATGGCACATTTTACAACGAGGGGCAATTCCGACCAGCCGGGTTAGTGACGCTCTAATCGCCGGCTTGAGAGCACCAGGCCCGTTCTGAGGCTTCCGAATGCCCTGACTATTTCCTGATCTGCGCCATCACATACGGATTCAAAAAACTCGCGCGAGCAACCGCCGGAAGGTTGTTCGTCCAAAATTCCGCTAGTTTGGCGAGCGGCCGCAGGAAGCCTTCCTGAAATCGGCCGAATTGGAAATATCCGCGCAGCGAAATCGCGGTGAAATCCCGTCCGCCATCGCTGGAGAAGATCATTTTCAGCTCGGGGTACGACACAAGATGGTAGCGCCCCCAAGTCTTATGGATGTTCATCCCTGTACGATCAAAAATGAATGACCTGATCACGCCGGCCTTCTGCGCCGCATCTCCGGGTCCGTGTTGTATATCAATAGGAAAACTCTTATTGGGACAGGCGATTAGAATCCGCCCGCCCGGCTTTGTAACACGCAGGATCTCCCTGGCATATTGCTGCCTTTTGACTTTATAGTCCGGCGCAAGCGCACAATGCCCGAGAACGGTGCCAACATGTTCAATGACGCCGAGCGAATAGACAAAATCAAAACTATTGTCCTGAAACGGCAACTTGAGAGCGCTTGCAACGAAAAGCCGGGTCTTGTCATTTCCAGCCGCTGCCCAACGAGGCGCTTGTTCGGGAAGATCGATGCCAAACGCTTCATAGCCAGCCCTGCCAAGTTCAGAGATCGACGCCCCGACACCACAGCCCACGTCGAGGATCCGCCGGCACGGTTCCTGCTTCAACAGCGAATCCAGGAATTCGAGCACAGCGTGCGAGCAGTGATGTTGAGATGCCGCGTAATCCTCGGACGTACCTGCGTCCGGAGCAGGCTCGTTCATCATTTCAAAGTAACCATACGGTCCGCGGTTGAACGTTGCCGAGCAGTTGCTGCAACTCAATTGCTCCGGTGAACATGCCTGTAACTCGCCATGGCAATGTACGCAGATAAGCATGAAGCCGCATCATACAACATCGCCATTTCGTCATTGAACTGAGTTTCCCCACCGAAAGAGCCTTCGTACCTGAAAAGCCTTTTATGCTCCCGGGTTCGAGAGGCTAAACAGCGCCGGTACTTTGTTAGTTTGAGACCGATGCGGTTTTGCTTGATGCTGAGTTGCCTCCACTGCTGCGTCAAGCAGAGAGCGATAGATTTGCTCAATCCAGTAGCAAAAAGCGCCCCAAAGACCGATCCACCATCCCCGAGCCTGCGTTGCTCCCAGCGGCACCGTTTCCCTGACGCGGTGAGTGTTTCCGGATCGCGGGCGCGCGCTGCGGGTGAACCCGAGTCTTGCCCTCCGTATAATCAGAGAAGCAAGGCCGCCGAGCATCCCGGAAGCTGCGTGTATTCGCGACAGAAACGCTGATGTCGAGCGCACTTCCGGCGGATGTTTGGGAAAATGAACACAACATCGATGATGAACAAAAACGAGCAGGGCCAGATTCACTCGCGCAAACTTCGTCTGGCAATCTTTGGAGCCAGGGGAATTCCTTCCACGTACAGCGGAACAGAGACATTCTTCATCGAGCTTGCGCCGCGGCTCGTCGAACGGGGCCACGAGGTGATTATCTATTGCCGCCGGTCGCTCTTCCGGGAGCGTCCGACTCATTACAAAGGGGTGCGCCTGATTTATCTGCCCAGCATCGAGACAAAGAACGTGGGCACTTTCACTCACACTCTGGCCTGCATGATCGACGTTCTGTTTCGTAATGTGGATGCAATGCTCGTGACGAACGTCGCCAATTCGCTGCATTGCATCATCCCGCGCATCTTCCGGCAAAACTGCGCCATCAATGTGGACGGAGTCGAGTGGAAGCGCGGGAAGTGGGGGCGGCTGGGCAAATGGTATTTCCGTTTCAATGCCCGCATGTGCGGCAAAATTTTGCCCAAAGGCATCATCACTGACGCCTATGCCATGCGCAAGCTCTATCTGCGGGAATTCAATACCCCTTCAGCTTGTATTGCGTACGGCGGCAACATCGAGCAGTCGGTCAATCCAGAGGTCGTCCGGCGGTACGGGCTGGAACCAGACAACTATTACCTGATCGCCAGCCGGCTGGTGCCCGAGAACAACGCGGCGCTGATTGTGGAAGGGTTCAAGAAGGCGCCCACCAGGAAAGTGCTGGCGATTGCCGGTGATGCCAATTACCGCAGTGAGTACATCACGGATCTGAAGGCGAATGCAGGGGACCGGGTGCGGTTCCTCGGGCACGTGGACAGCATTGAAGACATAAAGGAACTGCATTGCAACTGCTACGCCTACATCCACGGCCACATGATGGGCGGCACCAATCCGGCACTTTTGAAAGCTCTTGGGTTCGGCAATTGCGTGCTGGCCCACGATAATGCCTTTAATGCAGAGGTCCTGGACGGAAATGGGTATGGGCTGCTGTTCCGCGACGCCGATGAGCTGGCCGCAAAAATCCAGCTGATAGAAGAGCACCCGGATGTGGCGCGAGATTACCGCCGAAAAGCGCCTGAACGCATCCGCAACGTTTACAACTGGGAACGCATTGTGGACCAGTATGAAGAGCTTTTTTACCAGTTGGCGGCAGGAAAGGATCCCACCAGAATTCATTCCAGCGTCCGCGAAGCCGAGTACCAGATGTCCGTTCCCTAGAGCGTCATTCGGCTTACTCGTCTGCCTGGTGCGGGACAACAGTGTTGATCATTGACGCTTGATTCCCGCCAGGATCAGGTCGCCATAGATGTCTTGCAACGAATGTAGCCGCCCGTAACAGCCAACGACCGACGAATTCACTCCAGTGCACGACCGGTTCCCTATGGCGGACAGGAAGGGGTTCAGGAACCCAAGGGCGCCGTGGATATTCTGCCCCAACCGGGAATAAGCGCGGAGCAACGGAACACGCTGGCGCCATACCGTGATCATCTCGACTGATTCCAGCGCCGCTTCAGCCAGAATGCGCCTTTCGAACGCTTGACAATCATAGATTCGCTGGAAGAAATACTCTCTGGTATCGTGCGTGGGCCGCGCCGCGTCGGCGAAGCCAATGATTGACTGTTCCTGAAAGACAGGACCAAAAGGGACGCTGATCAGGAGGAGTCCGCCCGGCTTCAAAACACGAATCATCTCCCGCATCGCCTCTGAATCGCCCTGATTTCCTTGAACATGTTCGATCACAGACATTGAATAAACCACGTCAAAGCGTTCGGCGGGAAGAGTAAGACGGCGAGCGTCCTGGAGTTCAAATTGCACCTGTCCCCGCGCTTGAGACTTGATGGCGTCCCAGAGCGTTCGATATTGATCAATATTCAGCTCCGTAATGTCAGTAAGCGTGAGGTTAACGTCGGCAGCAGAGGCGAGTTGAAGCCCGAGCAGCTTAGGGCTGCCCACGTCAAGAATGGTGACGCCGGATGGCGATGCCAGGCCGGCCAGATATTTTGCAATCGCCTGATCAAAATAGTGATACTCAGGGAAGCGTGAATACGAGTTGATTGGTTGGGTGATTTTGCCAATCGTCCGTTTCAAGCCAAGTGCAAGCCCATTCCTGAACAGATTGGCAAATCCGGCCCGAAGTCCAAAAGAGTAGTACTTGAGTTCCCGGTACGGAAACGGCCGGACGTTTGCGGTATTCAACAAGACTGCCTGCATTTTTGCGTGACCCGATCAGGAGTTCACAGCAGCACGGCTTCCTCAGCGGTTCCGAAAGGGACCAGTTGAATGTACGAGAGATGGCGAACGGCGGGCAAGGGCCATGTTACCGGCCATTGTCCGGGCGGGTTCCACCGCGGCGGCGGTGTCTGGCTCTCCTCTGGTCTGCAATGTATATTCAAAACTGCCCGGCAAAGGAAGCCGTCATATGCCTCTCAGCATAGAGTCTGTACAGTTGAATGACATCGTGGTTCTGGTTCCTCAGGTGAATGGGGACGAGCGTGGCTTTTTTATGGAGACATTCAGGGCTGACCAGTTTCGCGCGCTGGGGCTGCCCACGGACTTTGTGCAGGACAATCACTCACGTTCCGCCAAGGGCGTTTTGCGCGGCCTTCACTTTCAATGGGACCCGCCGATGGGCAAACTCATGCGCGTGACTCACGGCAGCGCATTCCTGGTGGCCGTGGATGTTCGCAAAGGTTCACCCACGCTGGGGCAATGGTTCGGCATGGAAGTCTCGGCTGAAAGCAAGAAACAAATCTGGGCGCCTTATGGCTTTGCGCGCGGATTTTGCGCCCTCACGGATGGCTGCGAGGTGCAGTACAAATGCACGGGAATCTACAACCCTAAGGGAGAGGCGGGAATCTATTTCGCTGATCCGGCGATTGGCATCCGATGGCCCATGGATCCGGCAACAGCTACAACGTCCGAGCGTGACAGGCGTGCACCGACTCTTGCTCAGTGGCTCGAGTCAGCGCTTTCGGATAACATCCTTTACACCGCACCGGTAACGCGGAAGGAGGTTTAATGCGCATTTTGATAGCAGGCGGCGCCGGATATATCGGATCGGCGCTGATCCCCAAGTTGCTGGAGCGCGGCTACGATATCGACGTAGCGGATCTCTTCTGGTTCGGCAATCAGCTCCCAGCCGAAGTGGGCATCGTGAACCGCGACATCTTCGACCTCCAGGTGAACGATGTAAAAGAGTACGACCAGGTGCTCTTCCTCGCCGGACTTTCCAACGATCCGATGGCCGAATATTCGCCCAGCAAGAATTTCGTGTTCAACGCGGCGGCGCCGGCTTATCTCTGCTACATTGCGCGCCAGGCCGGGGTGCGTCGTTACATCTATGCGAGCTCGTGCTCCGTGTACGGATACACGGAAAACGAGCTGTTCGATGAAGACCGTCCGGTAAGCTCGCACTATCCCTACGGCATTTCCAAACTCCAGGGCGAACGCGCCGTCATGCAGCTTCAGGGCAACGGCTTTTCTGTGATTGCACTGCGCAAGGGCACGGTCTGCGGCTACAGCCCGCGAATGCGGCTTGATCTGATCGTCAACACCATGTTCAAGACTGCGATGAAAGATGGCTTGATCACGGTGAACAATCCGGCGATCTGGCGGCCGATTCTGAGCATTGAAGACGCCTGCATGGCATACATCCGGGCGATCGAAGCCAATGAGTCAATTTCCGGGATCTTCAACGTGGCATCAGGGAACCATACCGTGGGGGAAATTGCCGACCTGGTGCAATCCTCCCTGGAGCTGGAACTGGGAGTCAAAACGGCGCTGGATATCAAGCACATCAAAGATATAAGGAATTACAAGGTTTCGATCGAGCGGGCCAAGAACGTGCTGAGTTTTCACCCTCATCACAGCGTGGGCGCGATTGTCTCCAACCTGATCGCCAACATCGACAAGTTCCGCGATTGGGACAATCCGAAGTATTACAACATTCACGTGTTCCGCCGGCTCGAGGAGGAAGCGGCCAAAGGGACGGCGGCGATGCTCGCCGGTGAAGGGCAATGAGAGTAGCCGTCATTGGTGCAAACGGCCAGTTGGGCGAGGACGTGGCCGCCGCGTTCCGCGCGGAAGGCGATGAAGTTAAATCCTTGACCCACCAGGACCTGGAAATTGCATCCAGGGAATCCGTGCTGCAAAGTCTGGAACAAACACGCCCTGACGTCGTGATCAATACTGCTGCTTTCCACCATGTAGAAAAGTGCGAGGCTGAGCCGGAGCGGGCATTCGCGGTCAATGCGGTTGGAGCGCGGAACCTCGCTCAGGCGACTCACTCCTTTGGCGCCACGCTCTTCCACATCAGTACCGATTACGTCTTTGATGGCCTGAAACACTCGCCCTACACGGAGCAGGACGCGCCCATGCCCCTGAACGTCTATGGCAACAGCAAGCTGGCGGGCGAGCACTTTGTGCAAACCGAGAATCCGCGGCATTTTGTTGTGCGCGTCTCCGGACTTTATGGCTCTCATCCTTGCCGCGCGAAGGGGAACCTGAATTTTGTCGAGACGATGCTGAAACTTGGCCGCGAGCGCGACGAAGTGAGAGTTGTGAACGATGAGTTTGTTACCCCGACACCGACGGTGGAAGTAGCGCGGCAGCTTGTTGTCCTGAGCCGCACCTCGGATTACGGGCTCTACCACGCCACCGCGGAGGGTGAGTGCTCCTGGTATGAATTTGCCAAAGCCATCTTTGAGCTCTCAGGAACGCGCATCCGGCTGGAGGCTGCCCGTGCGGGAGAATTTCCCGCCAAAGTGGCCCGGCCAAAATACTCCGTTCTGGAGAATGCAGCCCTAAAGCGCCGCTCGCAAAATGTTTTCCAGCACTGGAAGAAAGGCCTTGAGCAATACCTCCTCCGCGACCGCGAGCCGGCGGCAAGTCACGCGTGAGCGTTTCGTCTCAACGTTCAACGAGCAATTGATTTGTAAACATCCAGAATCTTTGCAGCAAACCGCGCGGTGCTGAAGCAGGCGCTCCTTTCCAGGCCGCGTTCCACGAGTTCACGCCGCACGGCCGCATCCTCCAGTACACGCGTCATCGCCTCAGCAATGGACTCCACACTCAATGGATCAACCAGAAGGGCGCCGTTCCCCGCGACCTCGGCCAGGCATGATCCGTTCGAAGTGATGGTTGGCAGCCCGCTGGCCATGCTTTCCATGACGGGAAGGCCGAAACCTTCGAAGATGGATGGGAAAACAAACATTTCAGCCGCATTGTAGAAAAGCGGAAGATCGTCACTGCTGACGTAGCCGGAAAAAATTACAGCGTCACCCAACTTCAGTTCGCTGATCCGAGCCAGCAGTTTGTCATAACCCAGGTCAGCTTTGCCCACGAGCACGAGTTTGAGTTGCGGGTGTCGATTGCGCACGCCGGCAAACGCTTCGGTAAGGCGGATCAGATTTTTTCTCGCCTGCAGCCGGCCGACGTAGAGAATGAATGAACAGCCGATTCCATAGGTTCGTTGGAGTTGCGCTTTAGCGGCTGTTTTATCTCCTGGCTGGAACACTGGTGAGGGCGCCTGGTAGGCGACAGTAATCTTGCTGCGTGGCACCCCGTAAAGAGACACAAGATCGTTCGCCGAGAACTCCGACACAGTAATGATGTGGTCCGCGCGATGGGCGCTCCACGGAACGAGCTTCCGCATTCGGATTCCTTCCAGCCATGGCGAGAATTCCGGATGGCGCTCATGCGCTATGTCGTGAATCGTGATCACGGTTTTCGAAGTGATTCGGGGAGGCAGGATGTACTGACAGTGAATTACGTCGGGCCGGAGCGCTTTGAGCAAGGCAGGAATGGACACGCAGATGCGGCGCAGGGCGTTTTGTGGAATCTGGACCCAGCGAAAACGATCGTCCAGCCGAGCCGCCGCAAGCGCCTGCGGGTGAGTATAGAAAAGCGTGTATTGATTTGGGCTCGCGTCCTGTGCCAGCCCTTTGAGAAGCTGACGATAAAAGGTCTCATTTCCGCCGGCCTGCGCGCCTATGCTGTGGACGTCAATGGCAATCTTCATAATGGGCACAAACAGCCAAGCGGATCGAGACAACTCCCCGTTTTTAAGGTCCTGCCGGACATGGTAAGGACGTGCCGTGAGGGCTGATCGAGTATATACAGGCGCAACAGCGGACCTGAAATTGAAATGGAGAAATCCCTCAGGACGCGTGTTTACAGCCTTGCGGGAGACGTGTTAGGCTGTTTAAGTCACTAGAAGGACGAGATTTAGAAATAGGAGTGCACCAGTTTCAGTGTTAGCTAGAGAGCGAAAGGCAGACGTCATCAACCGTTTCCGCACGCACCAGTCGGACACCGGAAGCCCGGAAGTGCAGATTGCAATCCTGAGTGAACGGATCGGTGAGTTGACCGAGCACTTCAAGACGCACAAGAAAGACCACGCCTCCCGGCGGGGTCTGCTCATGATGGTCAGCAAGCGTCGCCGCCTGCTGGATTATCTGAAGAAATACGACACCGAGCGTTATAAAGACGTCATCCAGAAACTTGGAATCCGCAAGTAAGAGAATCATCGGACGTTTCAAACCCAGGTCAAAGCCGCAGGGAAGTGTGTATGCATCCCAAGCTTAAGAGAATCAGTCCGCAGAACAACGAATCTGATAATCCCCGGGTGGACGCGCCCCAGGCCAGCGCGCCAGAAACTCCGCATGCCGTTACCTCTTCCGCCGATGAACCTCAAGCCCGCAATGCAGTCACTCAAGACAAATTCGCGTACTTGAGGGCCCAGGTTCGTGTCTTTCGCCGCGCGTATTAGAGATGCTCTCAGCCACAGCTAACCAACTCTGGCCCCTCCTGGAAATGAGGAGCTCATGAAACAAACAGCCACCGTTGAACTTGCAGGCGGCAAAACTCTTTCAATCGAAACAGGACATCTGGCGAAACAGGCGCAAGGCTCGGCCATTGTGAGGCTGGGCGATAACGTCGTCATCGGCACCGCCTGCTGCGCACCCGAACCCAGGGAAGGAATTGATTTCTTCCCGCTCACGGTGGACTATCGCGAATACACGTACGCCGGCGGACGCATTCCCGGCGGCTTCATCAAGCGCGAAGGACGTCCCAGTGAACGTGAAATTCTTACCAGCCGCCAGATTGATCGTCCCATCCGTCCTCTCTTCCCTGAAGGTTTTCGCCATGAGACGCAGGTTATCTCCCTGGTTCTCTCCGCAGATACGGAGAACGATCCTGACGTGCTGGCCATCAACGCCGCATCCGCTGCGCTGACGCTCTCCGACATTCCCTTCCAGGGGCCGGTAGGCGCGGTCCGCGTGGGCTTTGTCAATGGCGATTACATTATCAATCCCACCTATTCAGAAATGGCTGATAGCCGGCTGAACATCATGGTGGTGGGAACCAGCGAAGGCATTGTGATGGTGGAATCCGGCGCCAAAGAGGTGAGCGAGGACCAGGTGCTGGGTGCAATCGAGTTCGCACACCAGGAAATCAAGAAGATTTGCGCAGCACTTGACGATCTGGCGAAAAAAGGCGGCAAACCGAAACGAGAAATCGCGCCGCCGGAATACGACCACGCCTATTTTGAGCAGTTGCGCAAGAAGATCGGCGCTGAACTGACCGACGCGCTGGACACAAAGAAGCATCCCAAACTCGAAAGTTACAACCTGGTCAAGGAAATCAAAGACCGGCTCAAGGCTGAGCTGCCCGAAGATGACGAAGAAGCGCCGCGCAAGCTTTCCCATTATTACGAACTGTTGCGTGAGCGCATCTTCCGCGAGCAGGTCACGAAGCAGCGGCGGCGTCCGGATCAGCGCGCGTTCGACGAGATC
>Ga0134126_10004058_pt1 | contig 18311 bp, 38 predicted proteins | sample KB31752_FD_96881 | JGI IMG/M metagenome (GOLD analysis project Ga0134126, IMG submission 96881) | Terrestrial soil microbial communities with excess Nitrogen fertilizer from Kellogg Biological Station, Michigan, USA - KB3-175-2 | ecosystem: Environmental > Terrestrial > Soil > Unclassified ...
AAGGGTTCACCATAGCAGCACAAACTTAGCCCGGTTCAGGGCTCTAAAAACGGAGGAACTATGCACACACCAGCCACAGCGCAAGACCTCACCGAGAGCAAACTATTTGCTCTTTTCGCCGCCTTCATCAACGAAAAGCCGGAAGTGGAGCCGCGCAACTACTACGACCCGGAAGACCTCGCGCGCGGACGCCGCAACGAGTATTGGAGCGGACGCCGCGCCTACGCCGCCGAGTTGCGCAGTATCAGCAAAGACGGCACCAGGGCACGTAAGGCGCTCGCGCTGGCCAAGTCCTACCCATTCGACGCCGCTGCGATGCTGGACAGCACGCGCGCTTTTAGCGGCCGCCTGCAGTTCATCGTGCGCGACGGCTATCTGGGGCTTGACTACACCACCGGCCAGTATTACCCAACCGAGTACCGCAAGGCGGCCGCAGCCGTGCTCGAGCTCTACGCGAGCACCGTTAAGCCCAAGCAGCCGCCACAACCGCATGACCAATTCTGGACCGTGGGCGACATCGAACGCGCAGCGGATCGCGCGGGATCTCATTTCTTCGACCGCGACAGCAAGCGGTTTTTCCGCAGCCGGATACTCGAAGGAATCCACAAGGGAGCCGGACGCCTGATCTGGTTTGTGACCTCAGAGAAGCGAGGCTTTGACGACGCGCGCCGCGGCTTTACCGTGCGAGTCTTCGACACGCAGACAGGCAGCGTCGACACGCCGGGCGATTTCAACGCCTACAGCACGGCCGCCCAGGCGCACGGCGCCGCCCGCAGGATCGCCGCCGCCGATCTCGCAGGAGAGCATCGCCAGCCCGCAACCGATCAAGAGCAGTGCAGTTTCTGTGGCCACTCCGCCCATTGGTGCAGCGGCACGCCGCGCGCAACCGCAGCCGCCTAACTCCACAACCGGCCCGCCGGGAGCCGCAATCCCGGCACGAAAGGAACGAATCATGGGATGGACCGGACACCACAACCGCGATAGCTACTGCTGGCCAGTCGGTAAAACGTGGATCAGCGAAGGAAGAACCATAACCGTGCTCAAGCACCACCGCGCCGGTGCCGAAGACTGGTTTCTGCTGCAAGCCGGCGACGCGAAGGTGATAACGCTCATGCTCTGGGATGGCGGAATGGTCAAGCACATGGACGCCGCCTGCCATCCGTACTACTACGCCTGCCCGCTCGCATGGCTCGATGAGGTGCCGCCAGGCGGAGAGTTTGAGCAGGAATGGCGCAGCCGCGTGCGCAGCTTTGCTCGTTTGTCGGCATAGAATCCTCTGTGCAAAGCACTTCCAACGCCACTTGACGCCGCGTTTATCCTGTGGCACCATTGCCGCAACAAAGAAAGGAAAGACCAATGCTGCATATCCTCAAAGAGCTAACCCGGCTTCCCAGCATCGGCCAGTGGCGTGCCGTTTGTTCCTGCGGGCATGAGTCCTTCGACGCCAGCAAGGTAGAGGCCGTGAACTGGCACCGCATGCACATTGACGAGGCGCGGAAGAAAGCCACGGCCGCATGAGCTACAAATTCTCAGAGCCGCATCCCTACGTAGACCTGTCCAAGCGGAAGCCGTACATCTGCGGAGTTTGCCTGCGACAGATCACCGATCCAATCCACCAACCCGCCCTACCAGGCACCGAGGCGAAGCCACCCGAGAGGCCGCGCTGCGACTACTGGGCCACTCCTGAGCCTACCGAGCCAGACGAGTATGGGCATCCGCCAGGCGATCCGAGTTACGGAATTGACGACCGGCAACTCGCCATCTTTGACACCAGGAGAATTAGCGCATGAACGAATCCGCCATCATCCGCCGACTGCGCAGGCAGTCTCTCGCCGACGCCGAACGCCTCAAGTTAGAGGCGCTCAATTTGCTGGACACGGAGAACGTTGCCGAGGCCAAGACCACCGCTCTCGATTGCCTCATCATGGTCCGCGACGCCGAGCGCTTGGCCGCACGCTTGCGCGAGGTGGCTTGAATGCGGAAGATCGACCGCGACCTGCTGCTGCACGTTTTTACCGGCCCTGTTTTGTTAATTGCCGGCCTGCTGGTGCTTCTCTACTTTGTGAGGAACCGATAATGCCTAGTTTCATGTGCCGCGAAGTGACGATGCTCTGCCGCGTCGACCGCCACACCCGCACCTCTACGTTCAAGGTCTGGGAGCGCACCGGCGTTTCAGGCGAAGATCCCACGCGCAAACCGCTGTACGAGGGCGAGAGCTGGGCTCAGGCTTACGCTGCCATGACTGGAGCGTCGGAGACGATCGAACAGGAGTTGCTGATTCGATGACGTGGGCCAACCTAATGATCCCGCTTCGCGCTGAGAAGTGCTCGGACTGGCACCACCATCGCCGGCCAGGCGTTCTGCACCATGAACTGTGGGCCGCGCGTGGAACTGCCAACCAAGAAAGGAACGCCATGCCGCAAGTAGAAGAGATTTCCGACATTGTTGATTCGCTCACGCGCAAGAACAGAGCGTACCAAGTGCTCTATGCCTTGGGCGACAAAGATCCGCGCACGCTGACCATGGGAGAGGCCAATTGCCTCATCGGGATTGTGAGCCAGTTGCACGAGAGGCCCATGACGCAGCTTGACCGGATTCTCGCCGTCAATCTCACCGAGAGAATGCAGCACTATATCGCCGAAGGGAAGTAAGGGACGAGCGGCCTGCACCGCTCACCAACCGAATCAAAAGGGAACGAGGTTCCATGTTCATCATCGACGAAGAAGGCAAGATCATCGAAGGCCAAGAGTTGACGACGGAAGAGGTCTCTATTCTCGAAGAACTCACGGGAGGAGAACTTAATCGCGCCTCTGCCACCTACATCTCAACCCGCGACGCGCGGCTTATCGCAAAGCATATGGTCCAGAACTACCGCATTTCGCGCAGAAATCCCGTTGCTGCGGTGAAAGAACCGGAGCCAGCCGAGACGTACGCGTACCCCGAGCCGATTCCTGTTCCAGTCGCCATCAGCGATGATGACGAGTTGCCTATCTAGGAAGTAAGGGCGCGGGCCGGGCTGCCCTGCAACAGCCGGCCCGCAAGACGCAGGGAAAGACGAGGAAGCCGAACCCCGCGCCAGTCAACAGGTTCGCAGCAAAAGGAAAGAGAAACAAGGGGTCATAGGAAACATGAAAGTTCCCACCCCAAACTGGAAGCGTGTTGCCTGCCCGAGTTGCGGCGCCCGGGCTGGGGAAACCTGCACCTTCCGGGCTGGCGTGTTCTACCTCGCGCACCACGAGCGCCGCCGACTGGCAGAGCGTACCTTCGGCGTCTACATGCCCATCACTTTGGGTTCCAAGCGCGAGAAGACACCACGGATGCGCTACTGGTCGAATGCCTGCCGGTCCGGCCATCCCGAAGATTGCTCTGGCGTGCGCAAGGCGCGCAACGGAGAGCGCGGAGTCAAGCGCTGCGAGAATCCAATCCACACAGTAACCACCGCAGAGGTTACGAAAGTCTCTATAGAATTTCCTGCGAGCATGGAGTAGGCTGCAAGCATGATTACCCAGGAATATCCCCTGCACCTGAAGTCCCGCGACGTGATCTTTGTCGAAGGCACGCGGCATGTCGTCCACTCGGCCGTGCTGTACAACAGTGGGACACGTCCGACCGTCACGAGAAATATCGTGTCTGTCGAAACCACTACGGGGTGCTCGCTAATGCTGCCTGTCAATCATACCGTCGAGGTGCATCGGTGAGCGGAAGACTCCTCATGCTCGGCGAGCCTGATCCGGTCGTGCTCGCTCCAGGTCAAACGGAGCCGACTATCGAGCAGGTAGCGAAAGCCTACGCGCGCCGCAGTGCTGTAATCGACGGCATAGACGAAGGCACGCGTGACATCGGCGTCGAGGAGCGCTATATCAGGCCGAACGCCGAATATCCCGATGGTAGTTATCTGCGCAAGGTTGATGGAGTCGTTGAGGTAGCTACCGGATTCTACGCGCTGGAGTTTCCCGACAAGCCGTCCCCGTACTGGCACGGCAAAGCACCGTTCGTGATGCTGGACACTTCCGAGTGGCCGTGGGAGCATCCACCTGCCGGCAAGCACCGCGCCATCGAGCCGTCCTCCGTCGAGAGGATCACGCTCGCGCAGAGATTCGGCGCCGACATGCCGAGCGCAAAGCCTGTCGAGTGGGATGAGCCGCTCAGGCCATCGCCGCTCATGCGGAGATTAGGCTACACCGCGCACCCGGACGCCTGCACGCATTACCGCAAGCGGCTGATACTAGGTTCTACGCGGTGGACCTGTGCGGATTGCGGGGTGAGGCTATGATCGAGCCCTGCAAATACTGCCTCCGTCCGATTGACACGCGCGGAATGCCGTCGCATATCCACTTTAGGCACCTCAGCTACGTCCAGCGCGAGTTCTGCCTGACGCCTTGGGTGTGGATCACGTTTTGGCTGGAACAAGGTCGAATGCCGCCGAACGTGAGCCGCATGGCGCTTCCCGCGCCGCGACCAGGCACACGCTACGGCGTCAAGCGCACCATGCTGCGCGGAAAGGCGCTGCGATGGGTCTGAGGAATCACATCGCAGCCGACACCGACCCACGCGGAGCCCCAGGAATCAGAGCCTCCCGCTCCTCTCGCTCCCGGCACTCGCGGAACCAGTCCAGCATCTCTTCGGGAGAGACCAGCATCGCCGGCCGGATGCGATACGTGTTAAGCGGAGTGCCTTTGCCGCGTATCTTGCCCTGCGGGCCTTCCTCAAGCAGTCCCACGGCGACCAAAGTGGCAATGCAGGCAGAGATCGTTTCATACTGCATGCCTACGTTTTCAATCAGGCGGTGCATGTGGAGGACTTTGAAGCGCGACATTTCGTAGGTTGCCAGCAATCGAATGAAGAAGCGCAGGGTTGTGTTGGTGACGCGCTCAGAATCACCGAGGATGCGCAAGGCGATAGGAGAAAGCATGCAAAAGCAAGTCTACAGTTGCGACGGGCCGAATTGCACCAAGAGTAAGGGTGAGGCGAACCGTTGGTTGATCGGCCAGTTCATCAACGCGCCTGCGGTGCTCAAGTGGGGTTACGCCATCGGTCCATGGAATGACGAGATCGCCGATTCCTGCCATCACTTCTGCGGCCAGTCCTGCGCGCTGGCGCGGCTCAACGAGTTTTTGGAGGCGAAGCATGCCTGACCCATCCTGCATCAACATGGACGCCCTGATGGATCTGACCGACAAGCAGACCGGCCAGTTCCCATGGGAGACCCGCCTGGGCCACGATCACGCCGCAGCCGAAGACGATGTACGCGCGTTGTACGAGCTCCTGCGGCTCGCTCCTCCGCGGCTGGCCTGGGCTAATTCGCCGGCCGCCATGTGGGGCGCAGTTCAGATTCTCAAAGGCTACGCCCACAAGCACGAGTTCATCGACTCCCTGGTCCCGCGCAACTCAGGGATCGAGGCTGAGGCCAAGCGGTCCGTCCTGCAGGCCATTCTGGACACCGACGTCCTGACGTCGACCGGCGCCGCGCTCAAGGGCATGATTACCCAGCGATGGGGAAGGTATGACAGTGACGCGCCATATTCCCGCGCCATCGTCGATATCAACCGGATGATCGCGAGCCAAGAGGAGTCCGGCTATATCCGCAAGGCCGCCGCGGGCAACAGTTTTGTCTCGCGGAACGCTCGTTTCCACGAAAACGTCATCTCCCCGGCCCTGTACCCGGAATGCCCCCGCCGGATCGCGCGCCACACCTTCTCTCTCCTGCCCTACGCGCGCGCCTGCTGGCTCTGCATGCCCCCGGAGTACGTCCGGACGGACGCTGAGGGGTATCTGCACTGCTCGGGCGCTCCTGCGGCCCGCTGGAGCGACGGATTTGAACTCTGGCGCAACCGGGAAGAGGAGTTGAGGCTGGAGGCCGAGCACAACGCTCTGCCAGAAGGCCAGAAGATGTTACCGGAGGCCACCGATGCTGCCGAATGACGTTATCAAGACACAGAAGATCGAGAACGGTATTCTCAACGCCTTCCTCGACATCATCCGCCCGGCCAAGCCGAGCCCCGACGCGATCGCCGAAGCCGCCTATCGTGAGACCTCCGATGTGCCAACCTTTGGTTCAAACGACAAGTTCCACGTCATGATCGAGCGAATCAACCGAACCATGGGACCGCATCTGAGCGACGACGACCAGGCTGCGGTGATTCGTGCCTGCCGGCGTCGCGCGGGGGTTACCGCCGCCGCAGAGGTGGCGATCAATGGCAAGGATGCGCCGGTGCCGAGAGGGGATGCCCAGTGAGCTATCTCAGCCCCTCCCCCACTACCCTAGCCCTCTTTCGTCTCCAGAACGCCCAGGAGGATGTCCTGTGCCGGGAGTGCCGGGAGCATGTCCGCATCGAAGGCCGCCTGGTGTGCGCAGAGTGTGCGCCGAAGTGTTGGTGTGGGGAAGTGGCGGTCGAGGGCGATGACTGGTGCCGAGGGTGTGTGCCTGGCGGAGGCGATTCAGGAGATGCCGCTGAGTGAGGTGGGTTTGATGGGGGAGTTGGTAGGCGAGATGGAACGATGGAGGAATGATGGGTTATCACGATCTTAGCGAGTGCGGTCTAACGCCGGACGAACGTTGCGCCGAGGCCCAGCGCATCTTGGGAATGCTCAACACGGACGAACTGACGCACAAGGAACATGAGTTCGTCACGTCGATGGACAACTGCCGGTATTGCTCGGTGAAGCAGCTTTTCTATCTGCGCGACATCAAGGATAAATATCTATGAAATCCTCAATCTGGTTGTGCATGGTCGTGGGGTTAGTGGGGAGATAGATGAAAGTGTTGCTGATTCAATTCGACGGGAAGTTTCCCAATCTTGCGCTGATGCGGATTTCTTCGCACCACAAGAGTTGCGGAGATACTGTCGTCCTGCGGCATATCGGCAACGTTGATGCACTGCTGCCGTTGGAGCTAATGGAGTACGACCGCATCTATGGAAGCCTGATATTCGAGTGGAACCGTCCTGTCGCGGAGCATCTTCTCCTGATGAGGCCCGACGCTATTCTGGGCGGCTCAGGTTGGGATCGAGTGCCGAATAGCGGAGATTTGGTTTCCATCACCGCCCGCAAACAAGTGGCTCAGGTGTCTCAGGTCGAACAGTACGGCATCACCACACTCGTCAAGGACTACTCGCTCTATCCAACGTTCCTGAACTCCATCGGCTTTACCCAGCGCGGCTGTAGGCTGGCCTGCGGCTTCTGCAAGGTTCCAGTGATCGAGGGCCGGGTGCGACAAGATGAGACCGTTGATTCAATCTGGCGCGGCGACGGCTATCCAAAGAATCTCATCATCTGGGACAACGATACCTTCGGCGCGAAGGACTGGCGCGAGACGTTCAAGGCCATCATTGATGGCGGTTATCGCGTGTCTTTCAATCAGGGGATCAACGCCCGCCTGATGAGCGAAGAGAACGCCGAGGTCTTTGCCGCTACGCCCTGCTACTCGGATGACTTCAAGACGCGCCGCTACTACACCGCATGGGACAACCGCAACGATGAGGAAATCCTATTCCGTGGTCTGCGGGCGATGGTGAAGTACGGGATCAAACCCGATACGATCATGGTCTACATGCTCATCGGATATTGGCCGGGTGAGACCGATACGGATCGCGAGTATCGGAGAGCCAAGCTACGGGACTTCGGAGTAAGACCTTACCCGATGCCGTTCCAGCGTCCCTCGCATCAGCGCGGATGCAAGTGTGGGGAGTGCTGCCGCAAGAGGGAGCTGGTCGGGTTTCAGCGTTATGTGATCGGCTGCTACGACAAGCCCAAGAAGGATGGATCGCGCATCACCTGGGAGCAATTCAAGCAGGCCGATTGCAGACCCGAAAAACTCGGCGGTTCCAAATGATGTGCAGGTATGGAGGTAGGGGATGAACGGAGTTGAGTTGATCGCAGCAGAACGTGAGCGGCAACAGCGAGTAGAGGGCTGGACGCCTGAGCATGACGATGAACACCGCCAGTCTGAGATGTCTAGCGCAGCCTTGGCTTACGGGAGCGCGGCCAATCGCCTTATACGCTACGGGATGAATCTATCGGCAGAAGAAAGGCGGGGTGCCTTGAAGTGGATTCCTAACGATTGGCCGCTTGGATGGGAGTCGGGATGGTGGAAGCCGTCCGATGATCCCATTCGCAATCTCGTCAAAGCGGGCGCATTGATTGCCGCAGAGATCGACAGGCTGCAACGTATTTCAAAGTAGCCCGCGTACTCACGCGAGAGGGGTAGGAGAGAAAATGGCGATACCGAGTTACGATCCGATGTGGATTCAATGCAGCGACCATTGGCCGCAGGCTGATCTACCAGTCCTGTGGCAGCCGTTTAGCGATGGCCCAAACGTGCCTCCGCAATTCATCGCGCCCATGAATGCGCTACCCGATCCGAAGCCTCAGCATTGGAGCTGGCGTCCCACTGGAATCTATCGGACGCTGGCATGGGAAAACGGCTATGTAAAGTGGGCCGGACTCGCTCCTGACCGCTTTCCTGAATCGGAGCCAACCCAATGACCCGGCCTTGGAGTGAGCCGACAGAGAACAACGAAGGCGAGCATTTCATCGGCACACACGAACTGCCGCCCCAAATGCGTCCGGTGACATTGAAGATGAAGCGCGTTCTGGACACTATTGCTGATGCTAAGACTGGCGAGATAAGCGGATGGTCTGTGGCGAAGTGGCTAAACTCTAGTCGGCACCCGGAAGGCGTCAGAGAGCAGTTACGCGCCTTGACCAATCGTGGACTTATCATCATGCGCCCGATGGACGATCCTCCCCGGCAGTTTCCTGATCGGCTGAAGGCTATGTATTCGATTGCAGGCTCAAAATGACCCGGCTAACGGCTTTATGGTTGGGGGTGTGGATGATGGCGGGGACTGCGTTCAGTCAGGGCGTGCCTAAGAAGCAGGCCGCGCCCTTGGCATGGATGAACGTCGATGGGGACAAGCCGTGCCCTGCCAATTACCACTACTCGAAGATTTATCAGCCCGCGCATGGAACAAAGATTTGCGACCATGACGATGCGCAGCCTGTTGACGTTCCGCCCATCCGCGAGGAGTACGGCAAGCCTGGCGTGAACTTCTGCGACATGGGTAGCTGCACATGGATGGATGCCGACCCATCCCACCCGAATGCGTTGACCCCCACTCCGCACCGTCGCACCCGCCTCACTTGCGCCGACCGTACGCGCTTCCTGATGACCGCAGAGGACGGATCGAAGCACTGCATTGCCCTCAGCCCAGCAAAGGAAGGTAGCCAATGAGCGAGCGATGGATTGATGTGAAGGATCGACTGCCATTTAGCGGCGATGATGTTCTCGTCGCGGTCACTTGGGACGGCAGGCCCGGTGTCCATCAAACCGTAAGCACATCGTTTGTCGATGACGCTGGCGACTGGGCAATGGGCAGCGCGAAACGGTGGGAGATCACCCACTGGATGCCTCTCCCCGACCCTCCGACTGGAGCCTCCCGATGACCCCAGACCAGAAGTTGCACGTGTGCTACGGCGTTCTCTTGGGCATTGCCGTGATGACTGTCGCCATGGTGATAGACATGCTGCGAGGTGCCAGATGACCGACGCGCGGAAGGAGGCGATTGAGCAGGTGGCCAAGGATACGGAGATGTTGCCCGGTTCAGTTGACCATTGGGCACATCATCCCCAGTATGGCGACGAGAAGCTGCGGTCTGCCGTTGATGGCTGGGAGCGTGCCATTGTGCGGGGGAGGTTGCTGCGCGAGACGGAAGCTGCGCTGTCTGAACTGTTCCTGTGGACGCGACGTGGCAACAGGAGCGAGTTGTCATTTGGCGAGATGCGGCAACTGCTGGAACAGTCTTTATCGAAAATCCGCGCCGAACTGGAGGTACGGGATGGGACGATATAGCTTGTTGGTGCAGTACATCATCGTAGGACTCTTGGTAGCTTTCGGGGTAATTCTCGCAATGAGGTATCTATGACAGACCAGACACGCGCGGCGAGGGAAGTGGCGATTAGGGAGCGGCTGGCTAAGATCACGCCGGGGCCGTGGAAGTCTCTCGTAAACGCCAAGACATGCAGCATCTGTACGGCTGATAATCCACCACATAAGCCGCTCTATGGGCAGGCTGTTGCCTTGTGTGTGCGAATCGATCAGAGATCACAGAATAACTCGGCTTTTATCGCCGCCGCACCTGAGGACATCGCATGGCTACTCACTGAACTAGACGCCCAAACGGTCGAACTCAAGCGGGCTAAGGATTTCGTTCGCCGGGCACGGGTGAAAGGGCTGCTGCTCGATATGGATGCCGAGGCCGCGGAGCTATTAGGGAACGCCCATGCCGGATAACTACGGCCCCAAAGAAGTAATCGAGATGCTCTATGAGCCGGTGATGTGTTATCGGTTTTTCGGTCAATATCGCGTGCTGGATAGGCAAGGCCCAATGCATAGGAACGGGGAAGTCGTCGAAGGCGGCTTACATTGAGGCGCTAGAGGTTATCAAGGCGAGACGAACAAAGTCCGCATTCCTGAAAGCCTGAAGGGAGAGAAGAACGATGGCAATGCTTAGTTTATGTGTAGGATTTTTCGGTTTCCTGTCAGGTTTGGCTACTGGAGTATGGCTGGCCGCAGAGAGGAAGGCGGAATGAGCCAATACGACTGCTTTTACTGGAACCTAACTTCTAACGCGCACACGAACCCTTACGCAATCTGGTGGTGACTGAGAGGAACAAGATGGCCGAGAAAGAGACATGCGGGTGTGGTCAAGTGAAAGGTCATGCGGGCTGGTTGAACTGCGTTGCCAAAGGCGTAGAGGTGATTCCTGCGCTCGAAGCGTTGAAGATCGCTGCTGCCAAGACCGCTCCGAAAGAGATCACGAGCAAGGAATATCTACCGTGGGCTGAAGCTGGTGGGCCTAACGACCGAATTGCCAAACTCCCCGCCGTAGAGGATCGGAGCGGGCAGGAGCCGCAGTGGTGCGAGAGGTGCAGTCGCCGCATTGCTCAGGGTCAATCGGTGTGCGGTTACTGTGGAGGTCGTGGCGTAAAGAATCAAGATTTGCCGCCCGATAAATGCGGCGGTGACGGAACTTATCCATCTCTTCCTGCAACTGAGGGGCAACCGCAGATCACATTCCACACTCCAGAATCCGCTATTGCCAAACTGCACGAGATTTTCAAGGATTTGCAGACCCGGTTCCATGACCAATGGGACTGGATGGACGCGGAGTTTTCTGTAGAAGTTCTCAAGGCGGCGATAGATGAACTCAGGCAGTCCACTCTCCCCGCGACTGCAACTGAGGGGCAACCCTTTCAGGACGCCTTGATGGCCGCGCAGGAACGATACGAATCAGGTAGACCACGCGTAGCTTACAACATTCTTGCTTATGCGATTCGTGCGCATCTATCCAAGCCCACTCTCCCCGCGACGGGAGAAGTAGAGCTGAGTGGGATCGTGGGTCTGGTACGAATGATTCGCGCCTATATACAGCCGGGCGGGGGTATTTCCCGTACTGCCGCAGCCGATATGACTTATGAAGGATTCTGTGTCAAGGTGGAAGGGCTGCTTGTGCAACTCCAATCCCAACTGACCGAGCTTCGCGCGGAGAATGAGCACGACAAGTCGGTAACTGCGGCGACTCTACATGATTCAGCATCGCTACGTGAAAAGCTCTCCCAAGCGCAGGCGAAGGTGGAGGAGTTGACGGCGCGACTGAATAGACTACAAAACCCATTGATCTACACTGGGCCTTCATACGTTTCCGCTGTAGTTCCTGAGCGATGCCCAGATTGCGATAGCGGTGACTTCATCTCTTACGGAACATACGGCTTAATCTGCAAAACATGTTGGCTTACCTCCCTATTAGACAAGGCCGAATCCACTCTCCAGCAGTTGCGGGAGGAGTTGGAGAACAGGCCGAGATCGCTGCACACAATCAAACTCTTCAGTGGTCCCTATGCCGAACCACGGCAAGTCCCGGTTCTTATTGAGGCCGACATCGACGCACGGGACGCCCGGATGAGGGAGATCGCCAAGGAGGCCAATGATAAAGCGCCGCAAGCCGCTGCAGAGATCCACGAAGCCGATCCGCAAGCGGAGGCCACCTAAAGGACCAGAGCCCTTCGACACCTTGGACGACGGGCGCGAGATCTGCCGCAACAATACAGCCGGCAAGCAGCTCTATCGCCAGCGAACTTTGGAGATGAGGGCCAGGCAGGACGAACTATGCTGCATCTGCGGGCTCTGGATGGCCGAGGAGGAGACGACCTTCGACCACGCGCTGGGGCGCACGGCCGGCAACCACGATGACAGGACCATGGCCGACGGTAAGAGAATCAACGGGGCTGCCCACTTGCGATGTAATCATGCCAGGGGAAGTCGGAAGACGCCGTACCTGCTGCAGTGAAGGAGAGGACTAAAGATGCCCCACCCCTACTCAAACGACAACCTCGACGGATGGCCAAACTGTTCCGTCGCGGACTGCCCGAACAAGTGCTACCACGCCGGCGGTTCAGACAAGTGCTACCCGCACACGTTCTACATGACCGCCGAGGAGATGGCCGCTCCTCCTCCGGTGGACCGTGCTGCATGGCTGAGACGCCACGAGGTGCTCGTGCGCAGGAAAGCAGAGCGCGAAGCGCGGCGCACCCAAAAGGCGAAGTTTTAGCGTATATTTGCGGGAGCGTACTACCAGCTCTAACTGGTGGCGCAAGCCTAATCGGAGAGGATTCCGACCATGACTACTCCCACGGACCCATCATACTTCGCGCGCCCCTACGAGCGCATCCCCGTCCCGCAGAAAGGCCCGACCTACACCGAATCCGTCTATCGCGCCGGCTGCGAACTCCGCGGCGTCTCCTACGGCAAGTGCTGGTGCGGCTGCAATCGCGACACGACTATCGCTCAGGACACGGATAGGTCGAACTGGAAGTTGACCGGGGTTCCGCGACAGTTCATCCGAGGTCACGCGCACGCTCTTACGATGAACCCTGAGTACGCGGAGCGCGACTGCGGGTACCTCACGCCTTGCTGGATATGGATGCGCGGCCGCGGGTCCATCAATGAGTACGGGCTGCAATACGGAGTTGCGCGGCGACCAGGCGAAGGCATACCAACATCCTCGCACCGCTACGTCTACGAGAAGATCATAGGTGCCGACTCTATTCCCGACGGCTACGACCTCGACCATCTATGTCGCATAACCCTCTGCTGCAATCCGGATCACATCGAGCCCGTCACCCACGAAGAGAACGTACGCCGCGGCACGAATACAAGGCTCACTCCAGAGGGAGTTCGCAGGATGTTTCAACTACGAGCACAAGGCGTTACATTCCGGGCTATCACCGAGGAGTTCGAGATATCCATGAGTCACGCCATGAAGATTATTTACGGAAAGAAGTGGAAAGGCATCGGGTCACGGGTAGAGCAACGCGTTTTGAAGGGAACCTTCGTTGCCCATTAAAGCCGCTTCAAATGGGCTGATTGTTCGCTGCACACATCCGCAAAGGTTGCAGCACAGGAGAGCCACGCTTACGTCGTTGTCGTAGTCGTATTCGCGGAACACGTAAACCTGATTAAAACTGTGCCCACAGCTTCCTATGAAAGAACCTGTTAGTTCACTGAAGGGCTTCACCGACAGGTAATCGCTACTCGCCCTCACCTGTTGCGGATACACGAGACCGCCGGGGTCGGGCTGCTTCCAGAAGCCACCGATACCGCCAGGCGACGGGTAGAGGTTTCCGACGGTCCAATCGTTTTGCCCAGCCATTAGGTCAACCTGCGATCGCGCCGCCGCTGATAACGGCCGATAGGGCAATCTCCAGCGTCCGCTGTGCGTAGGAAACCCAGTTCTCCTGCGCGCCCTCTGCCCAAGCGCGGAGGACTTCAATCTGGTCAACGTCGATGCGCAGTGGCAGCATGACGGATCCATCCGGCAGTTCTTCGGCCTTGGCCTGCTCGGCGACGAACTCGCGCAGCTTGGTTTTGTCGGCGTCGGAGAGTTCGATTGGAGGCTCGGGGACGGTCTCCTCGGCCTCGGTCATCTTCTCGCCGTTCCAGGAGAAGCATTGGCCGGCGATGACGAGATCGCACCCGACGGGGATGCGGTTCTCGATCGCGTAGTCCTCGAGTAGATTGGCGATGCGCTCTTGAAGGGGCAGGGCGTTGATTGGTGTCACCGGGACCACGGTGCCAGGTTCAAGGATGCTCACCTCTTCGACCTGTTTGTCGTTGGCGAGCACGGGATTTTCAGCCTCTACCATGGTAGAAGTTGGTGCGTCTCCCATGGTAGAAACCTCGGCTACGCGGCTGACCTCGCAGAAGCAGCCGTCCTCGGTGCATTTGCCTTCGTGTAGGTGGTTACAGTCGGCGCAGGGGCGCTCGATCTTTGCTTTTTGTGGTTTTGCCATGGGGAACACCTCGCAGGGAATTACGGCTTCGGAGGAAGTGTAGCATCCGGCGCCTTGACCAGTGTGGCGCTGCTGCCCGTCACGGTTCCATCTGGAGAAATCACCGGGTCATTGACTGTGGCCTTGTCGCCAGGCTCAAGAAGCCCTGGCAATGGACTCTTCTGTAGGTAGGTGAAGACGGCCACGAGTGCAGGAGCCCCAGCCAGCTTGGCGATATTGATGAGCCCATTGTGGCTGAAATTGAATACGCTCGGAAGCATGACGAGTCCCGAAGCCGTCGTAGCAAACGTCGAGATGGCCGCAGCGAAGAGGCCTTTGAGCCAGACGGCGGTTTTTTGCGACAGGAACTGAATCATAGCGGTTAATCTCCCCTAGAAATCAGCCTATACGGTTTTCTGTGGCCCAAAAGTCGTTAGGCCTCGGAAATTTTCTCGACTCCACACGCTTGCACGAGTATGCTTGCAGGCATGGCAGACCTGCATCTGGCCTTGGGCGCGAGCGCGTCCGGTCCCCTCACGCTGGATTTAGAAACCCTCATCGAGACACGCCTGCTGGTTACGGCGACTTCGGGAGGAGGCAAGAGCGGCGCCATCTTCCAAATCTGCGAGGTTTGTTCGCCGCACGTCCAAACCATCATCTTGGATCCGGAAGGCGAATTTTCACCCCTGCGGGCGAAGTTCCCGTTCGTCCTGGTTGGGCCGGAAGGGGAGACGCCGGCGGCGGTGCGGACAGCAAAACTGCTCGCTACCCGCCTACTGGAACTTGGAGCCTCGGCAATCATCGACCTATACGAGCTCCCTCCGCATCAGCGGCATGAGTACGTCAGAGACTTCCTGGATGCGCTGATCGACGCGCCAAAGGCTCTGTGGCCGAGCGCTCAGGGGCGCGGCGCTTTGGTCATCGTCGACGAAGCCCACGTCTACTCTCCCGAAAAGGGGCAGGGGGAGTCTGTTGCCTCCGGCGCCATGGCCAACCTCGCCACACGCGGACGGAAGCGCGGCCTGTGCCTTATCCCAGCGACGCAGCGATTGGCTATGATCTCCAAGACCCTCGCGGCCAACTGCCAGAACGTGATGATCGGAAGAACGTCGCAGATCGACCAGGCCCGGGCCGCCGAGACCCTCCACATCTCCGACAAGGCCGCGAAGACAGACCTCTGGCGAGAACTGACCCGGATGCCGGTTGGCAAGTTCTACGCCTACGGCATGGCGTTCGGGGCGACGGCGCCGGTGGAGTTCCAGGTCGCGCGCGCGAAGACGCTGCCCGAGAAGAAAGACCGGATGAACCTCCAGCCGCCTCCTGCGCCGGCCGCCATCCAGAAACTGCTTCCCAAACTGGCGGACCTGCCGCAAGAGGCTGAGAAGAAGGCGAAGACCGAAGAAGACCTGCGCGCCGACCTGCGAACGGCGCAGCAGAGGATTCGGGAACTGGAGAAGCAACAGCCGGCGAAAGACGAGGAGACCGAGAAGATGCTGAGAGAACAGTTGGCTGCGGCAAATGAGAACCTGCATGACGCGATCGAGACGGCGAATGCTCACGTCGCGCGCGAGGAGAGGGTTCGTACCTTGCTCACCGAGGCGCTTTCCATGCTGGCCGAGCCGTCCGAGCGGTTGCCGGAGACGCTGGTGCGGCCTGTGCCTCCCGTCAAGGCGGCACCCCGACCAACTCCGCGCCCTACGCGCCCCGCAGTGTCACTCCCCACGGACGGGAGCGCCCCTTCATCCGCCATGCTGAAAATCTTGAACTCGCTGGCATGGTTCAGGGCGATCGGCATCCCTGATCCCCAGATCGTCCCCCTGGCTTTCATGGCCGGCTATACCGTGAACGGGCACTTCAACAACCTGCGCGGAGCGCTGCGAGCCTCTGGGTTGATCGCCTACCTCGACGGCCAGCGAACTGAGTTGACGTCCGAAGGAGAGAAATACGCCGTTGTGCCCGACATCGAACCGACGAACGAAGGCCTACAGGAAGCCGTGTTCGCGCGGATCGCGGCCAACGAGGCGAAGATACTGCGGCCGCTCATCAAGGCATGGCCGAACGCCGTAGACAGCGAATCGCTCGCGCAGGCGGCGGGCTACACGGTCAACGGCCATTTCAACAACATGCGCGGCCACCTGAAGAGTCTTGGGCTGATCGAGTACGTCAGCGGCAGGAGTAAAGCCGCAGACCTACTGTTTCCGGAATCAGTGTAACGAGGAAAGAGTGTGAACGAAGAGGTCGCCGTCGCCGAGAAACCAGATGTTCCTCCCGCTGGAACCCCGTGCTCTGTCTGCAAGGCCTTGGGTCACTTCTGCCCTGCCGATCAGTGGTGCGCCGGTGATAGCGGCTATGCCATCTGCGACGAATGCCTGAACGGGAAAGAGTGTGAAACCGTAGCGGCGCGTAAATCGGCTGGGGTCCAGGCGTCTTCTCCGGTTTCCAAACCATCTACTCCGGCGCGGCGCACCAGCGCAGAGATACTCCAGTCGATCCGAGGTCCATTCATCCGCCGCGCGGACTCAATGAGCCTGAACATCAAAGGGCAGTTTCGATGTCCAGACGGCGTTTCGCTCGATGAATACCGCATGTACATCAGCGAGATACTCGAAAATGACGACGACCTCAGCGTCTACCACTGGCGCGTGGCGCGCCTGGTTGGAACGGATATGCTGGTCATCACCAAGGGTGAGGAGTTCGAGGACGTCATGGGTCGCCCGAGGGACGAGGATGAAGACGATCCCCTCAAAACGCCTGCTCCCCCGGGCAGCAAGAACCTCAAGGTCACCGAGGAAATTAAGCGCGGCATCCTGTCGGAGATCCCGTGCGGAGAGCCGGGATTTCTCTCAGCCCAGACGATAGCCGACAAGTACGGCGAAGGCCACGGTTTACAACGTGCGAGCGGAAGCGGTTCGGATTGCGCGCCGAACCGCGCGAGAACAAATAAAGCAGGATAGGCGAGCGCAGGCTGCGCCACAACCTGTCGAATGCCAGCAAGATGCCAGTGAAATGTCGGTAAACGTCAGCGAAACGTCAGCGCCGGAGCCTCATCAGGGAGAGATACCCCCATCGGTGTCCCAAGCCTTCAACATCGTGATCCGCGAGATGGAAGGCAATATCGACATCTGCCGCCAGAACACCGACAACGATGATGACTCGGAAATAATGCAATCGATTAAGTCAAACGAGGCTGCGGTTGAGACGCTCCGCGGGTGGCACCCAGGACCAATGGGCATGAGCAACGATAAATCGAAGTCCCTTTACGATCTCGCGCTGGAAAGAGCCAAGAGCGAACTCTTTGTTTTGCGTCACGAGGCGCGGCGTGCCGCAGAACGTATCGCCGCGCTGGAGGCCATCGAGAAGGCGTTAGCCGCCAATGTAGCCGTGGAGCACGATACTCGATAATTTTATTTCTCTCCGAAGGCCAATCGGGTGTATTCTCGCTGCAAGCATCCTCCTCAACCGAGGTTCCAATGAAAAAGTTTCTTCCGCTTATCCTCGCCCTGGCTCTGCCGCTTGGCTGCGCCACTGCTAGCACCACTCCTCCACCCGCAGCGAATGCTCCTGTAGCCAACGGCTACCTCAACCCGGCGGATCAACAGATGGGCCAAGTCCTCGCCGGCGCGCGCAACTTCTACGTGTCGATCCAGACGCAATCGGTACAGGGAACCTTGACGCTCTCTGCGTCAGTCAAGAAGGCCTTCAACGACTTCGGAGTTAGCCTGAACACGGCAGATGCGATCTATCTGGCCTACCACAACGGCACGGCCACCCAATCTGACGCCCAGAACGCCGTCAACGCAGTGCAGTCGAAGCAGGCAGCCTTGCCGCTGCCGGGAGGAAACCAGTGAGCACAACCTTCTGGAGCGAACTCAAGACGTACCTTCCCGCGATCGAGCTCGCCGGCAACGTCGCTCTCCTTGCTACCGGAGTCGGCGCCGGAATCGAGCCGCTGGTCGCCAGCCTTGAGGCCTCGGTCAACCCCC
>Ga0134126_10004060_pt1 | contig 18309 bp, 14 predicted proteins | sample KB31752_FD_96881 | JGI IMG/M metagenome (GOLD analysis project Ga0134126, IMG submission 96881) | Terrestrial soil microbial communities with excess Nitrogen fertilizer from Kellogg Biological Station, Michigan, USA - KB3-175-2 | ecosystem: Environmental > Terrestrial > Soil > Unclassified ...
CAAAACATCCCTGGCATCCCTTAGATAGTATATCGTCTGTTTCACCGGATCAAAAGGCGAGTTCATCACCATGTCCCTGATGACACCGATCACGATCCGCGCACTATCCCGAAACCGGATCGTCTGTCCCACCGGATGTTGTAATCCTATATATTTAACCGCGGCTTCATTGAGGACAACGGCACCGGAATCGGCCGCCATCCCCGGCTCAAAATCCCGGCCGGCAACAAACTGCCACCCTATCGTCCTGCCATAGGTGGCGGAAACCCCGATATCGGCAAAATCAGCCACCATACTCGCATCCATCCCCTGCCAGGATACATCCGATGTATTGTCATCAGAAGCCCAGGCCGCGTTCGTAGATTCTGCCACCTCCGAAACCATACCCGACCGTAACAGGTCGGCCCTTAATGCTCCGAAATGATCATGCAGCGCAGGTGAGGGCGAAAAAGCATTGATCAGCCCTTCCCCACTATAGCCTACCGGCCTGTCCTTGGCATACTGGATCTGCCGGAACACCACCACCGTCCCAATGATCAGCACCACCGACACCGTAAATTGCAAAACAACCAGCACCCGCCTCGGAACAGCGGCAAACCGCCCGGTCTTGAACACACCCTTCAATACCTTCACCGGCCGGAAGCTGCTTAGATACAGCGCCGGATAGCTCCCCGCAATCAATCCCGTCAGCACGGTAAAGGTCAATCCCGCCGCCCAAAAAGCCGGCCTGTCCCATAGGATCGTGATCTCTTTTCCGGAAAGCTCATTGAAATAAGGCATCACCAGCTTCACCGCCACGAGCGCCAACAAAAAGGCCAACGAAGCATACAGCAGCGACTCCGTATAGAATTGCCCTATCAGCTGCCGCCGCAACGAGCCTACGGCCTTCCGGATACCCACCTCCTTAGCCCGCTTCGCACTTTGGGCAGTCTGAAGATTCATAAAATTGATACAAGCCAGCAACAACACGAAAAGCCCTATTATTCCAAACATCCACACATATTGTATCCTGCCGCCGGTGTTTTTGCCGTTAGCAAATTCACTGTACAAATGCCACTTGCCCATGGGATTAAGAAACATCTCCGGCTTAAATGCCCGGACTTTCTCGTTGCCGGCCCGCCATTTGACATCCCTGATCTCCCGTGAGACAGTCGTCATATCGACATTGTCCGCCAGTTCGACAAAACACTGATTGAAATTGTTGCCCCAGCTCGTTTGCCGGCCCTCGCTGATCCCATGGAGATAATACGCCCACGGAGCAAAAAGATCCACCTGGATCTGCCCAAGCATGCTGTTCCGCGGGAGATCATGATAAACTCCCACCACCGTAAAATTCGCCGTATCGTTAAGCTTTACAACCCGATTCAAGGGATCGGCCTTCCCAAAAAGCGCCGTCGCCAGCCACTGCGAGATGATTATCGAGGTTGGATCCTTGACCTTATTCATCGATCCTTCCACCATGGTCACGCCCAATATTTTCGGCGCATCCGCCTCCGTATAGTTGCCCGTCGTTACGAGCTTCTTATCACCCACCTCCACTACCACGTCCTTGCTCCATGACGACAGCGCCACATATTTAAAATACTTTCCATAATGCAGCCGAAGTTCTTCACCCAAAGGGATCGGGATCGCCTGCTGGGTCTGTACATCCCCATTGAAAGTCTGATTCTGCATCACCAGCGCCACCCGCTTATAATCCGGGTCGTAATGATCGAACGTCAGCTCGTCCCAAACCCATAAGCCGATCAGCATGGCCACACCCATCCCAATAGCCAGACCAACGATATTGATCACCGAATTGGCACGATGCTTCCGCAAATTGCGCCAGGCCATCTTCAAATAGTTTCTTATCATAATAAAAGTTTATTCGTTGCGCAAAGCCTTTACCGGATTCATCAACGCCGCCTTCACCGCCTGATAGCTCACGGTGAGAACGGTAATGAGGATCGCCCCCGCACCCGCCGCCGCAAAGATCCACCAGGGCATCCCGGTCCTGTACGTGTAATGCCGCAACCACCCCGTCATAAAGTAATACCCCACCGGCAAGGCGATCACCAACGCCATCCCCACCAACATCAAAAAGTCCTTGCTCAACAACCGCCATACATTGAACACCGACGCCCCCAGCACCTTCCGCACCCCGATCTCCTTGACCCGCTGCTCCGCCATGAACGACGCCATCCCGAACAATCCAAGAGCGCTGATAAAAATGGCCAATGCGGCAAACACCCCAGCCAGCCGGCCTACCCGCTCTTCCTCGGCAAACTTGATGGCATAGCTCTTGTCCGCCCATCGATAGTTGAACGGCTCCGCGGGCGCATAGTTCTTCCATATCTTCCCGATAGCGGCAACCGCAGCATGCGCACTGGCAGTAGGCGAAATGCGGAAATTCACATACTCCTGCGCACCACCATTGAGATAATAGATCGTCTGCTTCACCGGCTCATAAGGGGACTCCATCACCATGTCCCTGATCACCCCGATCACCCTTCGGTCCCTGTCCCAAAATCGCACCGTCTTCCCCACCGGCTGCTGCAACCCCATGTATTTCACCGCCACCTCGTTTAAAACGATGGCATCGGAATCGGTGAGCAGCTCACGCGAGAAATCGCGCCCTTCCGCAAATTGCCACCCTACCGTCTTGCCATAATCGTAGCTTACGCCGACATTGGCAAACTCCACCGTCATCGCCGGATCTTTGCCCTCCCAGCTCACGGAGCCAGTACTGTTATCGACCTGCGTAGCCGGGCTCGTCGATTCAGCCATCTCCGACACGACACCCGCATGCAAAAGATCATCCCGCATAGCACCAAAATGCTTATGCACATCGTCAGTCGACAGCTGCGCCATCATCAATCCATCCCGGCTGTAACCTACCGGTCGGTCCTTGGCGTATTGGATCTCCTTGAACACGACGACCGTGCCGATGATCAGGATCACCGATACCGAGAACTGCAAAACCACCAAAACCTGCCGCGGAACCGCCGTAAAACGTCCAGCCTTGAACACTCCTTTCAGCACCTTGGTCGGCCGGAAAGAAGAAAGATACAACGCCGGATAGCTGCCGGCGACCACGCCGGTAAAAAGTGTAAATAAAAGCCCCGCTATCCAAAACACCGGCTGATGCCAGGGCATCACGATAGTCTTGGCCGCAAGGACATTGAAAAAAGGCAGCAACAGCTGGGCAATACCCAACGCAAGCCCAAAAGCGATCAACGCCGTCAGCATCGACTCGACATAGAACATGCCGATCAGCTGTCCCCGCATCGAACCCACGGTCTTACGTATCCCCACCTCCTTTACACGCTTTCCACTCCTCGCCGTCGAAAGATTCATAAAATTGATACAGGCCAGCAACAACACAAAAGATCCTATCGTCCCAAACAACCACACATACTGTATCGCCCCACCCGCTACCTTCCCATCCTGGAACCGGGAATACAAATGCCATTTGCTCATGGGATGCAAAAAAAGCTCCGGCTTGAAACGTTTGTCATCCGCCGTCACATACTTCAATTTGAGATCCCTGATCTTCGCCGACGCCGCATCCATGTTTGCGCCATCACCCAGCTCCACAAAACACTGAAAAGAATTATCCCCCCAATCCGTACGCACCCTGGGATCGACTAGATGATTCACATAATAGTCCCACGGCGCCAGGAACACCGGCGCGTTCCGGTGAAGCGTCGCATTATCCGGCAGATCTTCATACACTCCCGCGACCGTGAAATTGTCCTTATTGTCCAGCCTGACGATCTTATTCAACGGATCGGCATCCCCAAAAAGGGACCGGGCCAAACTCTGCGCGATCAGGATCGAACTCGGATTCTCCAACCCCTGCGCCCAACCCTCGGTGACCCGCAGCCCCAACACCTCCGGCCCATCCGGCTCCATAAAATTGCCAAAGGGCATAAGCACCTTATCCCCCACCGAAACCACATGCTGCCACGACCATGACGCCATCACCACATGCCGGAAATCACCGCTATAGTCCTTATGCAACACCGGCCCCAATGGCAAAGGGATCGCCTTCTGCGAACGGGTGTTCCCGTTAAAGGTCTGGCTTTGCATCACCTGCGCCACCCGCTTGTAATGCGGATCATAATGGTCGAACGTCAGCTCGTCCCAGATCCATAACCCGATCAAAAGCACAACCGCCATACCGATCGCCAACCCGGAAATATTGATGACGGAATGGACCCTGTTCCTGCGCAACGCGCGCCAGGCAACCCGCAGATAATTTCTTAGCATAGAAAAGCACACTCATAAGTTATACCGGATTCTAATCTCTTGAATGTCATCGATCAAACCCCAAAACCCATAGAAACGTTGTCCGATTTCGATACACCGGTTGTCCGCCTGGAGACCCGCCCGCATCAAAAAAAATTTCAACAAAAATTTGCGTAGCTAAATATCTACACATATATTTGTAGACAAATAGCTACACGATGAAAATAAGACGCGACGTTTTCCAGGCCATCGCCGACCCCACCAGGAGAGCCATCCTTCTGCTGGTAGCCACCCAGACAATGACGGCCGGCGCCATCGCCGCCAACTTCGACACGGCCCGCCCTACCGTCTCCAAACACCTGGCGATCCTCACCGAATGCGAACTCCTCCAGCCGGAACAGAACGGCCGCGAGATCTACTATCACCTCAATCCTCAAAAAATGAAAGAAGTAGCCGACTTTATCGAGCCCTTCCGCAAAATGTGGGACGCCCGCTTCAACAAGCTCGAAGCCATGATGAAAAATTATAAACCAACTAAATAAACTACCATGGAACTAAAAACAAAGGTCAGCGCACAAGACGGCACACAGGAGATCATCGTCACCCGGGACTTCGACCTGCCCGTAGAACTGCTGTTCAAAGCACATGTAGAACCGGAACTCCTCGGCCAGTGGATGGGTACCAAAGTCCTCAAAATGGAAGGCAAACCCCACGGCAGCTATCTGCTGGAAACTACGGACGGGAACGGCAAAGTCCTCTTCCGCGCTAACGGCGTCATCCATACCTTCATCCCAAACAGCAAGATCATCCGCACCTTCGAAATGGAAAACGCTCCCATCGGCGTCCAGCTCGAAGTCCAAACCTTTGAGCGGCTCACCGACAACACCAGCCGCTTCACCGGACGCACCATCTACGAAACGGTCGCTTATAGAGACCAGGTGCTGAAATACGGTATGGAGAAAGGAGTTAACATGGCACACGACCGTCTTCAAACAGTTGTTGAAAAATTAAAATAACCATCATGTCAAAACGTAACAACATCATCTATTGGATCGCGACGCTCTGGGCGTCCCTAGGCCTCACCGCCACCGCGATCGTACAGGTCTTCGGCAAAAACGCGGAACAGGCCCACGTGGCCAACCTGAGCTATCCCCACTATTTCATCGTCATGGTGGGTTGCTGGAAATTCCTGGGCGTCACCGCTTTGCTGGTGCCCAAATTCCCCCTGGTAAAAGAATGGGCCTATGCGGGTTGCTTCTTTGTAATGACGGGCGCCACCTGGTCCCACCTTGCCGTGGGCGACCCCTTCAAGGAAATCTTCCCGTCTTTATTGTTATTGGTCCTGATTTTGATATCTTACCTCTTCAGACCCGCAAGCAGAAGACTCATTCCCTTAATGCAAAAAAATCAATCGTATGAACTCCAAAGTGGACGAATTCCTCAATAGAGCCGCAAAGTGGCAACCGGAAATGAAGAAACTACGCGAGATCGCCCTTAGCTGCGGCCTCACCGAAGAGATCAAATGGGGCAAGCCCAGCTACACCGCCGAAGGCAAGAACATCGTGGTCATCCAGGGATTCAAGGCCTATTCCGCCCTGCTGTTCATCAAGGGCTATCTCGTAAGCGACCCCAAACACATCCTCGTCAAAACCGGCGAGAACACCGTCGTCGGCCGCCAGGCCCGCTTCACCGATGTCAAGGATATCGTCAAGGTCGAGTCTGCCCTCAAGGCCTGTATCAAAGACGCCATCGATGTGGAAAAGACCGGGAAGACGCCGCCCGCCAAAAAGAAAGCGTCACTCGGATCGAAGACTGTCAGCCGGGTTGGCAGCGGCAGCACGAAAAGTTCGAAGACAAAGTACAGCCAGCGCAAAGCCTAGCAACACGGCGCCGCCGGCCGCAAAGGACCACCAGCTCAAGTCGGCCCGATAAGCAAAATCAGCCAGCCATCTATGCCCGCCCCACCACGCGATCGGCATCGAGATCAGAATAGCGACGCCGATCAGCCGCACAAAATCCTTCGACAACAACACCACGATCTGCATCGCCGAAGCGCCGATCACCTTCCGAACACCGATCTCCTTCGTCCGCGTGTTGGTGATATAGATCACAAGCCCCAGCAAACCCAAACAGCTGATAAAGATAGCCAGCCCCGTCGCCCACCACAACAGCCGCGAAACATTTTTCTCCTGCAAATAAAGATTGGCGATAGAATCGTCAAAGAAGGTATAGCTAAATTCGTCTTCAGGGTACACGGACTTATAGGCATCCTCCAACCCGGCAATAATGCCCTTCCACGCCGTTCCCTCCACATTCTGTTTCGGTAGGGCAATAGCGAATTGATCGACATCCTGAATGCCATTCACGATGGCCAGCGAGCGGATCGCCACATGCATCGAACCCTGATGAAAATCGGCGACGACACCCACAACAGGCAATGGCCGGTCGTTCCAGTTGATCCGTATCCCCACGGCCTTCCGGGGATCGCTGAACCCCAAAAACCGCGCATAGGTCTCATTGATGATAAGCTCATTGATCGTATCACTCTCGGTGATATTTCTACCCGCGAGCAAATGAAGATGGAAAAGCCGGAGATAATTAGTATCCACATTCAGATACTGCAGATTCGACCTGACCTCGTGTTTCCCATCGTTATATTTCGCATCATTGGTACTGGTACCACCCGAGACCGGCGGCGCCAACATCTGGCTGATCAGCTCGATGCCCGGAATGGCTGCCATCTTTTGCGCCAATACCTGTCGTTTGGCCTCTCCTTGCCGCCAGGCCGTACTAAAGGTCAGGATCGCATCTTTCTTAAAACCCAGCTCCGTATTGAGGGCATAATTGATCTGCCGCACCACGAGAATGGTGGCAATGATAAACACCTGCGCGATCACAAACTGTGAAACAGTAAGCGTCTTCCGCAACCAAACCCCACGCGTCTTGTTTGCACCCGCGGCCCACTGGTTCTTCAACACCGAGATAGGTTTGAAAGAGCTCAGAACGAGAGCCGGATAGGCACCGGATAACAGGCTTACCACAATGGCCAACACCAGCAAGAAGACCATGATCGCCGGCTGCTGCCGCACACTGAACACAACCTCCTTGGGAATAAAGTCGGCAAAGGCCCGCAACAACAAGGGCGTAAGCACCACACTCAACAGCGTAGCGATCAACGTCAGCAAAAAAGTCTCGTTGAGGAATTGCAAGGCCAGCTGCAACCGCTGGCCGCCCATGGTCTTTCGGATACCGATCTCCTTGGCGCGCCCTGCCGCCTGCGCCGTAGTGAGATTGATAAAATTGATACACGCCAATAGCAGCAGGAAAGCGGCCACGATCATTAGACCTGCAAGCGTAGGTTTGTGCGCCACCCGCGTACTCTGATCAAAGATGCCAAAATCGGTATTGAAATGCAGATCTTTCAACGATCCAAGTACAAAGGCCCCGGTATCATGACTACCCGCCGCAGGTTTATTGTGCTTGGCATAGATGGCCTCCAACTGTGCGGTTACACCGGCCACACTGGCGCCAGGAGCCAATTTGACAAAAAGCTGCGAGGCGCTCGTCGTACCACCCCACTCCATAAAGTCCTCGGGTTGCATCCGCTTCGTCAGCAAGGTGGCATAAGAGATGATCGTCTTTGAGTAGAAATCCGAATGCCCGGGCAGATCCTGAAGGACCCCGGTGACCGTAGTAGTGATGCTATCGGCCAATACCACATGCTTACCCATCACCTGGGCATAGGAAAGACCCGGAAAATAGCGGGCGGCGCTGGTCTCCGTAAGCACCAGGGCATAAGGCTGGGAAAATGCATTGGCGGGCGATCCGGCAAGCCAATGATAGCCCAGCAACGAGCAATAAGCACCATCGGCATAGGTAATATCGGTTTGCTTGCGAAAGATCGCGGGCTCCTTGGCATCTGGATACGGAACGCTCACCTTCCTGATCTCGTCGGCCGTCCTGAAGGGCGCCACCAACTCGAGACCCGATACCTCCTTGGCTACCGCCTGCGGAAGCGGATAGGTCACACCCGAGTTACGTATGGTCTCGCCGGAAAAAACAAAAGACGACGTAATACGATAAATGCGATCCCTCCCGGGCTCGAATTTATCAAAACTAAGATCATACGAAACGATCAAAAAGATCACGAGCGAGGCACTGATGCCGATCGCCAGCCCGAGTATATTGATCAGGGAAAAGGTCCTGTGCCGCCAAAAATTACGGAAGGCAACAAGGAAATAGTTTTTCAGCATGTGAGTAGCAATGGTTACTATCCCGGCCACCAAAACGGTGCCATGATCTTGCAGTCTGTCGATCAAATCGTTACCACCACTAAAGCACTGGGCTGTCCGGTTTCGATACACTTCGTTGTGCGGTTGTGTGGCGCCATAAACTTAAATTGCAGCCATGTTATTGACGATCACGACTACGTACAGGCCCGCCAGTGACCTGAGCTATCTCTTACATAAACACCCCGACAAAGTACAGGAAGTAGAATTCTCGGCCGGCAAAGCACATCTTTTTTACCCTTCGGTATCTGAAGAGCTTTGCACCATCGCCCTCTTACTCGACATCGACCCCATCGGCCTGGTCCGGCGCAACAGCGGGCCCGGCGGTGTCAATGAATTTGCCCTGGAACAATACGTGAACGATCGCCCCTACGTCGCCAGCTCCTTCCTCAGCGCCGCCTTGATCAAAGCCTTTTCCACCGCCCTCAACGGCCGTTGCAAGGACAAGCCCGAACTCGTAGAGATCCCTATGCCCTTGGAGGCATCCATCTCCGTATTGCCGGTACGCGGCGGCGAGGAGCTCCTTCGCCAGCTTTTCGAACCCCTGGGCTATACGCTCACACTCGAACGCCACCCCCTCGACCCCGAGTTTCCAACATGGGGCGAAAGCCGCTATTTTACCGTGCACCTGCGCACTACCCTGCCGCTACACGTATTGCTCTCGCATCTCTATATCCTGTTACCGGTATGTGACAACGACAAACACTATTGGGTCGGTGAACACGAAGTAGAGAAACTCCTGGAGAAAGGCAAGGAATGGCTCGCCACCCACCCCGCCCGGGAGATCATCACCATGCGCTATCTCAAACACCGCCGGGCGCTGGCCAGCCAGGCGCTGGAAGTCCTCCTCGGCGAAGAGGCGGATACCGAAGACGACCCCGAAACACCGGCCGCCGACAGCGCCGCCGACCAACCAAAGATCCGCGCCCACGACCTCCGGCTCCAGCTCGTCCGCGACGAACTCCTCTCCTCCGGCGCATCCAGCGTCGTCGACCTCGGCTGCGGCGAAGGCAAACTCCTGCAGCTGTTGCAAACCCAAAAACAATTCAGCCGCATCCTCGGAATGGACGTCAGCCTTCGCTCGCTCGAGATTGCCAAAGAAAAGCTCAAGACGCATCGAATGACACCGGCACAGCAACAACGCCTGTCATTGATCCAGGGCTCGCTCACCTACCGAGACCGCCGGATAGAAGGCTTCGATGCAGCCGCCCTCGTCGAAGTCATCGAACACCTCGATGAACCAAGACTGGCAACACTCGAAAAGAACGTCTTCCGCTTCGCCCGGCCCACCCTCGTGGTCATCCCGACACCCAATGCCGAATACAACAAATTGTTCCCGGACCATGTCGAAGGACGCCTCCGCCACAGCGACCACCGCTTCGAATGGACCCGCGCGGAATTTCAAACCTGGGGCACAAAAATCGCCGGCGAACATGGCTACACCGTCCGCTTCAAACCCGTAGGCGAGCCCCACCCCGAAGCAGGCGCACTAAGCCAAATGGCCATCTTCACTTTAAAGCTCATACCCGACACCGATGAATAGAACGACTATCCATATCCCCGAACTCTCGCTGGTCATGCTGGTCGGAGCCTCCAGCTCCGGCAAATCCACCTTTGCCCGCAAACTTTTCAAACCCACGGAGATCGTCTCATCCGACTTTTGCCGCGGCGTCGTCAGCAACGACGAGAACAGCCTCGCCGCCTCGGCCGATGCCTTCGAGCTGGCCCGCTTCATCACCGCCAAACGACTCAAGAACGGACTCCTCACGGTGATCGATGCCACCAATGTCCAGGAATCGGCCAGAAAAGACTGGATCAGGCTCGCCCGCGAATACCACGTCCTGCCCATAGCCATCGTCGTCAATACCCCCGACAAGGTGTGTGAAGAGCGGCACGCGAAAAGGGTGGATAGGGATTTTGGCAAACACGTCATCCCCCAACAGATCGGTCAGCTCCGGCGTAGCCTTCGCACCCTCAAACACGAAGGGTTCCGGCATATCTATGAGTTCCAGACCCCCGAAGAGGTAGATGTGATCACGGAGATCATCCGCGACCCGCTGTACAACAACAAAAGATCGGAACACGGCCCCTTCGACATTATCGGCGATATCCATGGCTGTTATGATGAGCTTATCGCCCTGTTACAGGAACTCGGCTATTCCCGGCAGGCAGGATTATGGCGTCATCCCGAAGGCCGCAAACCCGTCTTCCTGGGCGATCTCGTAGACCGCGGCCCGGATACCCCAGGCGTCTTACGCGTGGTCATGTCCCTGGTCCAGGCCGGATTGGCCTTGTGCGTGCCCGGCAACCACGACATCAAGCTCCTCCGATGGCTCAATGGCAAGAACGTCAAGGTCGCCCACGGACTACAGGAATCCATCGACCAACTGGAAGCCGCAGGACCGGAATTCAAAGAAACCGTAAAGAAATTTATCGACAGCCTCATCAGCCACTATGTCCTTGACGACGGCAACCTCGTCGTTGCCCATGCGGGTCTCATAGAAGAGATGCAAGGCCGGGGCTCGGGCCGCGTCCGCGAATTCTGCCTGTACGGCGAAACCACCGGCGAGATCGATGAATTCGGCCTGCCGGTACGCATTAACTGGGCCGCCGACTATAAAGGAAAAGCACAGGTCGTATACGGACGTACCCCGGTTCCCAGCGCACAATGGCTCAACCGGACCATCGACATCGACACCGGCTGCGTCTTCGGCGGCAAGCTCACCGCCTTGCGCTATCCCGAACGCGTGCTGGTCAGCATCCCCGCGGCAAGGGTCTACTGCGAGCCGGTCAAACCGCTGGGGCATGCAACAAGCCCTAACCTTACCTTACAACAAGAGCACGACGATACCCTCGATCTCGCAGACCTCACGGGAAAGCTGATCATCGAAACCCGGCACGGACATAATATTACCATCCGCGAAGAGAATGCCGTTGCGGCCCTCGAGGTCATGAGCCGCTGGGCCATCAACCCCAAATGGCTGATCTACCTTCCCCCGACGATGAGCCCGGCGGAGACAAGCACCGACGATGCTTACCTGGAACGCCCGGAGGAAGCCTTTACCTTTTATCAGCGCATGGGCATCGATAAGGTCGTCTGCGAAGAAAAACACATGGGATCACGCGCCGTGGTCATCGTCGCCCGGAACGAAGACGTTGTCCGGCGCGTATTCGGAATTACGGGCGAAGGCATCGGCGTCATCTATACCCGCACCGGCCGCGCCTTTTTTAACGACAAAGCTCTCGAACAAGCCCTCCTGCATCGACTCAACACTGCCCTGGACAAATCCGGTTTTTATGAACAACTGGAGACGGATTGGGTCTGTCTCGACACCGAGCTCATGCCCTGGAGCGCCAAGGCGCAGGCCTTGCTGGAAAAACAATACGCCGCGGTAGGTACGGCATCGACGCACGCCCTGGATGCCGCAGTGGCCCTCCTCGAACGGGCTGCCACCCGGCATGCCGACATCGGCCCCCTGCTGAACCGGTACCGGTCAAAACAGGAGGATGCGATGCGTTTCGTAGCATCCTACCGGCATTATTGCTGGCCCGTGGAAGGACTGGAAGGCTACCGGCTCGCACCGTTCCATATCCTGGCCACGGAAAGCCGTAATTGGCTGGATCACGATCATACCTGGCACATGGAGACTATCGCGGAATGCTGTAAGTCCGACCCGCTGCTGCTGGCCACGCCTTATCGCGTGGTCGACCTCGCCGACGAGACCAGCGTCCGCGAGGCCACAGGATGGTGGTTGAAGCTCACCGCGGAGGGCGGTGAAGGGATGGTGGTCAAACCCTATGCTTTCCTGGCAAAGAACCCCAAAGGTCTGGTCCAGCCGGCCATCAAGATCAGGGGACACGAATACCTGCGGATCATTTATGGACCCGAATACACCGAGCCCGAGAACCTCGCACGGCTCAAAAAACGCGGCCTTTCAGGAAAGCGGTCACTGGCATTGCGGGAATTTGCCCTGGGGCTGGAAGCATTGGACCGGTTCGTGCGCAAAGAGCCATTACGCAAAGTACACCAATGCGTTTTCGGCATCCTGGCACTGGAGAGCGAACCACTCGATCCACGGCTCTAAACCCCCAAAACCCTTAAAAATGCCACCAAAGTGGTATAGTTTGAACCAGGACCCTGGGGTATATTTGTGGTCTCCGTTGCTGACCTACGGTTTTTTCACTTTCAGCCACCGGCGGATCCCTCAAAAAGGGGCCGCCGTTTTGGCTTTTTTAACGGATACCACGACTACCGGGGCAACGCCTCCAGCAAAGCCAGCGACGCCCAATTGGTCGCCGCGGCCGAAATAAACTGGTTTTCATCGTATGGCGGAAAATCGGAGTTGATGAATGGCTGAATGGGGTACGCCCGCGTCTCGACGATCCAGGCGCCCGTAGGATCCTGTGTCCTCAACAGCCAGGCAAGCCCCCGTTGATAGCACTCGTCACTGGTCTTCACCACACCCGATTCCGCGAGCGCATAGAGTGTCTGCCCCGTAGCATAAGCATCCCCACGCATCGTTGAAAGCTGAGACCATGAGCCATCGGGATGCTGACAGCTCAGCAAGCGCGTCGCCGTCTGCGCCATCTCCTCCGGCCTCGCCCCACACCAGTGCAGACCCAATAGTTGGAATACCTGCTCCTGCGGAATATCAGTCTGATAACCCGCGAGCCACCCCCGCGTACGGCGGACAGCCTGCTCGACCCGCGATGTCTTGACGGGAGAAGCAAAGTTTTCGATAGCATAGATGGAAAGCGCCGCCAGATGAGCTTCACCTCCCTCCAACGGCGGCCGGCCAAATTCGGCGCCGAAGGTTCCATCCGGTTTTTGAATATCCAGCAGATAGTCTACAGCGATATCGGTATGCCGGTCCGGCGAATAGTGGTCTGCCCTCAACGCAAGCAACGCATACGCCGAAATGAACTTGGCAGCAATGAAATTGGCCTGCAAATTCGGATCACACACAAAATGCAGCCCGCCAAGCGCAGCATAGATCCTCGCCTTACGAAACGTGTCGGTAAAGGCCACTTGTTTGACCCTGCATTGCTCTTCTACCATCGCTGTAAGGATATTGTGATGACAGGAAATGCAGTGCTGCGGCGTGCGGTCCATAAATTTTTGCCCGCTGATCTGTAACAATGGCACACTCTTACTCAATGCCTGCCGGATATCGGCGACACTGGGACGCAAAGGGGCTGTCGTCCAGGCGACAAGCGCGCCTAAAACAACGACGACAAGTAATTTCTTTGACATAGTCAGTTCTTTTGGTTGAGTAATTGTTCGGAGCGCGAATGCCCCTTTTTGGCAGAAAGACTCCTGGGCGTATCACCATTGATCGCCTTTTCCGCCGGATCGGCGCCCCGTAGCAGCAACGCACGGGTCATATCAGGGTGATCGGTGAGACCCAACTGCACAAAGTGCAACGCCGTAAAGCCGGATGTGCTTTTGGCGCGAATATCGGCGCCATGATCCAGCAGATAAAAAAAGCTCTGCTCATCGTCGTATAAAGCCGCCATCATCAGCGGCGTGATACCCCGCTCATTCGGCAGAACAGTATTCGGCATGCCCACGTTGACGCCGGCGCCATGCTCGACCAGCAACTTCATCGTAGCAAAACACCGGAAATTCATCGCCATGTTGATAGGGTAATCCCCAAAGAAGGTAGTATCATTGGGTCGAAGCCCCAACCCAAGCAGATAGCTCAGCAGCACGGTGTCATCGGTCCCCGAGGCATTGTAAAGGACCAGGTTGTCGCGACCGCCTCGCGGATCGACGCCCTTTGCCACCAACTCCCGGAAAAGCGGAGTCGTCCCTGCAAAGCTTGCCAGCTTCACTAAAAGATTGAAGTGTTCCTTGGACAAAAGAACGGGATCGGCGCCCCCGTCCAGCAACACGCGAGTCTTGGCGGTATCGGGCACTGCCAGCCAAAGCGCGGTGATACTGTCTTCATCGGCAGCATTGGGATGGGCGCCACGCTCGAGCAGCAAACGCATTTGCGCAGCGGTTCCATATAGTGTTGCAGCCATTAACGCCGTAAACCCATGGTCATTGGAATTCGGGTCGCTTCCCGCATCGAGAGCCTGCTTCAGCGCAGCAAGATCGCCCAACCGGATAATACCTAACAGGGCCGAATCGCGCGGCTGCTGCGCGATCGATCGCACCGGCGGCATCAGGACAATGAACACCACCCACAGCAGCATTCTATGAATACGCTTCGACATAACTTTTTAGAAAGGTAGGATAGCCAGGTGGGGGAAGACAAAACAAATCTACGAACAACTGGCAAAAGCCGACGAACGTCGCCCTAGATCTCCAACAAATAGAAGGGAAGTGGATATGCAGCTTTCGTAAGCACCGGCTTGGCCACATTGAAAACGCGGATCCCACCTGGTAACGAGCCTTCCAGATGCCCCGCATGCGCATGCCCATGAAAGACAGCCATCACCCGGCGCCGGACCAGCGGCTCCGCCAGCCGCGAAGAACCCAGAAAAGGATAGATCGGCTCGGGCTCACCCTTGACGGTCTCCTGGATCGGCGAATAATGCAGCAGCGCGATCTTTTTCAGATTCTCGTATTGCTGGTCTAACCTGGCTAATGCCCTGTCGAGGCTAAGCGCATCGTTGACCGCCTCCTGCACAAACGCCTTCATCGCCGCCTCCCCAAACATGGAAAGCATAAAATTATCGAAGCCCCCGCCAAAACCCTTGATGCCCGCAAACCCAACATCGCCAATGGCAATGGCCTCGCCGTCCAAAATATGAACGGTGTCGCTTTGGATCATCTGCCGGATAGTCTTATGCCGGCCCTTTTCATGGTCATGGTTACCCAGCACTGCGATCACCGGAATCGCACACGTCTTCAGCTCTTCTTTAAGCACGTCGGCTTCCGCCTCATCTCCGGTATTGGTGAGATCACCGCAGATCAGCAGGATATCGGCCTGCTTCGAGGCCTCCCGGAAAAGATCGACCCACTTGCCCTTGTCGGTCTCGCGGACATGGATATCTGCGATAGCGGCAATACGCGTTTTTTGTTCCATCTAGATCGTTTTTATAGTCGTGACCTTATAATGCCAGTCCAGGATATCCGTGGCATATTGCGTCTGATCGATCAATGGCCCACGGCAGATCTTCTCCACGGTAGGCGGGATATCGTACTGCTGCGCGGCCCGTTGCAACAGGTCGTCCATAAGTTTCCGCGGCACGATCTCCTGGAAGGCGGAAGGGTAAACGAACTGGAAGACCAGTAGTTCCGCCAGCAACAGCTGCCAGTGCCGGTCCAGCCTGAAAAGCAGCCGATCCCAGTCCAGATGCTGGCCTTGACGCACAAGAAGATGATTGACATCCGCCCCGTCGAAGCGTTCCCTGTTTTGCACAAAGGTCTTGCACCAGATCAGCTCCTCTATCGGGATCAACCGCACCGGTATCCCCTGAAAGGTCGCCGCGGTACTATGCTGAAACCAGGTATCGTCCACCGAACAGATATTATTCGGTGAATCGAAGATGATGTCCATAAAGTGATCGTCTTTAAAAACCTTGGCAAGCCAGCGGGCATCGGTTTGCTCTACCCGGTAGCCCCGCTGGGCGAAGAAGTACAGGATACGCGGACACTGGCTCGACCGGCAGAAGATATCGAGGTCCTTGGTGTAACGCGCGATACCGGTATAAAAACAAAAGGCAAAACCGCCGCCCACCAGGAATTCTTCGCCACACTCCCGTAGCAGTTCCAACGTTTCCCGGTAAAAGGGATGGATCTCCTGGATGACATCTTCCATTATCATGGAGATACCTCAATAAAAAATTATGCCCGCCCTGCCGCGACCCGCTTAGGCATTGAGCCACACGACCTTTCGCTCGCTCAGGAGTTGAGCCAAACGACCTTTTGCTCGGCTTTGTGCGGTTGCGCGATGATTTCCCCATATAGCTCCGGTTTCCTCGCCTTCCGGTACCGGTACCCGCCGGCCTGCGTCAGCTTTTCGGGCGTCAGAACCGCAAGGACGATCTCATTATCCATACTACGACATTCCGCAACGATATCCCCAAAAGGATCGAGGATCATCGAACAACCATTGTGGAGATGGTCGTCGTCCATCCCGATGGCATTCGAAAAAAGGACATAGATCCCGTTGTCATATGCCCGCGAAGGGAGCCATTTCATCAGCCATTCCCGGCCCTTCAACCCATCGAACTCGATGCGGAGCGAAGTGGGATCGGTCTTCCGGTTTACCCAAAGCCGCGGGTCTACGACGCCGGCACCCGGCCGGGTCGAAGGGGTGCACATGGTAACATGCGGCATAAAGATAATATCCGCACCAAGCAAAGCCGTCGCACGCACATTCTCCACGATATTGTTGTCATAACAGATCAGGATACCGCATTTCCAACCAAAGAGATCAAAGACGGTATAGCTGGTACCCGGAAGAATGTCGGGATGAATAAAAGGATGGATCTTCCGGTGTTTGGCGATCACACCTCCAGGGCCTACGCATACATAGGCTTTATAGATCTTTCCTGCCTCCAGTTCGAAAAGTCCGGCCAGGACAACGATACCGTGTTTCCGCGCAATGGCAATCAGGGCGTCGATACTGGGCCCGGCCGCACCGCCCGGTCCCACCGCAACGCCGGACCCGGCCGGAACAGGTTCCGCGATAGCAAGCAGCTGTTCCCTGCTCAACTTCCTGGCAAAACTATACCCCGTAACGGAGCATTCGTGAAAGGCGACAACCCTGGCACCCTGCGCGGCGGCTTTTCCACTAAGCTCGTCGATCGCGGCGAGGTTAAAGGCCTTGTCCCCGCTGGCATGTTCGAATTGGGCGGTGGCGATAACTAGATTTTCCATACCACAATATTAGGCGGTGCAGGGGGGAGAAAATTGTAAAAATGCGTCAGCCGGCAAACTGGATAAAATTCAGCGCAAGAACACCCCTCGCCGCAAAGTATTTCCCTGGTGTAATGCCCGTCTTAGCTTTGAAGTCCCGGATAAGATGCGACTGATCGTAATACCCGAATTCATAGGCCAGCTGCGTCAGACTCTCCCGCTGGTGCAAGGCCTTTAGAAAATGCTGGGTCCGGAGGATGCCCGCGAATTGTTTAGGCGGGATGCCGACAGCCGTTTGGAAGGCTCGCTCCAGCGTCCTCCTGCCGATCTCCAACTCGGTAGCCAACGCCTCGATGCCTGGCTTTTCCCGGTTCTCCAGCCAATCCAGGCTGCGGGTGATCATCGGGTCCGCCAGCCTCGCGTGCCGCTGGAGAAGAAAACGCTGTACCAGGTCCAGCCGCTGCTGATCACCCGAAGCACGAAGCAATTGCCTTTCCAGTACCGCGGCTTCTCCGCCCCAAACCTGCCCGAGCGGCACCACCCTGTCCGTGAAGGAACTGGCAGGCAGGCCGGTAAGTAATGCCAGGGCATAGGGCCGCAAGACAACGATAAAGGCGCCAATATCACCGGTGGATACCAAAGGATGCGGCCGCGTAACCTGCCCATAGACAAAACTCGCCGGAAATAGCTCGAACCCGGCACCATAATTAAAGACGATTCCCGGATTCCCGTCCGGGATCAGCCGATGAATGGTTTTTACCGGACCCGGACTCTCCAGGATCAAAAAATGTCTCACCAGATGCGCAAGTCGTGGTATGGGCGGTATTTGCATAATCACTATTCCCGATACGAAAATAGCCATATCTTGAGCCAACCTAAACGCTGGTGCTATGGAAAAAAAATACTTTTTTGTCCGCCTGAATTCCCGCCGGCCGACATTTCCCATGGATATGACACCCGAAGAACGCCAGATCA
>Ga0134126_10004062_pt1 | contig 18307 bp, 18 predicted proteins | sample KB31752_FD_96881 | JGI IMG/M metagenome (GOLD analysis project Ga0134126, IMG submission 96881) | Terrestrial soil microbial communities with excess Nitrogen fertilizer from Kellogg Biological Station, Michigan, USA - KB3-175-2 | ecosystem: Environmental > Terrestrial > Soil > Unclassified ...
CGGCATGTACCGCATGCAGGTCTACGATGGCCAGACGACGGGCATGCACTGGCAGCGCCAGAAGGTTGCCGCCGAACATTATCGTGACCGCCTCCGCCAGTCCGCCGAAGCCAACACAGGCGCTGCGCCCAATTCCAGCGCCGCGGCCAAATCACAAGACGCAGCCTCCGCGCGCGTAGCAGTCATGGCAGAAACCGCCGGCGGCGCGATGCTGCCAAACAATAGCACTGTCATCCTGAGCGAAGCGAAGGATCTCGCGGTTGCTTCCAAGGCTTCAGCTTCGAAAGAAATCCTGCAAGTAGCCGTCGCCATCGGCACCGATCCCGCCACAACATTCTCAGCCATCGTGCCCGCGCCGCCGGAGGTCGAAGAATTCATCATCGCTGGCTTCCTCCGCCAAAAACCCGTCGAGCTCGTCCAGTGCGAGACCGTCGATCTGCAAGTCCCCGCCGCGTCAGAAATTGTTCTTGAAGGCTACGTCCGCATCGACGAGTTGCGCTCCGAGGGTCCCTTCGGCGATCACACCGGCTTCTACACCCTGCCCGACGACTACCCGGTCTTCCACATCACCTGCATCACCCATCGCCGCGATCCCATCTACGCCACCACCATCGTCGGCAAGCCGCCCATGGAAGATGCCTGGATGGGCAAGGCCGTCGAGCGAATTTTTCTGCCGCTCATGCAGCTCACCATTCCAGAAATTGTCGATATCAATCTGCCCGTCGAGGCCGTCTTTCACAACCTGATGATCGTCTCCATCCGGAAGAGTTATCCCGGCCACGCGCGCAAAGTCATGCACGCCATCTGGTCGCTCGGCCAGGCCATGTTCACCAAGTGCGTCATTGTTGTCGATGAGGATTGCGATGTGCAGGACATGCGCGAAGTCGTCCTCCGCGTCACCAACAATATCGATCCCGAGCGCGACATTCAGTTCACCCTCGGCCCCATCGACTCGCTCGATCACGCCTCGCGCCTGCCCAACTACGGCAGCAAGATGGGCATCGACGCCACCAGAAAATGGCCCGCCGAAGGCTTCACCCGCCCCTGGCCGGAAATTCTCCGCATGGACCCCGCCACCAAATCCAAAGTCGACGCCATGTGGTCCAAGTTGGGGTTGTAACATGCAAATAGGGAGGTGATGGGCCCGTATTCAGAAATTAGAAATCAAGTGATTTCCAGAAACTAACTTCCGGATTGCTCTATCAGAACTTCGTTTTGCAGTCCGAAAGGAGCAGCACATGTACTACATTGTAGAAGTTCAGAAGAGGGAAAGCGGTACGCGAGTACGTCGCTCTTTCAAGATCGAAGGCCCTATAAAGCCGGAGAATGTGATTGCCAAAGCCATCGCGATGCATGGTAAGAACGGACTGGATTGGGACGAAGCAACAGTAGTTTCAGTCGAAGTCTGTCGTAACCATCGGACCACCTGACCAGGTTGATTGACCCCCGGCGTCGATTAACCATTCTGAATTGCAAAGAACGGGTAATCGACGCAGCGGTTGCGAGCAACAGAGTTGAGATCCAATCTTCCTTATGAACATCTGTAGCCGCGATGTGCAGAGTTCCGATCTTTACTTTCCAGTGGCAACCAGCGCCCCGTTTCTGTAGGCAACCTGCCGATCTCCAAACATTCGCATATATGCTTTGGTCCCATAGGAGTCCCCTTGGCTAGCCCCGATGTCATAGAGGCTCACCAACTTCACGACGTCGTGCTTAGTCTCGAGATTTCGCGCGTACATGAATGCAAGGTTGTCTGCCGCCTCGTACGAGCCTTGACTGACAGCTCGTTCGTACCATAGTTTCGATAGCGCCGAATTCTTCGCGAGTCCGTTACCGGAGCCATACGCGATCCCAACAGCGACCTGAGCATCCGGATATCCTGCCTGGGCGGACTTTAGCAGCCACTGAACTCCAGAGGCGTCATCTTCTCTTCGATATTGCCCCTTCCAGAATTCAATTCCGACATTATACTGCGCGACCGGGTCGCCAAGCTCCGCTGCCTTCATTTCGTATTTCAACGCCTCTTCTAGGCTCACAGGGAACTTTCCACCCGGTTCTAATTCAATGCCTAAGACGCGCATCGCAACCGCGTCTCCGGATGTGGCAGCGGCCTTCAATTGTGCAAGGTTCATGACATATGCGTATTTGTAAGCATCGTAGACATACTGGTCGACCACTGCCCTGACGTAATGCTGCTTGGCGGCCCGCTTGTTCCACTTAATAGCATCGGAAATCGCGCCTCGCCCAATGAGAACGACTCCGTATTCGTACTCAGCCTTTGCCAATCCGCTCGCTGCCGCTTTTCCTAGCCAGAGGTCAGCTTTAGCAGGGCTCTTGTCGATGCCACGTCCATTCTGATAGCGAATCGCCAACTCGTATTCGGAAAGCGCCACCCCCTGTTCCGCCGATTTCTCCAGCCACCCTACTCCTTCGGAGTCGGTCGAAAGCCATGCGCTTTTCGGATCGTCTGCGCCGGACATTGCGAAAACTGTACGTCCAGAAACGAGGGCGTGCGCGAAATACAGTTGGGCCAAATAGTATTGGGCAAACGGCTGACCTAATTCAGCAGCAGCTTCGAGATCGGCTAAAGAAGATTCGTGGAAGATTGCAGAGTTAGGCCCTGTTCGCGTTGCTTTGCTGAGTGCCAGTTCCCAGCGGCGTTGCGCTTCTATCGATACGTTGGCCGTCAGCGTAGGTTTCTCTAAATCGAGCAACGAGCCTTGCGCCATCAGCCGAACCACAGATAGGGAAAGAAAAATCACGAGCAAGTACGGTAATCGCGTTATATTCAAACGCTGAAGTGGTTTGGTTGGTCGAATGTTTGACATAAGAGTCGGGCCGTGTGCTCCTTCGTAGTTTGGGTTCAATACGCTTTTATACAGCAAAACCTTAAGATTGGCGGGTGGCCCAGGTCTGGCCTGGGTGCCCCACGTCTCGTTTTTGAGACGTGGGATTTGAACTCTTCTCGCGCCCATCAAGAGGTCGGCGCCACGTGATCCAACCTCGGATTGCAGTGCTAAAGTAATCCCAGGGAATACCTTGGAGCACCCTATGTCCACCACTTCCAGTACCAGCGTAAAACTCGACACCAAGACCAAGCAGCGTGTCCAGCGGCTGGCTGCGTCACGCCGACGTTCGTCCCATTGGGTGCTGCGCGAAGCGATCGAGCAGTACGTGGAGCGCGAAGAGAAACGCGAGAAATTCCGCAAGGATGCGCTTGCGGCGTGGAACCACTATCAGGCAACCGGCCAGCATGTCACCGCCTCGGAAGCCGATAAGTGGCTGGCGAAACTGGAAGCGGGGAAGGACGCGCCGCCCCCGACATGCCACGACTGAGATGGTCGCAGCCAGCCCTCCTGGATGTCGCCCGTCTCTATAACTTCTTGGCTTCAAGAAGCCGGGACGCGGCCCAGCGAGCTATCCAGACCATTCGACAAGGCGTCAAAGCACTCGGCACGCATCCGGAGATCGGCCGTCCCATCGAGGAATTGCCCACGGAGTTCCGCGAGTGGGTCATCGACTTCGGCCAGGGAGCCTATATTGCACTCTATCGCTACGACGGCAAAGAAATCGTCATCCTCGCCGTTCGGCACGGCCGCGAAGCCGGATACTGAGTCCTGGTTCTCAGCCGTCATAAAGAACTACGGCAGCAAGATGGGCATCGACGCCACCAGAAAATGGGCCGCCGAAGGCTTCACCAGACCCTGGCCAGAAATGCTCCGCATGGACCCCGCCACCAAAGCGAAGGTGGATGCCATGTGGAACAAACTTAACCTAATAGGCTGAAGCAATAGCCAAAGCAGCCGTGACGTGGAGCGAAGTTGACGCTTCAACTTCCAGACTGCCCGGTGCACAGGGAAAAATCGTCTAATGATGGGCGGTCTACTTCGGAATAACTCCGGCATTTTTAAGTGTGGCAAATACGGCCGGAAACAGTTTCGCAGATATCTGGTTTTGTGCGTCGGTGGTTTGGCTGTTGGTAAAGATGGTGATGACCACACCTGAATCCTGGAAATACATGTAAGTCGCACGATAGCCAATGGTCGACCCTTGATAGGCCCAGGCACGAGGAAGGTCGGGCATCAGCACTTGAAAAACGCCGAGTCCAAATCCCTTGGGATCGCTCGGGGTAGTTTGTGCGATGGGTTGGCCGCTTGCTAACGATACGATACTTTCAAGCTCATGTAGCTGGGCCGGCGGCAATACCTGCCCGCCGAACAATGCGCGTACAAAGTTTGTCAGATCAGCCGGATTTCCGACAATGCCGCCTGCACCTTGCGTCCACCCCAGGCTGAATCCGCTGGTGTCCTTTCCATACAATTTGGAGAGCCCCGGATCATCGTTCACATAATAGCCGGCTACTGTCCTCTGGGAAATAGGTTGAGGATAGAAATATGGCTGATAGAAGGTGTTAGGCATATTTTCAGATTTTATGATCTCGTCAATAACAGAAGAAAAGTCGCCCGATGGGGTGGCTTTATCGATGATCATCTGCGCCAGAATGTAGCCCGTGTTCGAGTAGCCCCATGCCGTACCCGGTGTCACGGTCGAGGGATATACGTACGCCACTAGTTGTTCCGGCGTCGATTCCAACATCGGATTGGTTGAGTAGGCGGCCTCAAATGCAGAAGAATTGTCATAGCTTGGAATTCCGCTTGTCATATCCAGAAGCTGGCGAATTGTCACTTTCCCCCACGCCGGATATTGGGGCAGCCATTTTGCCAAAGTATCGTTGATGGAAAGAATTCCCGCCGCTTCAAGCTGCAGGATAGCAACCGCGGTAAAGGCCTTGGTGTTGCTCCCTATCTGAAATAAGTTCGATTGGGTGACGGGCGAACTTCCTCCGTATTGAGTCGTTCCAACCGACAGATTGATGTTCGGCTTTTTCGGCCCGAGACTTACGGTCATCGACAGCGTTGATATGTGTTCTGCCGTCGAGCGCGAGGTGAGATAGCTGGATAGGTCTTGCTGCAGCGCTAACTGGAGATTTTGGTCAGATGCATTGCTGTAGCCGATCAGGCCAAATGTCAAAAACGCAAGCGCAACTGCGCGATAAATCGCAGGAATAGGGGAGGGATATTTCAGCATAGTTATATTTTCCCTTGAGATGTTGTGACTCATTCTAGCCGCAATCTTCGGGCTGTCCAATTGTTTTTCATCTCTCGTTCCATGTCGAACACCTCAAATCCAGACACGTCATGTCGTACCACCGTAAAAGATTGGGTGTCCATCGACTGCCTGCAAAAGTTTGCACAGAATTTAAGTTGGAAGGTGCCCCATTCAAGCCCTCTGTTTGTCAAGTTTCAGGAGATAGTTTCCAGAATGTACCGGGACATTCTTTCCAGTTGAGCGCGTCTTTAGGCTTGGGAGTCTGGAAGTTAAGAACCAGCGAGGCGCACTTCACGATTGGGGACTGCAGCAGTTTCCTCCACTACTCCACCGGCCTCGAAGGACGAGTAGCTCATTGAGATTGGATCTATCAGTTGAAAGGAATCGAAACCACGAAACCGTGGAAATATGGGATTTGACCTTCACATCCTTCAAGCCTTCTTTTGGCTTGAAGGGGGCACGAGAGATATTTACGGGTGAATGACCTTCAGCCCAAAATATTTCTCGAATGAATCAAAATCATGGTCACGGTGAATAAGGGAGTGCTTCTCCATCAGACAAAATGTTGCGATCAGGCAGTCGATGGTCTTGCGAACCGTGTGGCCGCTTGATCGGAGGAAACGATAGTTCCGCGCGGCCCCAACTGCTATCGCCTCTCCTCCAGTATCGAAGACTTCGAACCTGGAAAGCTCACGGCGTACCCGCGTGAATGCTAAATCTGTTCGAACGCCCTGCAAAATCTCGCACAGAATAAGATCGGTCAAACCGAGGCGTTGCCGATCTAACTCCCGGTCAAGCCAATCCGTATGCGGATTGGCGGTCCCTCTCAGATAATCGATCCACACCGTCGTATCGACAATCGTCATCTCTGAAAACTACTCCCGCACCCGGCCGAGTCGAGACTCATTCAGGTTTCCTTCCCACAACACCTTGCCGCGAAGCTTTCGGATTGCAGTTTGAGAGTGCGTCTTCACCAGTAACTGCAACGCGGCTTCCACCACTGCCCGCTTGGTACGAGCACCGCTACAGCGCATGGCACGCTCGACCAATGCATCGTCAAGTTCAATGTTCGTCCGCATCGCAATTCCTCTATGTGTAAGAATCTCACATTTATGTGTATTCATTCAAGCGCAAAAAACTACTCGGCGAGCGGCTTGATCTTCCGGCGTTTCCGCCGCGAGGCTTCCCGCAAATCCCGCTGCAATTGCGCCTTCGCGAAGAAATCCGGCGACAGGGAAAGAGCCTCGCCCAGCCGGATGCTCAGGTCCATGGTGATGGCGGTCCGGCCATTCAGAATGCGCGAGACGGTGGCGCGGGCAACACCGATATGTTCCGCCAACTCCGTGGCAGAATGATTTCCCATGAACTCTCGCAGCAGCTCACCTGGACTTGCCGGATCGTGCATAGTTGCAGGCATCGTCGTAGCCTCACTCCTCAGTGATCGATGACAGAAGCCGCGGATTACGGGGAGCAGCGTAACACATCGTGTTACATGAGAGCTAAAAGCCTCTTGAAGCCACAGCGAAACGGCGGAGGGTCACCCCGCGCAACCCAAAAGAATTCGTCTGGACTGACCTGTCCCCGTAACCGGCAAAACTCAATTACGATGAATCATCAGTCACACCCAGTTCTTGGAACATCTCAGGCTAAAATTCACACGCGGGAGAATCACAACATGCATTGTGTCATGCTTAGTCTCTTTCTTTGCGGTGTCGTTTCCATCTGTCCGCTCCTCAGCCATGCACAGGCCGATTCTGCGGCGGTCAATCGTGGCCGCTACCTGGTGGACCACGTAGCGCAGTGCGGAGATTGCCACACCCCTCGCGTCGCTGGAGTTCCCGACAAAACCCGTTGGCTCAAGGGAAGCATGCTCGGCTTCCAGCCCATGCAACCCATTCCCGGCTGGATGCCCTCGGCCCCCGACATCACCCGCACCAGCATTGTGTGGAAGTCTTGGGGTGACAAAGCCCTCGTCCATTTCTTCATGACCGGACTTCGGCCTGACGGCAAACCCGCCGCCCCTCCCATGCCGGCGTTCAGTCTCACCAGCCAGGATGCCCGCGCCGTGGTCGCATATCTGAAATCTTTGCCCTGATCGCCACACCCAAACATGCCGTCACCAGCCATTCGCCACCCGCTTTAGGGTGACGTGTCTAGTATCCCGAAGTTGATAGAATAGAAGAGCACCCTCCTTGGCCTTCCGGCGACCTGAGCATCTTCCTCATCGCCTGAAACAAGCGGCGTGCATTTCGTTTTTTTGCAAGAAAACGGCTTTGCAAGCGAAATAACTTCAAGTTTCACCTGTTGAACGTTGCAAACAAAGCATATACCTCAATATGCACGCTGTATAATCCTTCAACTTTCCCGTATAATCCTTCAACTATTCCGTATAATCCTTCAACTATTCCGTATAATCCTTCAACTATTCTGCATAATCCTTCAACTTTTGACATCGGACCCACCCTTGGCAATCTCGTCTAAGGGGCCAGAGGTTTGATCTTCCGGCTCTGCCCCTGCGACGCTTCGGATGAATCGGTTGCAATTGCGCCTTGATGAAGAAATTGGGCGACAGGAAAAATGCTCGCCCAGCCGGGGGAGTCTTTCCCCACCCAACACAAAGAAGGCTTGATGGGCGACCCGCTGTAATGATCGTTCTTGCCAGCTATTTTTCCATCTTAGGTTGCGTATAACGATGCATGCGGCTTGTTGCGCCGCTTGGAATTAGAATCCACGCCTGGCTTCATCGGCATCCTCTGCCAGATCCTGTATCAACCTGAAGAACGCTCCCGGTTGTCCTCTGAAGAGTCCCATCGATGTCAGGAAATTAACCACGCCCATCGCCGCCCCCTTGGTTTCTGTGGGACGGATGACTGAGCATCGCGGCAGCTTCCGGCTCAGGAATGGGCAAGGCTCTGGCATGATCAGGTTCGTTTGAAAATCCGGGCCGCCAAACGGCTTGGCGTTCAGGTTTGGAAACGTCACCCATACTTTTGTTACGGGGTCCTGCGCGGTCAAAGGTGGTGCATTGCCCGCCTTGTCAGACCATGTTTGAAAATGCATCGTCTCGGTGGGCCCAATGCTGATTAGAATTCGCAGTACCTCCACACTGCTCGCTCGCTGAGCCATCGAGGGGTAGAGACTGTTGCCGCCTTGTTCAATTGTCGGCATGTGGAAACCGGCGGTATTTGCGATCGCCTGAAGAAAGTTTGGATCCACGGTATCTTCATCCGTCCTGGGAATGGCCGTATGCTGCCCCATCGCCAGAGTTGGTATCGCCTGGGGGAATTTGAAATTCGGATCGAGGTCAGGATTGTGGGTGCTGCTACGATAGCGAGTCCACCAACTCGTGTCCAGCGTAAGCTGCATCAGGTTTGTCAGTCGCAGTTTCCCGCTGGACCCCGTCGCCATGCTGCCCTGCAGCGTGCGAAATGGCTCAAGATTGACCGTATCTGCTCCTTTCGAGGCCAGATACCCATTCAAAAAGGTATGGTGGGTGACTTCATCGTCAGTATTGTCCTTGATGTACTGGGCCATGTCGGAGTCCAGTTTCGAAAGAGCGGCGGTATAGGCAGGATTGCCGCTTCCACCCGGGACTTCGCTGTCCTGAATGCCTCCGAGTTCGTTGTACTGCTGCCAGAAATCCGTCTCCAGGATTTCCACTGCCGCCGCGAAACGAAGCAGGGCAGCATCTCCGCGAGTTAGACTGCCGCTGCGCTCTTCAGGTCCCTCTTGCCCAAGTACGGCTGAGCTATTGGCCACGAGCCCAATGCCAGTGGTGGCGACAGCCGCTGCGGTCAGTCCGTTCTTTACGAACGAACGTCGGTTGATTGCGGTTTTCATATTGGTCCACATATCTTCCATACAAGTTCCTCCATACGCTAAAGCCTGAGCGCCCCAACCCGGGCAAGTTGTCAAAGCAATGTAACAGCGATGTCATTTATTTGTAGAGCGCGGCACATAGAGCGATCGTTGCGAGGGCAAACAATTCGTGATTCTCGCCGTTCGCCACGGCTGCGAAGCCGGATATGAAATCCCAGCGAGAGCGCGATCCATGCATTTCGCTTCGCGGTACAATTTGAAACAATATTCACCGGCAAAACGCTGCACAGACGACGCACTCGACTCGAACCTTTGGCACCCACATGCACATAATTTTTATGACCATATTTTTAGGAGCTTCGCGCACGGTGCTTGCCATGTGCAGCACTGGCGTCCTGCTTTTCCTGATCGGCCTATGGGCTGCGAAGGCCGATATCGCGCGCGCTCGCGGCCTCGACAAGTTCGTCGCCGCGACCAATTTGTGTTTCGCGATTCCCTTGGCGGTCTTCGGCGCTCTTCATCTCTCGACCGTCGCCTTCGTCCTGCCAGCCGTGCCCAATTACATGCCGTGGCGCCTCTTCTGGGCGTATTTGGTCGGAGTCGCATTGATGGCTGCGGCTCTAAGCATCGCCACAAGAATTCAGGTGTTCTGGTCCGGCCTGCTGTTCGGCACCATGATGTTTCTTTTTGTGCTGATGTCGGATCTACCGGGCGCTCTTGCCAGCCCCGGAAACAGGTTTGGATGGACATTGGCCATCCGCGAACTGTCCTTCGCTGCCGGAGGCTGGCTGCTCGCAGCCAGCGTTATGCGCGGACCACGCCGAAGCTGGCTGATCAGCGTGGGACGCGTGGTGATCGGTGTCGCCGCGATATTTTATGGCGTCGAACATTTTCTGCACCCATTGCATTGTCCCGGAGTTCCGCTCGAAAAAGTCATGCCTGCGTATATTCCCGCACGCCCTGTCATCGGCTTCGTGACGGGCGCGATTCTCGTCGTCTCCGGGGTAGCCATACTGCTGAACAAAAAGACGCGCCTGGCGGCGACCTGTCTCGGGTCATGGATTGTGCTGCTTGTGGTATTCGTCTACGGCCCCATCCTGATCGTGCAATTGCTCGACCCCAGCCTCGCAGCCAAAATAGAGGGCATCAACTACTTTGCGGATACGCTGCTGTTTGCCGCAGCGATTCTCGTCCTCGCCGCCGCCTCGCGTGACGTAACCTCGCAAGTTTGTGTTGACAGTTAGTTGGGCAGCATTTAATACTCAGAAACCATGCGATCCTTCCTTCTATGCCTGCTTGCCTTCGCATTGATGCCCGCAAGCAGCCGCGCGCAAGCGCCGGTTTTCTCCGTCACTCCAGGAGAAAGCAGCATCCGTTTCTCCGTCAAGTCGTCGGTAGCCATTGTAGGCAAATTCGACCAATGGCACGCAACGCTTAAGTTCGGCTCTCCCGAAGTGACATCAGGTGTGCTGTCGATCGATATCGAGGCGGCTACCGTGGATACCGGAAGCGGTATGAAGAACAAAAAGCTAAAAGGCAAGGATTTCTTCTATATCGAGCAATATCCTAAGCTCACGTTTCATTCGACGAAAATAGTGCAGACCAGCCCGACGACCTTTGAAGTCGATGGTGATTTTTCGATCCGTGGAGTTACGCGGCAGGAGAAACTGAAGCTGACGATCCCAGCCAAACAAAACGGTGAGGACGAGATCCAGGGAGTGCTGGTCTTCAATCGCAAGGAATACGGTATGAACAAAGGCATTCCTTTCGTCAGAATCGAAGACCACGTTGAAGTCAAGATCAATTTGCGCGTGAAGCAGCTCAGCGGTCCGCGGTTGGTGTACCAAAATAGCGCGGTAAAATAATGCGCTTAGGATGATTCATTCTTCGCACCTTGCTCGCGGATTTTGAGCCGATCAACAATCAGCTCGCCGATCTGCAGCGTTTCAATCCGGCCTCTTCGAACGCTGAGTTTTTCAATCGCGAATGCGCCCACGGCGACTGCTCCAACAGCCATCCTGCCCATCACGATTGTGAGCATCGTCCATTTCGAAGAAGCGGACATAAATCGGTCGCACTGAATTCTCCATCCTGCGGAAATTCTATCGCGCAAAATACTAAATAAAGGATTTCTCCGGACGTAAGCGAGTCCTCAGGCTGTACACTGCATCCCATGTGGAAGGGAGGAACTGCATGAAGACTGGCGAGGTATGGAAAGCGTGGGCTGGAATCCTGGCCGGTCATAGACCGAGTCTCTCGATTGAGATCACGAAAGAGTGCCCGTTGCGGTGCCCGGGCTGTTACGCGTTCGACGAAGCGCATCTGGGCGGAGAGACCAAGCTGCGCCAGCTTTCAGACTTTAAAGGCACGGAGCTGGTCAGCAAAATTCTCGCCATTGTGGACCGCGAGAAACCGTTGCATGTCTCGCTGGTCGGCGGCGATCCGCTGGTTCGCTATCGAGAATTGGAAATGCTGCTGCCCGAACTGGAAAAGCGCAAGGTGCATAGCCAGGTCGTTACCAGCGCATTCCGGGAAATTCCAGCACACTGGAGTCAACATAAGCGGCTGAACATAGTGGTATCGATTGACGGCCTGCAGCCGGAACACGATGAGCGCCGCAAGCCCGCGACCTACGAGCGCATCCTGAAAAATATTTCCGCGGCAAAGGTGACCATTCACTCCACCATCACCGGCAACATCGCAGATCGTCCCGGCTATCTCGAGGAGTTTCTTCGCTTCTGGAGCGCTCGCCCGGAGATTAAAAAAATCTGGTTCAGCCTGTTTACGCCGCAGATGGGGGCGACCGGTCCAGAGATCCTGACAACGGAGCAGCGTGCCTTCGTAGTCGATGAGTTAATTCGGCTGCGGATAAAGTATCCAGTGCTGGATATGCGGGAAGGTGTGATTCGCGAGATGCTGACGCCACCGACCAGTCCCAAGGAGTGCATCTTCGCGCGAACCACCACGACCATTTCAGCCGACCTGAAAACGAAGATTACTCCCTGTCAATTTGGAGGAGAGCCGGACTGTTCGCAGTGCGGATGCGTCGCCTCCATGGGGCTGGCGTGGATTGGGCACTATCAGGTCGCGGGCCCGCTGACTGCCGGGCGTCTCTTCTACGCGTCCGATCGCATCGGAGCGTCGTTGCGGTCGGTCGGCAATAGGTTCTCTCGTCCCGAACAAGAATCCCGTATGTTCACCATCCTGGAGCAGTGACCAGCGCCGGCACGCGTGGAGCAGGTTGTCGCGCGCTATGTTGCACGTCGCGACTTGCGTTATCCAGGATCGCTTTTCCAGTGAAGCGTTCAGTCGGGGCGCTATCCAGCTCTCCCAGAGCAGCCCAGGATCGCACGAAAACGCATCTCGTTATGAGGCTGGCCCTTGTGCTATAGAAGGAGCATGCGCATTTTCCTTTTCCGTGTGTTGTTCCTCCTGCTTTGCACATCCATGCTCGCCCATGCGGAAACGAACGCCTCGTGGACTACTTCCATCGCTCCGTTCCAAATTGCCGACAATCTCTATTACGTGGGGAGCCAGGACCTTGCCAGCTACCTCGTTGTCACTCCGGCGGGAGATATTCTCATCAATGCCAACCTTGCTACCTCGCCGTCGCAGATACGCGCGAGTGTAGAAAAGCTAGGCTACCGCTGGACCGACATCAAGATCCTGCTGAATGGTCAGGCGCATTTCGATCACGTGGGTGGTGCTGCTAAGGTGATTCGTGAAACACACGCGAAGAATATGGTGATGGACGGCGACGTAAGCGTCATCGAGACCGGCGCACGAACGGATTTCCTCTCACCATCACCCAATATCCTCTCCTACCCCCCGGTTCATGTCGATCGGATTCTCCACGACAATGACAATGTCACGCTCGGCGGTGTAACGTTGACTGCCCATAAGACCGCGGGTCATACGCGCGGCTGTACCACGTGGACTCTGCGCGCTCATGTTCCAGGCGACCCGGCGGGAACGTTGCGCAACATCGTTATCGTGGGTGGGGTCAGTTTCTGGTCGGAGTATCACTTCGTCGCGACAGCCAAACACCCCGTAAGCTACCCCGGCATTGTTCAGGATTTTCAGCATACGTTTGCCGTGTTGCGGGCTTTGCCTTGCGATGTTTTTCTTGGCGCACACGGCAGTTATTTCGATATGCTCACGAAACTTAAGCGATATCCGCAGGATGGCCCCCGCGTCTTTATTGACCCTGCAGGCTATGAGCATTTCGTCGCTCACGCTCAGAAGACCTTCGAGCAGGCATTGGCCAAACAAGAGGCAGCCGCCGCCCGCTGACCTCGCCTTTCCAGGTGGGTACACTGCGGGGCACCAAACTGTCGCAACGCGACGTCCGGGGGAGAGCTGCAAAAAATAGCCTTTCAAAGCGGCCCTGTCGAAAGAAAAATGCTCTAGCATGGTACGCATATGGCATTCGTCCTGGAGCACTTGGATCACCTGGTTCTCACTGTGGCCAATATCGATGCCACGGTCGACTTTTACACAGAGGTTTTGGGAATGGATGTCATCAAGGTGGACGGCCGCAAGGCGCTCGCCTTCGGCATCCAGCGACTGAACCTGCATCAGCGCGGACATGAGTTCGAGCCCAAAGCGGCGCATCCCACGCCGGGAGCTGCGGACCTATGTTTCCTGACGACGACATCGCTCGATACAGTGATGGAGTATCTGAAAGAGCAGAAAGTTCATATTGAAGCGGGTCCTGTCGAGCGCGATGGCGCGATTGGAAAACTGCGCTCCATTTATCTGCGCGATCCGGACCGCAATCTGATTGAGATTTCCGTCACTCTTTGATGGAGATTTGTGCCGCCCCCTCTGCACGATAAAATCGCAGCATGTCAGACACACTCACTCTGGACCCTTCGCTGCTGGAACGCGCGAAAAAAATTCGCCTCTTTTTAATGGATGTCGATGGCACGCTGACGAACGGCGGTATATGTCTTATGTCCCTGCCCAACGACGGTGGCATCGCGGAGTTAAAGGTCTTCAATTCTCTGGATGGCCTGGGAATTAAGCTGGCGGATGACATGGGAATCAAAACAGGCTTCATCACCGGCAGAAAATCTCCTGCCGTTCAGCGGCGCGCCGACGAAATGTCGGTCTCCTACGTTTATCTTGGTCAGGCGACAAAAGTCGCAGCGTTTGAAGAGTGCATGCAGAAGGCTGGCGTAACCGCCGACGAAGTTGCATACCTCGGCGACGACCTGCCGGATATACCCGTCTCGAAACTCGTTGGACTGGCGGTTGCGGTCGCAAATGCTGTGCCAGAGTTGAAAGCGGTCTGTCACTATGTCACCCGCGCCAACGGCGGTGAAGGCTCGGCACGTGAAGTAGTGGAACTGATCCTGAAGGCGCAGGGCCGATGGGAAGAAGCGATCACGAAAGCGCGTGCATAAACGAATCGCGCCGGGATCGCCACTATCCTCAACGCGCAGTCGCCGCAGAGCATTACACACATTGACAGTCCTGAAGGAGATGTTTCTCATGAGGCAATTGATCTGCCGGTTTCGATTGACTGCGCGATTTCTATTTCTGTCAGCGGTGTTGTTGCTTGCAAGCTCGATAGCCGCACACGCACAGCCCGCCGCGGCGGGCGGAATCCGGACGCCCGCACCGTCGCCCAAGCCACAAATTAATGGGCCGATGATTTACGGCATCCATCCCGGCCACCCTCTTCTCTATAGAATTCCGGCCACCGGGGATCGTCCCATCACGTTTTCGGCGAAACGCCTTCCCAAAGGGCTGATGCTCGATCCCGCGACAGGCATCCTCCGCGGCGTGCTGTCGCATCCCGGGAAATACGACGTCACATTGCAGGCACGCAATGCGGTGGGAACGGCCAAGCGGCATTTTCGAATTGTTGTTGGCGACAAAATTGCCCTGACTCCGCCGATGGGCTGGAGCACCTGGTACATGGTTCATCTCGACATCAGCGATGCCATGGTTCGTCAGCAGACCAACGCCATGGTTTCGAGCGGCCTGGTGAATTATGGCTATTCATATATAGATATTGACGACGGATGGAACATTAAGCCCTCCTCGTCCGATCCAATGATTGGCGGCTCGCCGCGCGATGTCGATGGGAATCTCCGTTCCAACATGAACTTTCCTGACATGGAGGCCCTTGCGGACTATGTCCATAGTCAAGGGCTCAAAATTGGTATCTATATCTCTCCCGGCCCGCTGACCTGCGGAGGATTTGAGGGCAGCTACAAGCATGAGGCGCAGGATGCCCGCACGTTTGCGCAGTGGGGCTACGACCTTTTGAAGTACGATCTCTGTTCGTATCAAAAGCTGATGAAGAACCCGAACGACCCTGCGGAGCTAATGCCGCCGTATCAACTGATGAGTTCCGAACTGGCAAAGCAGAATCGCGACTTTGTCTACAACTTGTGCGAGTACGGCAACGGCGATGTGTGGAAGTGGGGCCGGGAAGTGGGAGGCAATTTCTGGCGAACCACTGGGGATGTCGGCTATCTCGAAACGCCGCAAAGTACGCTCTGGAAGAATCTCGACGCCTACGGCTTCGGTCAGGCGGGGATTGAAAAGTGGGCCGGTCCCGGCGGCTGGAACGATCCGGACAATCTGCTGCTCGGGAAGATTCTTTGGGATGGTCATCTGATGTCCACTCCTTTGACGCATGACGAGCAGTACACCTATATGACACTCTGGTCGATCATGGATGCGCCGCTGATCTTTGGCGGTGACATGACGCAACTGGACCCATTTACCCTGGGTTTGCTCACCAACACGGAGGTGATTGGCGTCGATCAGGATCCGCTAGGCAAACAGGCATCTCGAGCTGCGAAGTATGGAACCCTCGAAGTCTGGTCGAAGCCAATGGAAGACGGCTCAATCGCAGTCGGGTTATTCAACCGCGGCGATCAGGCGTCGATGGTGACTGCACTCTGGTCGGATCTCGGTATTCACGGCAAACGAACTGTACGCGATCTTTGGCGCCAGAAAGATGTCGGCAAGTTCAATCATGAATTTCGGGCGCCCGTAGGACCGCACGGCGCAGAGATGTTCCTGCTTGAGAAGCATCCTCACCAGTGGTAAGGGATCGACCGCTATTCGACGGTTCGCTTCAACTGACCGCAAGCCGCATAGATATCGCGGCCGCGAGGACGGCGTAGAAACGCCGGCACTCCGCTCGCAATTAACTGCTGCTGAAACGCGGCGACATCTTCCGGCTTCGGCATACGGTAGGGAATATCGGGGCCGGGATTCCAGACGATCAGGTTCACTTTGGCCGGCAATCCAGAGCGCTGCAGCAGTGCGCTCAACTCGCGTGCATCCCGCAGGGAGTCGTTGACGCCGCCAAGCAAGACATATTCGAATGTGACTCGCTCCCTTGGCCTCAGCGGCACCTCTCGCAGCGCCGCTAGCAAATCTTCAATCTTCCATTTGCGCGTGACTGGCATGATGCTCTCGCGAATGGAATTATTGGGCGCGTTCAGGCTGAGCGCCAGCTTGGGCCGCAGCTTCTCCCTCGCGAATCGCTCGATGCCGGGCAGAATTCCAGAGGTCGAAACTGTCATGCGCGACTCCGGAATTCCCATGCCTTCGACCAGCAGATGGACAGCCGCCATGAAGTTGTCGTAGTTCAGAAATGGCTCGCCCATTCCCATAAACACCAGGTTGATGCGATCCCGGCCAACGCGGACCTGGTGGCGATTCAAGACCGCCGCGACTTGACCCGCGATTTCGCCCGCGGTCAAGTTGCGCTTCACGCCTAACTTCGCTGTCAGGCAGAACTGGCAATTCACTGCGCAGCCGACCTGGCTGGAGACACAGATTGTCGCGCGCCGTGAAACCCACGTCTCAAAAGCGAGACCCTTCGACAAGCTCAGGGCAGGCTGTGGGGCACCCGATCCATTCGCTTCCTCGTCAGCCGCTTCCGATCCGTCGCCGAGCTCGCCATCGTCCCCGTTGGGCATCCAGACGGTTTCCACCGTCTCTCCATCGGGGCATGCGACCAGGTATCGCTCCGTTCCGTCGCTCGACAGGAAGGTTTGTGCGATGCGCGGCATGCCCACTTGAAATCCGGATTGATGCAGCGATTCGCGCACGGATTTCGGCAGGGTGGTCATCTCCTCCAGGGAGGACACACGCTGTTGATAAAGTGCGTGCCAGAGCTGCCGGGCGCGATATCGCTCTAAACTTAAGCTTTCAGTTATCGACTCAAGTTGTTCTAATGATAGAGAAAATAGTGGTTTTGAAGAATTTACACGATTCTTTTGGGGAGGAGGGTCGTATTGTGGAAAACTTTGCATCTAATGTGGATAACTAGTTGCAGCCTCAGCCGCTTCCGGGCTCGACCGCAATCCAACCTAGTATGTGAAAAAATTATATCCAGATGATTACTATCGATAGTCCGCAGGACACCACTCATTTTAGCTCCCTTGGAAGTTCGCCCGACAGCGCGCAAAGTCGCAACATTCGCAGAACAGAGTTGTCGAACGGTCTCGTGATTCTAACCGAAAGGATGGAGCATGTTCGGTCCGTCTCGATGGGCGTGTGGGTCAAGACTGGTTCACGAGACGAACTGCCGGAGATTAACGGCGTCTCCCATTTTGTGGAGCACATGGTCTTCAAAGGCACCAAATCGCGCTCCGCTCAAAAGATCGCCAGGGAAGTCGATGCTATCGGCGGAAACCTGGACGCCTTCACCAGCAAAGAAAACATTTGCTTCAACGTCAAGGTGCTCGACGAGCATGTGCCAAAGGCGCTTGATGTCCTAACGGACCTGGTCACTCAGCCCGTCTTTGCTCCCGACGATATTGGACGGGAATGTAAAGTCATCCTGGAAGAAATCAAGATGGATGAAGACAACCCTGACATGCTGGTGCATGAAATTTTTACGCAAAGCTTCTGGAAAGACGATCCGCTGGGAAAGCCGATCCTTGGCACTCGCGACACGGTGAAGCGGTTCGATCAGGGAACGTTGTTCGACTTCTACGGTGGGCGATTCCGGGGGAAGAACATGATCTTTTCCGCCGCCGGGAACCTGGATCACGATGAATTTGTGGCATTGGTCGCGGAGAAGCTGGCGCATCTGGCCGCTTCGCCCTCCTCAGACAGCGGTTTGATTTCGCCGTTTGCCGCTAAGCCCAAGGTGCATGCCCGGATTGTGTCGAAGCAGAAGAAGTCGCTGGAGCAACTGCAACTTTGCCTGGGTGTACCGGCTCCGCCCGTGAATGATGAGCAGCGCTATACCGTCGCACTGCTGAATACAATTCTCGGCGGCGGCATGAGCTCTCGCCTGTTTCAGAATGTTCGCGAGGACCGCGGGCTGGCGTATTCCATTTTCAGCGAAGTGAACCCGTTCCGCGATACAGGTTCGCTGTGCGTGTACGCGGGCACC
>Ga0134126_10004063_pt1 | contig 18306 bp, 17 predicted proteins | sample KB31752_FD_96881 | JGI IMG/M metagenome (GOLD analysis project Ga0134126, IMG submission 96881) | Terrestrial soil microbial communities with excess Nitrogen fertilizer from Kellogg Biological Station, Michigan, USA - KB3-175-2 | ecosystem: Environmental > Terrestrial > Soil > Unclassified ...
CGATTGTGGCGCAGGCGGTAGTGATTGATGCTTTCGGGAAACATGCCTGTGAAAAACAACGTGTAGTCGCCTATATGCTTTCGCACCTGACGTTCGCGGTCAAACGAGGGAGCGGGGCCGTACACGGGATTCGATTCCAGCACCATTTCTCCTACATCGTTGATCGGTTTTCCCGCGGCGGTAACTACTCTGAAGAGTTGTCTTGCGTCGCAGAACTCGGTGAGCAGTGACGCGACGTAATTTACGATCTGCGGATCGCGAATTCCGATTTGTTCCGCATAGCGCCGACCAACCAACTCAAGGAAAAATTGTTCAAGCGGTTCCGGTTCCGGACCCATAAGACCTCCGCTTACTGGCGACTTTATTCCTACAACAATCGGCCGTATGGGCACTTCTTATCGTAGCTAACAGCAACGTGCAAGTGACTTTTGTAAGTCTCGCCCTTATCGTGCCTCATCTGTTTAGATAGTGAAGACGGGAATGAGGTTTTATGGAGGCAGCTACTGGCAGTCACGCGAGGCGGCTGCCATTGGGTAATTCATTGAATCTATGACTGGAAAGGAACTGGAATGAAGAGAGAGAACTTTTCGAGTAGCGCGCCGTGGGAGCCGATCGTTGGCTATTCGCGGGCTGTGAGGACAGGGCCTTACGTGCATGTTTCAGGCACGACGGCAACCGGGCCGGATGGAAAGCTTATTGGAATTGGTGATCCTTACGCGCAGGCGGTGCAGACCATCAAGAACATCGAAGCGGCCCTGAAAAAGGCGAAGGCAAGTTTGAAAGACGTAGTGCGAACGCGAATGTTTGTGACCGACATTGCGCATTGGGAAAACGTTGGCAGGGCTCATGGAGAGTTTTTCAAGGATATCCGCCCGGCGACGACGCTGGTTGCGGTGAGCGCGCTGGTTTCTCCGGAGATGCTGGTGGAGATAGAAGCGGAAGCGATTGTTGACGAAGAAGAATAGAAAAAGATTTCGCCGGTCTGAAAATGCGGAAGGCCAGCTACAGGAGCTGGCCTTCGAAATCGCAATGTAACCCTAAGTTACTTCTTGGGCGCGATGGCGTCCTTGGTTGCTTTTGCCACGCGGAATTTCACCACGGTCTTGGCTTTGATCTGGATTGGTTCGCCGGTCTGGGGATTGCGTCCCATGCGGGCTTTGCGATGCGCTTTCACGAGGCGTCCGAGGCCGGGAACGACGAACACGCCGTTCTTCTTGGTTTCCTTCACCGCTGTGTCGCTGAGATGCTCCAGGAATGCTGCTACCGTTTTGTTGTTGGTCTCAAGCTTTTCCGCCAGGTGGCGTACGAGCTGTGTCTTTGTCATGCCTGATGCCATAAATTCTCCCTCCTGCAAGTCTGATTTTTTTGGAACGACTGGCGCATCTTACACCATCGCTCCTGTGGAAAAAGCACCGTTTTGATCAGTTTTCATGCGGTTTTTCTAACTTGGTACCCCTGAAGCCCGCAAAAAATGCCCTTTCTGGATGTTTAAGGCTGCCGGACTCTGAATTTCAGCGGGTTTACGGCGGCATTGCTCGCGGAGCATGCATGTCATAATGTTGCCTTGGAGGCTGTCGGCGTGAGCTGTTCCCTTTGCGAAGTCCGAAAAGAAAAGCGCTTTTGTCCCGCAGTTCATGGTCAGATTTGCCCGCAATGTTGTGGCGAACAGCGGGAGGTTACGCTCGATTGTCCCAGCTCTTGCGCATATCTTCGGCAGTCACGGCAGCATGAAAAGCCGCGCGGGACGAGCGAAGTCAGCGCTGAGGCGCTTTTTGGGAGCGTCGAGATCGGGCAGCAGTTTCTCTATGAGCACCAGCATTTACTCCTGGGGATGAGCTTCGCGCTCATACAGGCTGCAAGGGCGGACCGTCTTCTGACCGACAATGATCTGATCAGCGCGATCTCGGTTCTGGCGAAATCCTATGAAACGCTGGTGCATTCCGGTTTGCACTATGAGGCGCCGCTGTCCGCTCCTCGCCAACAGGCGATTGCTGCTGAAGTCCAAAAGATGGTGCGCGAGTACCGCGAGACTGAACAAAAGCACACGGGATTTGTACGGCTCCGCGATCTTGAAATTTTACGCGCATTGGTTTTCCTGGTGCGCATGGGATATGCGCGAACGTCGGGCCGGCCGAAATCGCGGGCGTTTGTGGATTTCCTGGAGCAGCAGTTTCCTCTCAAGGAAACTGAGATTGCAGGCCCGGAGAAATCCGGCGGAAGCCTTATTCTTACCTGAGTGCGCTTACGCGAGTGGTTATCTTCTTCACCGCCTGGCCGCTGGGCAGTGCGTCGCGTAATTCGCGGATGGTTCGCTTTGACTGTGGATGACGGAGGTCAGGCGCGATTTCCACCAGAGGCTCCAGAACAAAGCGCCGCTGATGCATGGCCGGATGCGGAATGTCGAGGCCGGGGGCGTGAACGATAGAATTTTCAAACAGCAGAATATCGATGTCAATGGTCCTGGGACCCTTGTCCAGCGCGCGCTTGCGGCCCATGGCCTTTTCGAGTTTGAGGATAGCCGCCAATAACTGCCGGGGCATTTTGCCGGTTTTCAGTTCCACTGCGCAGTTGATGAACCATGGTTGCGCGATTTGTTCCACGGGCTCGGTTTCGTAAAAAGACGAGACATTCGTGACTTGTCCGAGGGAGGACAGCGATTGGATGGCATCGCGCAATTGCTTTTTGGGATTTCCCAAATTGGAACCCAGCGATAAATAGACCAGTTTTTCCATATGGAGTTCCCCAGACTTCCACTGCAGTCCTACGTCTCGATCATGCGGACTTTAGAACGAGAAAAGAACGCCTACGACCTTCGTGATATTTCGCGCGCAAGCCGCGCCAAGTAGCATTTAAGATCATATGCATCTGCAATCATTGCTGTTGACCCATGATACCGAAGTGATGCGCGTGCTTCGTCCGGCGCTGGAAAAATTGTCCATTGACCTGGAGATTTGCGTAGAAGCCGAGGCGGGAAAGCGCCTATTGGCGGACCGTTTCGATGCCGTGATTGTGGATTGCGACGACCTGCAGAGCGGGCTGCAAGTGCTGCACGGATTGCGGCAGACCCCGGGAAATAAACGCTCTATTGCTTTCGCGCTGTTAAATGGCACAACAACTACCACGAAGGCCTTTCAATGCGGCGCCAATTTTGTTTTGCAAAAGCCGATTTCGCTTTTGAATGCCTCGCGTTGCTTTACCGCCGCGCTGGGGCTCATGGAACGTGAGCGGCGGCGGTACTTCCGGCACCCGGTCGAGATCAATGTAACGGTGGAGTTCCCCGACGGCACGCAGAGACGCGTGCTCGCTTCCAATATCAGTGAAGGCGGCATGGCGCTTTGCCTGGAAGATCCTTTCCCAAACCACAAATCACTTACGGCAACTTTTGCTTTGCCGGGCGAGCGCGTGGCTATTTCCGCCCAGGCGGAACTCGCATGGACAAGCGATATTCACGCAGGCTTGCGCTTCCTTCAACTTGCCATGAACTCGCGGGAACAACTGGAAAGCTGGTTGCAGCAACAGATGGTCAAGTCTTAGCGCACATCGTTCCTGCGTCCTGCCGGAACCCAGAGTGAGACTTGTACCCTGGCGATTTCGACGGCACTCTAGAGAAAATCGTAAAACTGAACCCATGGAGTGAGGTGTCCTTATGCCTTCAATTAATTTCCGGATTGAGCGTGCTGTGCGGCTGGTGCGCATGCTTGATAATGATGCGCCTTTGATGGCGGTGCGGATTGCCCCATTGACTGCGGAGCATCAGAAGTCCGCTCTAAGCTATGCTGACATGTTACGGGCCAAAGCGCGGATGGAGTTGGAAGCATTGCTGAGCGAGAGGAACAGCAAAGAGACGGCCGACGCGGTGCATCCAGCGGCTGACTGAACCAGGCCTTAGAAAAATTTACGCGGACAGCTTATGGCTGTCCGCGTTTTAATTTGGGATGCCCCGAAGTTCTATCCGGAATCCGGGAGCTAGCGACCGGCCGTTGCGGCAATCGCCCGGAACGACGTGATTTTTTCCAAAAGTTCTTCTAAACGATGGCCTGTGTCCAAGTTGCCGTCCACGTAGGGATGGCGGCCTCCATCGGCATGCAACACCAGGACGCGAGTGCCTGGATGGGACTTTTTCACCATGTAAGGAAGATGATGCCGGTCGTCGCGGGTAAGAGTCGGTCCCAGCACCACGAGATCAAATGATTCATGGCGCAACAGTGCTTCGACCAGCTTGCGATTGCTGGCCTTTTCCACTTTATATCCGGCCTTTTGCATGGACTCGGCCTGCGCATTCAGAACTTGCTCATTACCTTCGCCGTACAAAATCTTGAATTGAGATGTCTTTCCAATGTTTGACATACGAGATCAGCCAGGCCTTTCCCCTGGGCTGGATTGCTACGTTAGCAATAGGCGAGAGATCTGAGAACGTCACCGAAGATCAACAACGAAAGTGGGTAGTCGAGCGAAGGTCCTTCGGGTGTGCATGGGCTTGCAAACCTATGGTATGCAATAGCTAAGGGAAGATTGCAGTGATGGTAAGCAGGTTACTAAAGAGGGCTAAAACCAACATTCTGGATTATTTCAGGTCTTCCAGCTTTGTCATTGCAGTTTGGGCGAACGGGGTATTGGGGTTGTCCTTTTGTACTTCCATGTAGGTCTTTTTGGCGTCGAGAGACTGATTGTTTTCCTGGTAAGCGGCTGCAAGTTCCAACTGCGCAGTGGCTTTACCCACAGAGCGTGTGGGCTTGCTGATGAGCTGCTGGTAGAGAGCAATCGCATCCTTGGCGCGATTGGTGCTGCGATAAACCGACGCCAGGGCGAACTTCGCCAGGGCCGCCAGGTCATCATTCGAAGATTTGGATACGGAGAGGTAGTCCTTCTCGGCCGCGGAGGTGTTGTTCAAATCCACTTCGGTGGTGCCGATCAAATAGTGGGCGAAATCCGCTGAGCGCGTGTGGGGAAATTGGGAGACGACCTCTTCCAATTGCTTACGGGCGGCGGTGGCGCGCTCCTGGGAGGAAGCAAAGCTGGGATAGTCGGCTTGGGCGGGCATTCCGGAAGGACGAATCGGCATGCTCATGGTGCGCACGGCCTTATTCAACTCCAAACTGGCTTGCTGGTCCTGCTGATCGAGGTAATACCAGCCTCCAAAGGCCCCACAAATTACCACGACCGCCACCGCGATAATCACGATGAGCAGGGTCCGGTTGGCGAGCGACCACTCAACCAGACGGTCCCATGCCTCCATGGTGACTTGGTTAAAGCGGTCTTCTTTCATCTGGTGACGGGTCTCTGCTCGCACGGGGGTTCCTCGGGAAGATGGGCTACGAATGGGTAGTTTAGCAGCAGGAAATCCAGAGCGTCAAAGCCAGTTGGCTTGCTTTCGACTCGAAGCTGACAGCGCAGGCACCGGGAAAAGCTAAATTTTGTCCAGTTCCGGGTCAAGCGGCGACTCTGCAAACGAACCAGTGTGATCGCCATTGGACGAAGATTCTGGAGTATTGGCGGGGGCCGGTTTTTTCTCCAGGAATTTCGCTGAGTTCAAAAGCGTGCGTCCGAGCGAGGGATTATAGCTCGACCAGGGATTCTCGCTGCCCTGTTCGCGTTCAAAGTGTGCGCGCATGGATTCCATTTTTGAATCCAGGTCGTCCATGTAATGGAGCAATAGCGCCTCAGGGAACATGGGCAATTTCGGAGAGCCGAACTCGTATTGGCCGTGATGGCTGATGATGAGGTGCTCAATCAGGATTTTTAGTTCGTCGGGAAAGCCGGGAATTTGAGCAATTTTTGCGTGCAGCATTTCCAGTTCAATAATCATGTGGCCAAGCAGCTGGCCTTTGGTGGTGTAAGAAAACGACCGGTTGTAAGTTAGCTCGTGGATTTTGCCGATGTCGTGCAAAAAGGCGCCGGTAAGCAAGAGGTCACGGTTGATTTGCGGATAGTTCTGGCAGATAAGATCACAGGAACGCGAAAGGGAAACCACGTGGTCCAGCAGGCCGCCGATATAGGCGTGATGCAAGGTCTTGGCCGCGGGAGCATTACGGTAGGCACCCGCGATTTCCGGATCACTCATGAACGACTCGATGAGCCTCTTCAAATAAGGGTTTTGAAAGGTGGCGACGAAACCCGCCAATGTCTGCCAAAGTTCATCGATGTTCTTGGTGGTCTTGGGCAGGTAATCGGCGAAATCAATTTCAGCCTCGCCCATGCGGCGCAGCTTATGAATGGTGATCTGGAAGCGGTTCTTGTACTTATTGATCAGTCCCTTGACCTTGATGAAATCGTCCTGATCGAAGCCGTCGAGGGCTTCCTCGACGTTGTCCCACATCTTGGCTTCGAGGTGCCCACTCCGGTCGGCCAAGGTGAGGGCCAGGTAGGGCTCTCCGGTTTTTTTGGGTTTAACCTGTTTGGAAATTACTACGAATGAAGAGGTAACGATCTTATTTTCGTGCAAAACGCAATCACAGATAAAAAAGTCCTTCATAGGTGCTTTCGCCTGATGGCCCGCATCCCCAGCCGAGCCTGGAGCGCGGTGAGGCAAGCTTACCTTAAATGACTCCGAGTTTTTTCCTCTTTTTCAGCTTCTTGGCTTTCGGGTCGGTGGCGCTGGTTTCCTCGGGCTTGGTTTCGTTGGGGCTGGCGGCGGTATCCACGTAACCCGGCTTGATGTCAATGTAAGCGTCATCGCGTAACTGTTCCAGATAGGCGCGCAATGCGGGCTGCAACTTCTGCATAAGCACGGCATTCGACACGCGCGGCTCAACTTCTTTAAATGTAGGGATGCCGCCTTTAGGGTGCTCGGTAACTTTAAGGATCACGAATCCTTGCTTGGTGCGGATCACATCAGAAACGTCGCCGGGCTTCATGGCAAAGGTGGTGTCTTCTAATTGCTTTGCCAAAGTGCCACGTTTGAAGTAACCCAGATCGCCGCCCTGGGCCGCGCTGGGGCCATTTGAATTTGCCTTGGCCAAATCGTCAAAGCTGGCGCCTTTTTTGATCTGGGCCAGCATGTCATCGGCTTTAGCTTTTGCAGCGGCAATTTGATCGTCGGACGTAGCTTTTTCGGTGGAGATCATATGTTCGCTCAACCGGATTTGCTCCGGCTGCGCGAGTTCGTCCTTGTGCTCATCGTAGAATTTGTGTTCCTCTTCGGGAGAAGGCTGGAGCTTGGAGGCGACTTCGCGCCCGATCACTTGCTGCCGGATGATGCCGTTCTTGATGTTCTGCTTGAAATCCTCGAATGAAACGCCCTGTTGTTCAGCGGCCTTTTGAAGATCCTCAAGGGTGTCGAGGTGATACTGTTTGCGCATCTCATCAAGCTGCTTGATCAGCTCGGTATCGCCAGTGATTCCCATATCCTGGGCGCGTTGCAGCAGTAGTTGCTGGTCAATCAAGTCCCGCAATACGTCTTTTTGTTCTTCCGCGAAACGCTTGTCGGCGGTGGCGGGGTCTTGTTGTTCCAATTCCTGCTTTAGTTCGTCGCGGCTATGCTGGAATTCAGTGCGAGTGATGATGGCATTGTTCACTCGGGCGACGATTTCTTCGACAATTGTGTCGGCTGAAGTGACCGAAGGCAACGCAATGAACATGCAGGCGATAAAGAGAAATAAGAAAAGCTTTCGCATGGAACTCTCTGGGGCCGTGAAATTGAGCCCGGACACGCGGGACTTCTTGGGATAACGACCTGACCCATATTGTACCTCTCCGGTGAGCGTCAGTCAGCCCCAGAGGACTGGTATTATGGACGTCTCCAGTTTCTGGTCTGGAATCATTCCCGGCCGAGAGGTCTGAATGCTCAGAAATATCTCATTTCTTATCTGCCTTGTTTTTGGATTCGGAGTTCCTTTCATGTTTGCTCAGCAAAAGAATATCCAGGAGCAGAAAACCGCGGTGCCCGATCTGGCCCATCTTCGCGCTATGACTGCCCGCTTTGCGCCTACGCGGATCGAAGTGAATACATCAAAGTTGAGTGCGGGAGACCGGCAAGTGTTGGTTAAGCTCATCGAGGCTGCGCGGATCCTGAACCACGTCTTTATGCAGCAATACTGGAGCGGCGATCTTGCTCTGTATTCCGAATTGCAGAAAGATAAGTCTTCTTTGGGCGCGGCGCGCCTGCACTATTTCTGGATCAACAAGGGACCGTGGTCGGCTCTCGATGCAAACAAGGCATTTTTGCCGGAAGTTCCTCCGGAAAAACTGCCGGGCGCAAATTTTTATCCGGAAAACATGACCAAAGAGAACTTTGAGCAATGGGTTGCAGGTTTGCCTGCGAAGGATCAGGAACAGGCGAAAAGCTTTTTCACGGTGATCCGCTGGAAATCTGGCAATAACGGTGAATTGCAGTCTCTTCCGTACAGCGAAGAGTACAAGGCTGATTTAACACGTGCGGCAAAGCTATTGCACGAAGCTGCCGTGCTGACCGGCAATGCTTCGTTGAAAAAATTTCTTGACTCACGTGCCGACGCTTTTCTTTCCAACGATTACTATGAGAGTGACCTGGCCTGGATGGACCTGGATGCACCGATTGATGTCACAATCGGGCCTTATGAAACTTACAACGACGAAATCTTTGGATATAAGGCGGCCTTCGAGGCTTATGTAACTCTCCGCGACGACGAGGAGACGGCGAAGCTTTCGGCCTTTACCAGCCACCTTCAGGAGATTGAGAACAATCTGCCGCTGGATGCGAAGTACCGGAACCCGAAGCTCGGCGCCGCTGCGCCGATTCGCGTGGTGGATGAAATCATTGCCACCGGAGACGGCGCACATGGAATCCAGACCGCAGCCTACAATCTGCCCAATGACGATCATGTGGTGCAGCAAAAGGGCAGCAAGCGGGTCATGCTGAAGAATGTGCAGGAGGCGAAGTTTCACAGCGTTCTGCTCCCGATTGCTTCGCGCACACTGACAAAATCCGCGCGGGCGGACGTTCGTTTTGAACCATTCTTTACCCACATTCTGGCGCATGAATTGATGCATGGACTCGGGCCGCACCAAATAAAAGTGGACGGAAGAGATACGACTCCGAGAGAAGAAATAAAGGAACTTTACGGTGCCATTGAAGAGGCCAAGGCGGATGTCACTGGACTTTACGCTCTGCAATACATGATGGACCATGCCGCGGAAATGGGCCTCAGCAAGTTGGTCTCACCGGGAGAGGCGGGAGAAAGGCAGCTCTATACGACTTATCTTGCGTCGTCCTTCCGCACTTTGCGTTTCGGTCTAAACGAGGCGCATGGCAAGGGCATGGCAGTGCAGTTCAACTTCTATCTGGATAAGGGTGGATTTGTTGACAACGGCGACGGGACGTTCAGTGTGGATGTGCCAAAGATGAAGAAGGCGGTTGCCGAACTTGATCACGATCTGCTCACCCTGGAGGCGCAGGGTGACTACGCGGGAGCAAAGAAGATGCTCGATGAGTTAGGCGTGATCCGTCCGTCGCTGCAGAAAGCTCTGGATCATCTAAATGGGATTCCCACTGATATTGAACCTATTTACGTGACTGCTGAGGAGTTGGCGGGCAAGGAACGCTGATCGCCATTAGCTGCCGTATTTGCCGGCGAGATATTTACCTACTTCGGTTTCTAACCCTCCGTAATCCAGGCGGATGGTGGCGCGCATGGCCGCCTCGGTAGAGTTACCCTCTCCAATTCTTTGCAGGATCCGCTGCAAATCACTCAATCCGTACGTGTCAATAATGTAGTCGGTCGCGGCCAGAGATTCCTCGTAGGCCAGCGTGGCCTGCGGGCCCGAGAATCCCATGAAGGTGCCTTCCATCGTGTTGAAGGGCATTTCCTGTCGCGCGGCGAAAAGCTTGGCCAGTTGAGGACCGTAGCTGAGCGACTTGGGCTCCATCGCCTGGGCCACGCCTTCATTCAGCCAATGGGGGCAGCGCCCGGCAGCAATGTAATTGATGAAGGAATGGGTGAGTTCGTGCTTCAGCACGTGGGCAAGATTGGGCGTGATGGAGTCAAGTCCGTTGATGGGAATGCGAAGTTTGCCGTCGTTCAACGCGCCCGTCCATGACGGCGCTTGAGTCACATCAAAAAACGCCTGGTCGGTGTAAAGGGTGACGGCGATTGTGCTTCGTGGTTCTACCCCGATTTGACGCACAAGATCATCGTAGTCGGACTCGAGCACCGAAATAAGCTGGTGGCGAAAGGCCTCAGAAGTTTGTTTTCCTTCATAGTGAAGCGAAAAATGGCTGCTGTCGTGTTCTGAAAAACTTGATTCCACCGTCGCATCTTTCTCTGCCTTTGCGAGAATCTGTTCAATGGCGGGATCAGGGCGCAACTGCAATGAACGCTTGAATGTTTCAATCGCGTTCTGGGTGCGATTGGCCGAATATTGGGCATAGCCGAGCATGTCCAGAGCGTCCGGCGAAGTGGGCGCGATTCGCACCGCATGTTCGGCATAGTTGAGCGCCTGTTCCGGCTCACCGGTCCGGATGAGCAGGGCGGCATAGTAATTCAAGATCGTGGGATTTTCCCCGTCGAATCGCATGGCGGCATCGAGGTGCTTACGAGCGTTGGAAAAGTCTCCGTGATCGTATTCATACTTTCCGGCGACGAAGTATCCCGCGGCAGCGGCGTGCGGATCTCCTTGCTCGAGTGCAGAAAGCGCATCCGGATCAATCCTGCCATCGTGAATAATCTTGTCAGTGAACTGGACGGAGTTGCTCAGGTTGTCGGTGGGGCTTAGTGCTGGAATATCGCGAGGAGCCTCCGAAGAACTGCTTGAGCCGTATTCTGGGGGCATGCCACCCTCCACAACATGGTCCACGGATGATTTGGGAACAGCAAAGCTATTGTCTCCCACATCGTATTCCACGTGAGTACCGGTCTGGCGCACCTGATCGGCCCAGATAGTGCGGCCATTTTTCAGATAAATAACGTCAGCGAACGAGTCCTCGGTCATGAAAAATCCGGCCGCAAGAAACAGGCCGAAAATCATGAATAACTGGAGGATAATGGTTCTAATTCGCATTAACGCGCATTCTAGCAATCTAAGATCGGCCTTCGCAGATGACAAAGGTAATGAAGATCACTCGGCGTAGCTTGCTTTGCGTGTCTCTCGTGCTGACGAGTATGGCAATGGTTTCTTGGGCTGCGGCCGAGGCACCGCCGGAAAAGCCATCGGAAATGGCGCCGGCGCGGAAGTTGTATCAGGAACTGAGCAGCGTTGGCCTTGATCCGGCGCGCATCTTTCGCATCCGGGGAGCTTCGCTCGATCGCGCATCACTTCACATTACGCTCGACGACGGCACTATCGGCTTTACTCAGGATGTCGCGGGACACGTTACCGGCGCCTTCTTCCAGGGAGAAGGCGAGGTGTTATTGATTCCTCCGGGGCAAGTGGAGCGCGGTTCCATGGTCCTTTTTACGGGCGGGGCGATTCTCGAAGAACAGTTTGAGAGTGCGTACTTTCGTTTTAACGACAATACGTTTTCAGAATTGCAATTTTCGCTGCGTCCCGATGAAGATGCGCAGGCTTTTTATGCCAAATGGAATGAGACCGCGAAGGACATGACGCAGACCGACGCGTTGCGTCTATTTACAACTTTCAGCGAGATGTTGCCGGATGCATCGCATCCCGCCGAAGCGCCTCTGAAGCTTTCTCCCGATGACCGCTTTCTGCATGCGCACCTGCAAGGAAGAAAGTTCGGCGGCTTTGATATTTACTACGACTCAAAGGCGCGCGAACAGATTTGGGCCGGACAGCTGCGAACAGTGAAGGAGCAAAACTTTTATGACGTATGGACGTCGTTTCCTTCCAGCGCTCCGTCGCGGGCCGCGCAAGCGGTCAGCAGTACGACCGCGCAGGAGGGGCCGCCCGATGCGGTGCAAATCTCGGATTATCAAATTCGTGCCGAGGTGAGGCCTCCGACGGAACTGGACGCGGAAGCCAGGCTGAAGCTGCACGTGTTGCATGGCGGGATGCGCACATTGCTGTTTGAGCTTTCGCGGTTCCTGCAAATCAAAAAGGTAGAGGCTGACGGCCAACCTGTTGAGTTCATCCACAACGAATCTTTGGAGGGAACACAACTCTCGCGTCGAGGCAATGATGTCGTGGCGGTGGTTTTTCCCGCTCCACTCAGGACTGGCGCGGAGATGGATGTGGCATTTTCCTACGGTGGCGAAGTGATTTCACAAGCTGGGCCAGGATTGTTGTATGTAGGAGAACGGGGGAATTGGTACCCGAACCTGGGATTGGCAATGGCGAATTTTGATTTGCAGTTCCGCTATCCGCCGGGCTGGACGCTTTTAGCGACGGGAAAACAGGTTGCGGCCGAAGATACGAAAGCGGCAGGAAGTGGCGCGGCCGGACAAGAGCAGGTTTCGAGATGGGTTTCAGAGCGCGCGGTTCCTTTTGCGGGCTTCAATCTGGGACAATATGCTCGCGGCGAAGCTTCCGCGCACGGAGTTCCCGTCGAAGCATACGCGACGAACGTGGTGGAAAAAAGCTTTCCCAAGTCTCAGCAAGCCGCGGTGCTTCCATTCCCACCCACTTTTGGCAGGCGTACGATTGAAGTGATCCCGTTAAACCTTGTGCCGTCTCCAGCCAAAAATGTGAAGAACGTGGCGGAGAACGCAGCGCGGGCCGTGGATTTCTTTTCCAATCTCTTTGGCCCATATCCCTTCAGTAGCCTCAAAATCACGCAGCTTCCCGGACACGCCAGCCAGGGCTGGCCGGGAATGATCTTTCTTTCCACCTATGCATATTTGACTGATCCGGAGAAAGCACAGATCCAATATAGCCCGGTCGACCGGACCATGATCAACATGACAGTTGCGCATGAGACCGCTCATCAGTGGTGGGGCGACCTTGTAGCTTGGAACGGTTATCACGACCAATGGATGATTGAGGCCCTGGCCAACTACAGTTCCATGCTGTTGCTTAAGGAGCCGGATGCTTCGCAGTTTCGAGCCGTGTTGGACAAGTATCGCGACGATCTTCTGGTGAAACAGGAAGACGGCGATCCCCTCATGAATGCCGGTCCTGTGACGCTGGGCATGCGGCTTTCATCGTCGAAATTTCCCGGCGGCTACGAGGCCATCAGCTATGGACGGGGAACATGGTTATTTTTTATGTTGCACAGCATGATCCAGGATGGAGAGCAACTCGACGGCCCAAGCCGTCGGCAGAGCGGAGCGAAAGAAGATTTATTTTTGCGAACACTGCATCGGATCAGGGATGAATACGCGGGAAAGAACATTTCTACGCGGGAACTGCTGAAGGAATTTGAGCCTGAGTTGCCTGCCTCGCTTCGCTACGAAGGCAGATCTTCTTTGGATTGGTTTTATGAGAGCTGGGTCAATGGAACCGCAATTCCTCGTTTTGAATTGGCCAAGGTGAAATTTAGCCAAGTGAATGGGAAGACTATTGTCAGCGGAACCATTGCTGAAAAGGACGCTCCCGATAATCTGGTGACGCCTGTGCCCGTCTATTCCGTTCTGCCGCAGAAGACATTACTGGGGCAGGTGTTTGTGGATGACCACGAAGTGCAGTTCCGGCTGGCCGCTCCCAAGGGAACGCGAAAAATTGTGCTGGATCCAAATCATACGCTGCTGACCAGACCCCAATAGTTGGCGGTTCTATGTCGGGACGGTTGTTCCATTCTGGTGCTATTTTTTAGGTTTGCAGTGAACTATGCCCACCGAGATACCGTAGCTAAATCTCAAAGTCCAACGAAATAGAAGCCCTGTGACTGCTGACAGTTGCACTTGGGTTTGGCAGCGCAAATGCATAAAGCATGGCATGGACATCATCAAGCAGCCGATTCGAATAGCTTCAGGCATCGAGGCGAGGTTTTCCCCCAACCTATCGCTGGCTGAAAAAAACCGGGCTGGAATTCTAGTGGTGGAAGATGAAGAGTTTGTGCGTGATGCAGCGTCAGAGATTTTGGAATCGAGTGGGTACCGTGTTTTCAAAGCGCGGAGTTTTGAAGACGCCGTCAAAACTTTTCACTGCAATTCGGGCCAAGTGAAATTGCTGGTGGCCGACATTGTTATTCCGGGCAGGAACGGTCGCGAGCTGGTGAAGGTGTTGCGAGAATATTCTCCGGGGCTTAAGGTCCTATACATTTCGGGCTACTCTGAGAATGTAGTGACTCGCCAGGCCGAGCTGGATGACAACAGCCATTATGTAGCGAAACCCTTCTCATTGCGATCTCTGTTGGAGGCGATTGAAACTTTGTTGGACGGTGGAAATGATTGTTTCTTCGGAAAAGGAAGATACGAAGATTGCAACACGGAGAATTTCGGCGCCAGACCAGTGCGGCGGTGAAGGTCAGGCGCGCTTCCAGTAGCGGATCGCTTGCAAGATTTGGTCGGGGATATGTTCCAGGGTCACCACTCGATGCACGACGCGCAACTCCGCGCAGGCACGCGGCATGCCATAGACCGCGCAACTGGCTTCATCCTGCCCCACAGTGAGGCCGCCCGCGTGGTAAATGGACTGCATACCTTTTGCGCCGTCCGAGCCCATGCCCGTCATGATGATGCCCATGGCAAGATTCTGAAAAACTTCCGCAACCGAAAGCATCGTTACATCTACGGATGGAGTGTGCGTGGTCCTCTCAGGAAATGTGGAGAGCCGAATTCTGACTTTTGAAAGCGAGCCACGGTGGATGGTCATATGCTGGCCCGCGGGCGCGATGTAAACGCAACCCGGCTCAACAGGATCATCGTGCTCGGCTTCGCGTATCTTGATTCGGCACATGCCATTCAGACGGATGGCGAGCGGTTTGGTAAATCCCTTTGGCATGTGCTGGACGACCAGTATGGGCACTGGCAAATCCGAAGGAAGTGTCGGCAGAATTTCTTGTAAGGCTTTCGGGCCGCCTGTTGAGGTCCCCAAGACAACCACACCGGGTACGGCAAAATGCGTGCGCCCTTGGATGAATGACGGAGAGAGAATCTGGCTTGTCCCGACTTGGCCCATGGGGCGGCGCTTTCGGCTTTCGGCAGCGGCGTAGATTTTGGCGACGAGATCATCGCGGATCTTCGCCGTGTCAGCCGACAAGAACGAATTTTGCTTGGAAAGATAGTCAAACGCCCCGAGGTTCAAAGCATCCAGAGTGGTCTCCGCGCCTTGCTGGGTAAGCGAACTTACCATGATCACGGGAACCGGACACTCCTTCATTATGCGCTTCAGGGTCTCCAGGCCGTTCAAGCCAGGCATCTCGACGTCCAGCGTGACTACGTCAGGCTTGAGCGCAATAATTTGTTCCAGAGCCTCGATGCCTCGTTGCGCTGTGGCGCAAACATAGAGTCCCGGGTCCGATTCAACCATGCGGCTCAACGCGGCACGCATGAAGGCGCTGTCATCCGCAATGAGCACGCTGATCCCCGGGTTGGAACCGTGAGCATTCATGAGGGGTGATACATCAAGTTCACGAGCCGGTGAACTTCCTCCATGTAGTCTTCCATTTCGAAAGTGAAGCGGGCCCAATCAAAATTTCGCAACTGCGGATGCTCTTCTAAAAGGATCGCGAATCCCGGTTCTTTCTCGAAATCCACTTCACGGTCTTCCACCGGGCCGTGGCCAAGGCCGTTCATCCTGCACAAAATATCGCTGAGAGAAATGAGGGCTACCAGATCCTGGTGAACGGTGGCGCTGCGCGGATCATGATGGCAGGCGACCACGGAAATCATTCCGGCAGGTAAGCGCCAGCGCTCCGCTACAAGCCTGCCACTTTCGGCATGCGTGATTTCCAGCAGACGCAATTCGGCCTCATGCAGCGGAATGTGTTCGTTGCACGCCAACTCAAGCGCCTCTGAAAATTGGCTGGGCAAAATCCAGAGGTGGGCAACAACGCCGACATCATGGAGCAACCCCGCAAGGTATGCCTTTCCGGGATCGGAAAATCCGATGACGCGCGCGAATTGCCGGCATACTAACGCGCAGGCAAGCGAATGCTCCCATAGAACAGCGGGATCCATCCCCATATTTCCCTGGGGGAGAATGTCCAGAAGGGAGCAGGAAGCGGCAATGTCCCGCATGCGTTGAATTCCCAGCGTGACTACCGCATCACGAATACTTTCCACTGTCTGACTTCTGCCAAAGAGTGGCGAATTTGCCATGTGCAAACACTGAACCGCAAGAGATTTGTCCTGCGAAATCAGTTCGATTACCTGTTGCAGGTCGAGCGTTTCGTCCGGCTGTTCCATATAGCGAAGCAGAGGGAGGAGCGAGGCTGGCAGAGTCGGCATGCGGTCGAGCTCTTCCAGCTTCTTTAACAATGATTCCCGGACGCTCATTGTGGCCGCGCTTTCTCCAGCGCAAGAGTTTTTTCTGCTGACTTCAAGTAGGCGGTGCAGCCGGGCAGGTGCACTAGACGGAAGTCCTCACTCACGCCGTAAAGTGATTCAGCGTGCCCCAGAAACAAATATCCATGGGGTAAAAGATTGTTGTAAAAATGGCTGATGACTTTGCGCTTGGAAATGCTGTCGAAATAGATAAGAACGTTGCAGCACAGCGTGATGTCCACGTTTTTCATGGAAGCCATGCGCGTTGCGTCAGACAGGTTGACCTGCTGAAAATGTACCTTGGCTTCGACCTCAGACGTAACGTGTAATTCGCGGTCGCGGGAGAGGAAATATTTTTGCTTGAAGTATTCCGGCACATTCCGAGTGCTGTAAGCGCCGTAATGGCCAAGCTGTGCCTGCGCGAGCGAACGTTCATTCAGGTCGGTGGCAAGGATCTCGAACGTCCAGTCTTTCAGATGTTTTTTCTGTTCTTCCAAAAGAGCCATGCTGAGTGTGTAGGGTTCCTCGCCGGTGGAGCACCCGGCACTCCATATACGAAGATGGCGCGGCGCTGATTTCGCGCGAGCGGCAATGATTTTAGGCAGGGCCACGTTACGTATGGCGTCGAGTTGTGGAACGTTACGGAAGAAACAGGTTTCGCCGATTGTGATCTCATTGAGTAGTGCAGTGAGTTCGGCCTGGCGCGTGGCTTTGATGGTGAGGCAATCGTAATAATCGCGGAGGTTCGCGACGCCCAGAACCTGCATTCGTTTGGAGCAGCGTTCTTCGAGCAAGCGGTGTTTGTTGTCGGGGTGGAAAATTCCCGCTACCTGATAAATCACGTCACGGATTTTGACTAGTGCCGGATTGGGCGGGGCGCTTGCAGCGCCCATTGCCGAAGCCGCCGCTGTGCCAGTCATTATTGGATGGTCTCCGTCGTCAATTGAATTGCAGAAGAAAGCAGCCCCGCAGGGTCAATTACCAGCCGCACACGCCCATCGCCGCTAATGGTGGCTCCGGCTAAATTCGCCGCGCGATGCAGGAATGCCCCCAACGGCTTGATCACCGTAGATTCCTGTCCGAGGAGATGGTCCACGAGCACCGCGATTTTTCTCTCTCCAATGCCCAGAACGACAACCTTATCGCCGGTCTCACTTCCCACCGAAGGCGTGTCGAACATCTGCCGCAGACGAAGCAAAGGCAGAGTCTGGCCGCGAAGACGTAACACTTCAGAACCCTCGACCCAATGGACTTCTTCGCGGCGAATGCGCGCCGTCTCAATGACGGAGCGAAGCGGCAGTCCATACACTTCGTCCGCTACCTCCACCAGGAGCAAGGGCAGGATGGCGAGTGTCAGCGGCAAGCGAAGCTGAATGGTGGTGCCCACGCCGAGCTGACTGCTGATGTTCACCGTGCCATTTAACTTTTTCAAGTTGCAGCGGACCACATCCATGCCTACGCCGCGTCCGGAAAGGTCGTTCACCTGTTCTGTTGTGCTGAAGCCGGGAAGAAATATGAATTCAAGAATTTCCTTCTCACTCATGCTGCGCACGCGTTCGGCGGTGACCAGTCTCTTTTCGATCGCCTTGCGCGCGATGCGTTCCGGGTCCATGCCCAAGCCATCGTCTGCGATGATAATCACGATCTGATCACCCTCCTGCCGGGCTTCGAGCCGTATGGTTCCGGTGCTAGGCTTTCCGGCAGCAATTCGTGCTTCAGGCATTTCCAGGCCGTGATCAAGAGAATTGCGAACCAGATGGATGAGAGGGTCGCTGATTAACTCGACCATTGTTTTATCAAGTTCAGTGTCCTCACCGTGAATGACGAGGGCGACGTCCTTTTTGAGGAGATGCGCGACGTCGCGCACCAGCCGGGGAAATTTCTTGAACACGGTTTCAATGGGGACCATGCGCGTTCGGAGGCCCGCGACCTGCAACTCTTCGGTAATAAAACTGAGGCGCGAGGTGGAAAGATTCAGAGCCGCGCTGAAATCGGCGGATGAAACGCGGGACAGATTCAAGTCCCGGCTTAATTGCATCAGACGGTTGCGTTCGAGCACCAATTCTCC
>Ga0134126_10004064_pt1 | contig 18300 bp, 18 predicted proteins | sample KB31752_FD_96881 | JGI IMG/M metagenome (GOLD analysis project Ga0134126, IMG submission 96881) | Terrestrial soil microbial communities with excess Nitrogen fertilizer from Kellogg Biological Station, Michigan, USA - KB3-175-2 | ecosystem: Environmental > Terrestrial > Soil > Unclassified ...
CAAGACGACCGTCGACCCGAGCTTGTAACTGCCGGAACTCGTGGAGGTGGCCTTGCCGAGGACCCGCAGAGGTATCTTCTGGCCAGCGCGGGCCTTTGCCAGGGCCGACCCACTGGGCCACTCAACCAGCAGCAGTCGCACCCCGCTGTGCGGCCCCGCTCCGGTGATGGAGCCGTGAGCCCACGTCGGGAGTGAACTCGGGGATTTGCTTGCCTGCAGGCTGCTCGCTGTCGCTGCCGCAGTTGGCAGCGCGGCTGTCAATAAGGCGGCAGCAAGCAGGATTGGGCCTGGGCGTCTCTTGCGAATCGTCATTATCTGCCTCCGTCCGTGGGAGATTTGACCCGGCTTGTCACTGGGCACTCCTACCGTCCAAGAGTGCAGGTTGAGGCTGGCTCGCGCATCGTGGATAACACGTAACTCGCCATGAGGCAGCGAGGATCATGACCGCGTCATAGGAAAGTCATGGCCTCGGTGTTATGAGGTGCCTGCTATGCGTTCTGTGCCATTGGCTCCATGTAATGGATGCTTTACGACGAGTGACCGTTCTGTCATTATGGTCTGAACCAGCCATCGAGGATCGGGGGATGTCGAGGTGGACGCCGACATCGTGTTCGTTACCGAGGTCGGCGAGGTCGACCTGAGTCTGAGCACCGAGGAGGCTGGTGGCCGTCGTCTTGCTACCTGACAGGCCGCTCCAGGGCAGGTCACGCCCGGAAAGTGCCCCACCTGGGCACCACGCGGACCAGGCCCTCCTCTTCGAGCTGCTTGAGGGCGCGGGCGACTGTCCCCCGCGCGACGCCGTACTCCGCAGCTAGGTCGGCAACCGGGGGCAGTGCCTGGTCCTTTTCCCATTCGCCTGCATCCAGGCGTCGGCGCAGTTCCGTCAGCACGCGCGCTGACGGCAATTCGGGCTTCCGACTGGACACGTTGTCCATCATCGCAATGCTAGCCTGACCTGCGCATCCTGATCATTCTGATCATGCAGACTCTTGAGAACAACTTGACTATAATGATCTCGGTGTCTACCGTGTCTAACAACGAGCCCGGCGAGGAATGGGACTCCTCAACCGGGCTCTAACCCCAACCCGAGGTGGGGCTGATGCCAACAGTAGACCCGCGCGCATTTGTCGACCCAGGCAAAGTCAACGACCCGAGCCAACGCCTGCTTGATCAGCTCGGCCGTGCCGAGTCCGATCTTCGGTACCAGCTCGACGTCATCAAAGGCAACCAGGCCCGAGGCCACCTCACCGAAGGCCAGGCACTGGTTGCCGTCGATGAGGCCTGGGCGCGGTATCACCAACACGCACAGGCCCTCATCGACGCCGACTCCAAGCAGGAGGAAACAGATTGAAACTCGCTCGTGTCGCGGCGCTCCTGGGTGCCGCGTTCTTGGCCTGCGTTGCCGCATGCTCGTGCAGCAGCCAGCCTGCCACCGCTCAGGGTGGATGCTGGTACGCCAAGCCCCAGTCCGCCACCCTGCTGGCGGTTCATCTGCCGGTGTGCACCGGCACCGAGGCCGACCTGCAAAGGACGGTCTTCGTTAACCCGCTGAACATGGTCTCGGCTAGCGAGCCCAACAACGCCCAGGAGGTGTGCCAGGTGGAGGTCGGCGGCAACGACCCGACGGCATGGATCGGGATCTGGGCCGACTCAGCAAGCTCGACCGCCATGGGCGGCGGCCACGAGTTGTGCCAGCTAGCTGTCGGCGCTGGCAGCCAAGTGCGGTGGGGCAACTTCCACTAGCTGACCAGCACCGACTGAGGCCCGTGCTCCGAAGGGAAGGTACGGGCCTCATTATGCTTGTATCGATATCCCAAAACGCCCAGAATTATGGGCGCGTACGCAGCTGGCGGCCTAGCATCCCGTCAGAACCAGAACTCGTCAGACAAGGTCCTTACTACCGGAAGGCTTCGCCCTTCCGGGACCGCTGCTCGATCGTGTCCGCGATGAGATCGATGAGGCGCGACGGCGTCTTCCACTTCATCGCGAGCGTGTACGGTTCGACTCTGTACTCAGCGACGATGTCGCGCAGCTGGTCCAGCGACAAGGTCGCCAGTCGCTCGCGGAGCCCGGTCACACCCGCTGCGCTGAGAATCTCGAATGGATCTACGACAGCCGGAGCGCGCCGCCGTGACGCTGCCCTCGCTGCCGAGGGTCGACTCGAAGACAACCTCAGGGCCCGCTCTAGCTTGGCCAGGAACCCGGGATCGCGGCGTGCCTGATCAGCGATCGCTTGCAATACGGCGGTTAGGCGCGGATCGTCGCTCACTGGGCAGCCTCCATGATCTCCTTCGTCAGGTCATAATGACGGTCAAAGGGCGCACCGTACCCCAGTTTTTGACGAACAGTGCCCGCCTCGTGGTAGTCGGCCGCTGCGGCAAGATCGTTCGCCTCAGGAATCTCGGCCTCGAATACCGGAATCAGACTGTCTCTGCGGAGTTGCCGGGCTGTGTTGCGGTGGATCGTGCTCTGCGCCCGGACCTTCGTCAGCACGATCCCCAGCGGCCGGATCGGATTCCCTATATCCTCACCGAACTCAGCGACACGCCCCGCGATCTGGTCGATGCCGTAGGTGGACAGGATGTCCGGGATGGTCGGGATGATATAGCCGTCTGCGATCCGCAAGCCGTTAAGTGTAATGAGGCCGAGGTTCGGCGGGCAGTCGATCAGCACGTAGTCGTAGTCGTTCACAAGATCCCGCACAGCGCGATCGAGCACGATAGTCGGGACGCTTGAGTGGAACGGCCCGCTCGGCATCGTCACGAGGCTGTCTTGCAGGCGTATCAAGTCGAGCGATGATGGCAGTAGATCGATGGTGCGAGCCTCCTGAACCTTGCCGACCTTGCGCTGGAGTGCATCATCAAGCTGTAACAATTTCTCCGACCCCGTGGGCGCGAGCGCGTCAGCGAAGAGCTGGGCAAGGGTCCGGTGCTCGTTATTAAGTTCGAGCCAACGGTCCGCGCCTATTAGCATGGCCGTAGCATTCGTCTGCGGATCTAGATCGATTACGAGTACCCGCTTCCTGAAGAACCCTGACATGATTAGCGCCACCGCGTAGGTCGTGGTGGACTTCCCCACTCCGCCTTTGAGATTGATCGTTGCAATAGTTCTGGCCACTTTTGTCCTCCGTCGGCGCAGCCACCGCTGCACCTGATCTCGATCAAAAACCGGTCCCGACGCAAGCTCGGCCACGGCGGCCGGGAAGTCTGGATGGCGAGTACGCCAGTTCGCAACGGCCGACGGCCTCACCCCGGCAAGCAGCGCCACCTCGTACAGTCCAACCAGGTCGTCTCTGGCCATCCTCCTCCTCTGTGAACGCTATTCACGCCGTCAATAGAATGTGAAGGGAATTCACGGCGCTGTCAAACTGACGCCCTCCGCGACCGTCGAGCTGGCGCACAATGACGGCGCAGCGAGTCTCGCGCTGCCGCCTTGTCCGGGTCGCGCCTACACCCAGCCCAACAACACGGACTACGCGGTCCGGGTCGAGTGGATCAAGATCCTGTCGCGCGAGCAGGGCATCAAGGCGGGAGCTGTTCGCCAACCAGAACAGTGCGTGCGAGCTCCGGGACCAGCTTCACCCTCGAACGGCTCACCGAACGATTCAGGCTCGCCTCATGACTGCATCGGATCCGCTCGTAAGATCCTCGACGAGTTCATAGATGGGGCGTGATCGCCGTGCCGGACGGCGCATCTCCTGGGGACTCCGAGTCCGTGATGTCAGTGGGAGTCAAGTGCCGCTGGGTGGAGTCGGCACGCCGCCGGGGACATGACGAATATTCATGATCTTGTTTTCGTCGGCAGGTTCTAGCCGGACCTCCATGGTCCCTTCGGCTCCGGCCTGGTACCAGGCTCGCACCTCGCGTAGGTTGCTGATCCTGGCCGCCTGCACTACCCTCTGGACGCCACCGAGTGGCAGCTGCCCGTGGGCCACCAATAGTGTCTCTTCTTGCACCGTAGCGAACGCGAACGGCTGCCCGTGCGCCTCGATCTGCGCTAGCAGGTTGCTGACCGTCTCCGCTCGCGGCTGTACCACCATTCCGTTCCACGACGCTTGGACCGCTTCTCCGCGCAACAGCATCCGGGCATACTCCATGTCCTGCTGGTCTTCCGGACGGAATTCAAGAGGCAGCGGGAAGTACGCACCAGCCAGTTGCTGGATCTCGGCCAGCTTCTCGGCGCATTGGATATACACCGTCGGCCAATCGGCAGGGCCGAACGTCCCGGAGGCAGTTCCGAATATGGCGCCGCTCGCGTCGGTAAGGGCCATCTGCTGCCCGGCGGCCAGGGCCGCACAGAACCGAAGGACAGCCACGGCATCCTGTGGCAGCACATTCGGTTGGTACTGGTATCTAAGGTTCGCCTGGTAAGTCCGTCGGGTTCCGTCAACCCTCATATCTAGCGTTAGCAACCCGGAACCGTCCCGACAGACCATCCGGAACCCGCCGGCCGGCCCACGGCTGCGCTCGGCAATTCGCAATTGGAGCGTTTGCCGAATAGGTGGTTGTGGCGGGATACGCAGCATAATGGTTTCGGCTGTCTCGGGTGTTGGCTGGAAGGTGCCATCGAGGACCAGCTCCCCGCCGGCGAACTCACCGCCTAGCCCACCGGGGGCATCGATGACGAGTCCTTCGACATGTCCACCGGAGATAACTACTCGGGTGCCATAGGCCAGGAAATCGGCAAGTGCGCTTTGGACCTCTCGGGAAGCAGGCGAGTCGTCGAATCGCAGGGTGGCGCTGAGCTGCAGTGGCCGGTCACGAAGGGCATCCGGGTACCGGGGATGGGCCGTCACGGTTGTGGCCGTCCCGGTGACGGAGTAGGCGAATTGGTAGTATGGGTCGACCTCGTTAAGACGCCGGACCGCCGCGGTCATCCGCTCGGCAAGCCCCCGCGCGTCATCAGGCATGGCGTCCTCACGCGCGATTTCGCCTAGTAGGCGGACGACCTCCTCAGCGGCACCCGAAAAGTACCGAATGATGTCCGGGTGCTGGGCCAGCTTCTCTTCCAGCCAGGTCCGGTCTTTCCATTCCAGGCTGGCCGATACGTCCGTCTGCAGCGACTCAAACCATGTCTGCTCAGCTGGCGTGGGATTGATCGGGACTATGAGCGTCCACGCGCGGGGAGCCCGCTCCATCGCCCGAGCCAGCGAGCGCTTGACCTGACGCCGCCGCGACTGGGTCATTCGGCCGGTGAAGCTCTTGAGCTCGTATGCATCTGTACCGTGATCGTCGGAGAAGTAGCAGTCGCGGCCCCCGTCGCCGCCCGAGCCGTCTACCCGGTGGGTCTGCATTTCTCTCGAAAGCAGGACCGAGACCATATCCTCGAACCTACGGGGTGAGAGATCTTCAAAGCGGACTGGTGGCACTTGTCCAGCATGTCACCCTGGCCAGGTTGCGACAGTTTCTAACGCGCTAGACGTCTGAGCCGCCGAGGACTGTCAATGTGACAAAGTGCCGCTGCTGTCCCAACCACCGCAACGGTCCAACGCTGCTGTTGGGGAACCCGGGCCAGCCCTCCCGGCCCAGTCCTGCCCGGTTAGTCGGTCTGGTCGTCGACCTCGGCGACGGGGGCGTTCTTCTTCACCGACTCGATACCGTTGATCGCGGCCGCCTTGCTCTCGTAGGTCTCCGAGGTAGCGATCACTTGGCCGTTCGCAGCCTGAAGGTTGAAGTGAAATTTACCACTTGATCCCTTTTTAAGAACAAATTTAGCCGCCATCTGTATCCCTTCGCTCGCGGTGTACGGAAAGTTGACGTGTACGTAACCCCTAAGCTTTCCATGCCTAAGCTGAGCATGCGGACATCGCCCCGCTAGTCCGGCCATCGGTACCTAAGCGTCACCAGCCGACTCGATCAGGAAGACCGGGTAGCCGGGCGCGATCTGGAGCAGCTTGGAGTCGGGCGCGTTGGCGTCCACGCCGTCGAAGAACACGCCGACCTCGAACTTCCATCGCCTCAGGTACGCGCGCAACACGTCGGGCTTGCGCTCATCGGTCAGCTCAATGGCCGTGAAGCGCTCGATCCTGCTGCCGACCCTGAGTTCGCCGCCGCCGGCCGCCCGCAGATTGCGCACCCACTGGGTGTGTCCACGCGGTGCCACCAGGTACCTGTGGCCCCCGTGGGTCAGCACGTTGACTGGGTTCGAGCGCCACTGTCCTGATTTCCTGCCGCGCACGTAGAGCACCCGGCTGCCCCAGACGCTAAATCCGCGCTTGGTCAGCGCCGCCACGGTCCCGTTGAACATGCTGCCTATCCGCCGGCCCATCGCCGACGTCGGCATGACGTACCTTGCCGTCCCTGACATGTTGACTGCCTCCTACGATGCGAGCACCGCTCTTGATACGGATCAGTGTGCACGAACTGAGCCATCTAGTCAAGAGCAGTGCTCTCGTTTGAGATCGACAGTCACCGACAGGCCTTCGGCGGGTTGAACTACGGCTCTGGCGGCCGGTGACTCGATTCATCGTGGACGATCTCGATCCGCTCCTTGAGAATCTCGCAATCCACCGTCTTGTCCTCTTCGACCTTCCGCACCGACAGCCGCACCCGTTCGACCGGGACGGTCTCCTTGGTGATCGTCGCGTGCGCCTCGTGCAAGACGATCTCCTGCTCATATTCGGCCATGTCGCCAGTGACCTGGTCATCGTCGCGGATCGGGATTCGCTCGATCTCGAGCTCTTCGCGGAACACCCGAACGATCTGCCGCACCTGTACAGAGTCCACGTACTTGCGCACACGAACGCGCCTCGACTCGCGTGTCTCCAGGTTGACATTGACCCGCTCTTCGGATCTGATCATCCACTCGCCACCGGCCTCTTCGCGCCCGGCCTGCGCTTGCCCGGCCTGCGCTGGCCCGGCCTGCGCTGGCCCGGCTTGCCCCTTCGCCCGCGCTGGCCGCGCCGGCACCCTGATGCCGAAATACCGTCTGAGCTGCTCCTCCTGGTCGACGGACATGTGCCGGTCCACGCTGATGCTCGGTTCGCCGAGTATTCTCCGCGAGTCGAAAGGAATGCAGAGGCCGCCGCTGCGCGTCATCTTGCTCCCGGTGAGCGGCACGAAATGAAACCCCTTGGCTGACCGAATCCGTGCCCAGCTCGGAGTTCCGTCGACATCGTCGCGGAACACCTGCTCGACCGTGCCGACCGCCAGTCCGTCGGAGTCGGCGACCGGGGCACCCACGAGCTGGTCGGCGTGCATCGTCATCGCGACTTCCCCCCGTACCGTCAACCGCCGCGAGCAGTAGCGAATTGTAATAAGCACGATACTCCTGGTCACCGGCATGTGGTCGGCGCCAGACCGCGTTGAGTTACTTGAAATGAAAACGGTTTTCATAGTAAGTTCGTGGCGAGGGGGCGTCGCGTTGACCATCGTCGCGCTGACATTGGAGGGCCAATGAAACGTTCGTGCGCCAGCGCTGTCGCTGCCGCCACCCTTGCCGTGGCGATCGCACTGACCAGCGCAGCGTGCAGCACGGCGACCGGAGCCACCGAAGCACCAAGCCAGATAATCCAGGTGGTAGCGGCCGAGAACTTCTGGGGCAGCATCGCGCAGCAGGTCGGCGGCACGGACGTGCACGTCGTGAGCATCATCACCAACCCGAACTCCGACCCGCACAGTTACGAGCCGACGGCGAACGACGCCAGGACCATCGCGGGCGCGAAGCTGGTCATCGAGAACGGGATCGGTTATGACCCTTGGGTCGCCAGGCTGCTGGCCGCCGACCGCGGGGCGCAAACGGTGGTGAACGTCGGCAGCGTGGTCGGCGTGGCTGACGGCGGCAACCCGCACCGCTGGTACAACCCGACCGATGTGCGAATGGTGATCAACAGGCTTACCGCCGACTACAGCGAGCTCGATCCAGCGAACCGGTCATATTTCGCCGCGCAGCGGGCGCGATTCGAGCGGATCGGGCTGCGGCGCTACGACGCGCTCATCACAAGCATAAGGAGAAAGTATGGCGGTACGCCGGTCGGCGCTTCCGAGTCGATCTTCGCGATGCTGGCGCCCGCCCTCGGCCTGCGGCTGATCACGCCCTACTCGTTCCTCAAGGCGATCAGCGAAGGCGGCGAGGTCTCGGCGGCCGACAAGCAGACCATCGACCGCCAGATCAGCCACCGCCTGATCAAGATCTACGTATACAACAGCCAGAACGTCACCCCGGACGTCCGGGCTCAGCTCGCGGCCGCTAGCGCGGAACACATCCCAGTCGCCACGATCACCGAGACTCTGGCGCCGCCGGAGGTCAGCTATCAGGCCTGGCAGGAGCGAGAGCTGGTCGGCATCCAGGCAGCACTCGCGCAGGCGACGGGACGCTGACGATGCGGACTGCGACGCGCGTGGTCAGTACCGCGGTGCGGTTCGACCAGGCGGCTGTGCGGATCGCCGGCCGCACGATCTGGTCCGACGTCGATCTTTCTGTGGCCCGCGGCGAGTTCCTGGCCGTGCTCGGACCGAACGGGGTTGGCAAGTCCACTCTGGTCAAGGCGGCACTAGGGCTGGTGGGGTTGTCGGCGGGGTCAGTGACGGTGCTCGGGCAGCCCGCGGGGCAGTCCGGCAGGCAGATCGGCTACCTGCCGCAGCGCCGCAGCTTCGACCCCAGCCTGCGGGTGCGCGGCGTCGACATCGTCGGCCTCGGCAGCGATGGTGAACGGTGGGGCGTGCCGCTGCCGTTCGGCACCAGGTTCCTGCCGTCGCGGCGGGCGGCCGCGCAGCGGGTGCGGGAGGTAATCGAACTGGTCGGAGCGACCGCGTTCGCCGACAGGCCCATCGGCCAGATCTCGGGCGGTGAGCAGCAGCGTCTGCTGATCGCCCAAGCCCTAGTCAAGGACCCGAAACTGCTGGTGCTCGACGAGCCGCTTGACAGCCTTGACCTGCCGAGCCAGGCATCGGTGGCGGCGCTGGTCTCCAGGATCTGCCGCGAGCATCAGGTGACCGTCATGCTGGTGGCTCACGACGTGAATCCGATCCTGTCCTACCTTGACCGGGTCGCTTACGTCGCGCGCGGCGGCGCGGTCTGCGGCACCCCTGACGAGGTGATCAGGTCGGAGGTCTTGACCGAGTTGTATCGCACGCCGGTCGAGGTACTCAGGGCATCGGACGGCAGGCTCGTGGTTGTCGGCGAGCCAGAGGCGCCGGCCAGGCACACCGACAGGCATAGCGGCACCCCAGGCACCCCAGGTGAGTCCGCTCAGCCATGGTGACCGGCCTGATCGCTGGGCAGCCCGGCCTGACCTGGAACATCGCCGATGACATCAGGCAGCTTCTGCTGTACCCGTTCATGGTGAACGCGTTCCGTGCGGGAACGATCGTCGCCGTTGCGGCGGGCGCGCTCGGCTGGTACATGGTGCTGCGCAGGCAGACCTTCGCTGGCCACACGCTCGCGATCGTGTCGTTCCCCGGTGCCGCGGGCGCCATCCTGATCGGCGTCAGCGCGACGGTCGGCTACTTCGTCGCGGCGATAACCGCGGCGATCGTCATCGCGGCGGTCCCCCGCTCGCTCGGCGGCCGGGCTCGCAGCGGCGAATCGGCGGTCATCGGCACGGTTCAGGCGTTCGCGCTGGCCTGCGGTGCCCTGTTCGTCAGTCTGTACGGCGGCTTCCTCAACGGCTTGACCGACCTGCTGTTCGGCTCGTTTCTCGGCATCTCAAGCAGCCAGGTGCTGACGCTGCTCGTCGTGGCCGCGCTGGCTCTGGCCGTGCTCGCGTTCATCGGCAGGCCACTGTTCTTCGCCACTGTCGACCCTGACGTCGCCGCCGCGCGCGGAGTACCTGTACGCCTTCTCGGAACGATCTTCTTGATCCTGCTTGGCTGCGCCGCGGCAGAGGTCGGCCAGATCACCGGCGCGCTGCTGGTATTCGCCTTGCTAGTGATGCCGGCCGCGACCGCCCAGCAACTGACCACAAGACCGCGCGCCAGCTTCGTCCTGACGATCGCACTGGGGCTCGCGATCGTCTGGCTCGGGCTGGCTGTCGCCTATTTCTCCGTCTACCCGGTCGGCTTCTACATCACCACGTTCGGCTTCGGCGGGTACGTGCTCGCCACGGCGGGCCGGACCGCGGCTGGCCGGCTGCGAAGGGCACTGGCATGAACCTGGTGAGCCTGGCGCTGACCGGACCGTTCGGCGGCCTGGTGCACATATTCGACCAGCCGTTCCTGCGGTACGCCTTCATCGCTGGCACGGCGATCGCCGCGGCCGCTGGCCTCGTCGGATATTTCGTGGTGCTCCGCTCCCAGGTCTTCACGGGAGACGCGCTCAGTCACGTGGCCTTCACCGGTGCGCTCGCCGCCCTGGCCGCCGGCGCCGACCTGCTCATCGGCCTGTACGGCGCCTGCGTCGTCGTCGCGCTCGCGATGGCGGCTCTAGGGACCAAGGGCCAGGCCGACGACGCCGTGATCGGCAGCGTGTTCGCCTGGATACTCGGTCTCGGCGCTCTGTTCCTCAGCATCTACACCACGTCAGCGACCGGCGCGAACGGCACTTCAGGGGTAAACGTGCTGTTCGGCACCATCTTCGGCCTGTCGGCCCGGCAGGCGGTGACCGACACGGCGGTCTGCGCCGGTGTCTTCCTGGCGATCGTCGTGATCGGCAGGCCGCTGCTCTTCGCGAGCGTCGACGCGGCGGTAGCGAGCGCGCGCCGGGTACCGGTCAGGGCACTCGGATTCGTGTTCCTCGGCCTCGTCGGGGTCACCGCGGCCGCGGCGACACAGGCCGTCGGCGCCTTGTTGCTGCTCGGCCTCATCGCCACGCCAGCCGGTGCGGCGCAGCGGCTGACCGCGCGGCCGTTCCTCGGGCTGTGGCTGTCGGCCGGCATCGCGATCGGCTCGATGTGGGCCGGGCTGCTCATCGCCTACTCTGCGCCGCGGCTCCCCCCGAGCTTCGCCATACTCGGCGTGGCCACGCTGATCTATCTGATGGCGTTCGCGCTGACCAATGTCGCCAAGCCGCGGACCGCGGCGAGCTAGCAGCGGCCGCTAACCAGCCGCGATCGCCTCGATCCTGTCCGCTAGCTCGGCCGCGGTGTTGGGGCGCGCTTTCTGGTCCGGATTGACGGCAGCCGCGATCACCGCCCTGACGTCGTCAGGAAGCTTCTCAGAAACCACCGGAGCATGGCCGAGCACCCGGCGCATCGCGACCATGGTGTTGTCGGACGGCAGTTCACCGTACATCCCCGTGCCGGTCAGCGCTCGGTGCAAGCTCGCGCCGAGCGCGTAGATGTCGGTGGCGCGCGATGGTATCTCGCCGCGGATAATCGCCGGGTCGAGGAATTCGACCGATCCCGCGCTGCCGAGCCCGGTGATCGTCAGTCCTGGCGTCAGAAGCTGGCTGAGCCCGAGGTCGCTGAGCTTCGCACCGGTCTCATGCAACATGATGTTGCCCGGCTTGATGTCGTTGTGCGCGATGCCGGCTTCGTGCAGCGCATCAGCGGCGCGGGCGGCGTGGGCCACGGCGCCGAGCACCTGGCCTGGCCGCAGCGACTCAGCGCCGTCGGCAAGCGACCCAGCCGGCAGGTACTCCATTGAGTAGTACAGGTCGTCGCCTTGCTGACCCGCGTCGTAGAGCGTGACCAGATACGGTGACCGCACAGCGGCGAACGCGGCTAGCTCGCGGGTCGCCCGACGGAAGGTGTCCTGGCTGTTCGAGCCGGTGAGCACCTTTACCGCGACCAGGTCGGCGTCAATGCGCAGCCGATCCGGCCGGTTGGCGAGGTAAAACACGCCATGATTCCCGGCGCCGAGCGTCCTGATGAACTGGTAATCGGCGATGCCCGCCCTGTCGCCCGCGAGTCGCGCGCCAGTACTGTTCACTGCTGCCTGCCTTCTCGCTGCTTATGTCCGTCCAGTGCCTCTACCCACTGGTCCATATCGTCGCTGGCTTCGTTGCTCCCTGCCACGACCGCGATGTGAATGTCGGCGTCGCTGTCGCCCAGCCCCGTGCCGCCGTTCTCATCGGGGTCGGAAATCGCGCCGGCGTCGGCGGCACCGTCCGATCCGTTGACTGTCGCAAGGTTAGCGACCGCACCGGCAGCGACGGGCGCGCCGAGCGCCACGTCGGCTGGCGCCACGAGGACGCTACCGGCCGGCCCGGTACCCGCCCGTGCCACGATCCCGCGCTTGCTGAGGTCACCCACTCTGGCCGTGGCCGTCCTACCCGGCGGTGCGAGCACCAGATCGAGCCCGTCAGCGACCGCGAGCTGAGCAGCTACCTGCAGAGCCGCCTCGGTATCCGCGCCACGGGCCAGCTTGGCCACCGCCGCCGTCGGCGCGTCAGGCAGCGGCTTGATCAGCACGACGATCTGCGCCTTGCCGCCCACGCTCAGGTCGGAAAGGGGAACGATGCCTCGATGCAGCACAACGGTGTCAGGGTCAGCCGCGGCTATATAACCGGGCAGCTCAGCGGCGACATCGTCGCTGAACCTGGACTGCACGACCACCGAGATACCACGTTGCTCGGCTCGGGCGGCGAGTTGATGCAGCGCGTCCATGGTCTGCGTCATCTGCAGCAGTTCGCCGCCGAGCCCAGACCCGACCTCAAGGCGCTCGCCTGGAGCCACCGACACCAGATGCGCGAGCACGACGTCGGTGTTCGAGCGGCTCCTGGCGATTCGCGCGGCCAGGTCAACCAGTGAACCAGCGGTTGCCGTGTCATCTACGAGCACGACGACACGGTGCGCGCCTGCCCGGCCAAGCGCCGACCTATCGGCTTCGGTGATGTCGCGCTCGATGATCCGGTTCGGGTAGATGACTCTCAGCAACGGCCCGGCCATTCCGGTCGTCACGATCGCCATCACGACCATAAGCGTGTACAGCGACTTGTCCAGAATGTGCAGTTGCAGACCAACGGTAAGGATGACCAGCTCGGTCAGGCCGCGTGTATTCATCAGCGAGGCGAGCGCGCCCGCCTGCCGGCGCCTGACGCCAGTCAGCCGCGCACCGTAGTAAGCGCCGCCGAACTTGCCGGCCACGGCGGCGACCATGATCAGCCCGAGATCGGCAAGCCCGGATAGGCCAATGCCAGACAGGTTGACCGACAAGCCGGCGATCACGAAGAAGACGGGCAGCAGCAAGATGACGCTGACCTGCTCGAGCCGTTCGAGTATCGCCTCGCGCAGCGCTGGCGCGTCTCTCGGCATCACGATGCCGAAGATGAACGCGCCGAAGATGAACTTCACGCCCATCCAGTCGGTCGCGTAACCGGACAACAGCAGCAGCGCAAGCACGCTGGCAAGCACCGTCGGGGTGAGCCTGCCCTGTCGCTTGTAGACGCCAGCCAGCCAGCGCAGCCCGGGCCTGACGCCGAAGATGATCGCGGCGACATACACAGGGGCGAGCACGAGCCGAAGCTCGTTGCCCTTCGAGCCGGCGATCGCGATCACGACGGCCAGCAGCGTCCAGGCGAGCACGTCGTCGACCGATGCCGCGGCAAGCGCGAGCCCGCCGATTCTGGTCCTGTGCATGCCGCGATCGGTCAGGATCCGCGCGAGCACGGGAAACGCCGTGATCGACATGGCCACGCCGAAGAACAGCACGAACGTCAGCTTGTCGGGCACGTGCTTGGAGGTCGCCAGGTAAACGCCGACGCCGAGGCCAAGCACAAGCGGTGCGAAGATCGAGCCGAGCGCCACCCCGGCGGCGACCTTCTCCCTGCCCTTGACCAGCCCGAGATCGACTTCGTAGCCGACCACGAACATGAACAGCAGGAGCCCGATGTTGGCGATCGCGGTCAGCGGGGCGATCATCGTCGGCGGGAACAGCGCCTTGGTGATCGCGCCGCCGAACAACGTGGGTCCGAGCAGGATCCCGGCGACGATCTCGCCGAGCACCGGGGGCTGGCCAAGGCGCTTCGCCGCCGCTCCGAGCAACCGCGCCAGGATGATGATCAGCGCGATATCGAAGAGCAGCAGCTGTACCTGTGGGTCTTTCATCGTGCCGTCCTCGCCGTGCCGGTCGGCACGCTTCCCAGTTCGCTCAGTGGATCCTGCGGCCGGTGTGCCCGGTGATGCTCACCGGCCACGGTGTGACTCGTATCGGAACCCGCGACCGCCAATATCGACCTGGCTGCCGGTCGTGAGCACGACCGGGACGTGCGGCTGCAGAACGGTGTCGGATGATTGCTTGGGCATCTTGACCCTGGTCCCGTTGGCCGACCCGAGGTCGGTGATCAGCACCCGCCAGCCGTCGAGCTGCACCTTCGCGTGCACACGCGACACGATCCCTGAGTCGTCGGCGATGCGCAGTGCTCTTGAGCGACCTGATGCGACCGTCGCGTCCAGACCGGGTTCCCTGCCAACGATGTAGTCGCGGTCGAGCTGGAAGACTGAGCCGTCGTCGAGCAGCAGCACGCCAAGCGGCGGGCGGGTGCCGGGCCTGGGCACCAGCGTCTGCTGGTTCATCGAGATACCGCAGACCGCGCAGAACAGCGCCTCCGGGTCATCGAAATGTCCGTTCTTGCAGTACACACCCTGAATGATGGGAGCGTCGGCCACGTAGCTGCTCTGGCCCTTCGGGATGTCCCTGGCCTTGGACAGCGGCCCGCGCTGGACCACGCCGAGGTCGGCGCCCGCCGCCGGTCCGGCGTTGAAAAGCACGGCCTCGAAAGGCTCAGGCTCGAACGGCGGAGCGTCGGCCGGATGAGCGGTGACGAGATCGCCACCGACCTGGTCGGCGAGATCCGGCGCCGACCACCGCTCGGTACCTGGCTGCGCCAGTACCGGCTCGGGAACCACCGGCTCGGGTGCCGGCGGCTGCGGCGTGGGTGGCGGCGGCGCCGGCCTGGGCACCTGCTCGACGGGGGCCACCGGCTCAGGCGCGGGCGGAGGCACCACCTGCCGCGGTGCCGCTGGCGGCGTCACCTGCGGCTGCGGCGGTGTCTCGACGACCGGTGCGACTGGCTGCGGAATCACCAGTTGCGGCGCTACAGGCTGCGGCGCTACAGGCTGCGGCGTCACAGGCGCGGGCACCGCCGGCGAAGGCGTCGCCACGTGGACGGCGCCGCCGGCGAAGTAGCTCAGCCCGCTGGCGCGCACCGTACCCGCGTCGAGCCTGGAGAACCGGTCGGTGCTGACCGCGCCATTCCCGGCCGCGCCGAGCCCGCCGCGCACCGCGCTGACCGGCGACCTGAACAGGCAGCGAATCAGCATGCCAGGCTGGCCTGCCTCGACGCGCTGGGTGCCGTGGGCGGTGCTGACATCGGCCCACGCGCCACCGCTGACCGTCACGGCCATTCCCGTCCCGGCCGCGCCGAACGCCAGCACAGAAGGCACAAGCCCGCCACCGGCCCCACCGGTTTCGTCGGCTTCGAGCAAGGCGGCGACCTGGTCGGCGAATTGCCGGCCGTCACCGCCCGCCGACGCGACGCGTTCAAGCAAGTCAAGCAGCACGTCGACGAACTGGCCCGAGTCCAGGCTGCTGAGCAGCATCAGGCTGCCGTGCCTGGCCAGCACTCCATCACCGGGAACCGGCCAAAGACCCGGTGGGTGCGCGGGCTGGCTCACACCAGCCTCCCGCCGAAGAAGCGCCACCTGATGTTGACCACGCGCATTGGCCCGTTAACCCAGAGCCAGAACACAATCCAGACAAGAACGAAATCGATGATGAAGGCGCTCGTCGGCACCGCGCCCTTAGCGATGCCAGGGATCAGGCCGAAGTGCAGCAGCGCCCAGATGACTATGCCCTCGTTGATCATCGTGATCAAGCCGAAGAAAGTCGGCCAGTCCTTTTCCCAGCGCCACTGCATGATCAAGTGGTAGATGAGCTCCCAGACGATCCCGACGACGATGACGGCGGCCAGGATGATGAACGTGGTCTTGTAGGCCTGGGACATCGTGGTTCCGGCCGGGAGCGGCAGGAACGGCGTGATAATCGCCGTCACGATCCCGCCGACGATGGCGAGCAAGATTATCCGCGTCTGGATTCGACCGCCCAGCGTGGGTAGCACCTTGAGACCTCCTGAAATCCTGCGCTGAATAGTAGGGCGGTGCGGGCCGCCGCGCCCGTCCGCGGCGGCCTGCTGGCCGGGCTATGGCTGCTTGTTACGTGCCCACTTCATCCATTGCGAGATGGAGCGGAACGTGCCGATCTTCTTGCAGAACCCGCGCCTGGCCAGATCGTCGGCGATCTCCTGCGCGGCGACCTGGAGGCCGAGGAACGTGTCAACCCCGGGGAAGTAGCCACCGAGCGTGGTCGCGCCAGACGCATAAACTACGCCGGGACCGCTGGCCGCCCCGCGTAGCTCGAATGTCCGCTCGACGTCTAGCCGACCGACCGGATTGCGCCCGACACCAGAGTGGTCGAGCAGATCCTTGAGTACGCGGTGCTCGGTGATGTCGGCCTCGAGACCAGTGCAGTCGATGATGTAATCGGCCGGGATCTCTATCGGGCCAGGCTGGCCCTTGCTGTTGACCACGCTGACGATCTTGCCGTTCTCATCGAGCCGCATCTTATCGACGGTGCCCTGCATGATCTGGTACCAGCCTTCGCGGCGGCCCTGGTTCATCTGAGCTTGCCAGCGCCGCCGCCACGGAGTGTTGGTACCGCCCATCTCCTTGTACCTGGTCGCCCGCGCCGGACCCTCCAGCTTGCGCATCTCCGCCTTTAGCTGACCGCCCCACACCGACTTCGGATAGTTGAAGCCCTGGTAGGCGAAGCCGTTGCTGCCCTTGCGCGTGTTCCAGGCGCGCAACGTCTGCTCATTTGGGCTATGCGCCTTGTCGACGAACGTGCGGAAGACATGCACGATCTGGGTCTGCAGGCCGTATTTCTCCCGATCGTCCATGATCCGCTGGAGCACGCGCGAGGCCACGATGCCGCCGCCGCGCAACATGACCGTGATCGGCTTGGTGCGCGCGGCCCCGTAGATGTGCTCGTGCTCCTCGTAGGCGCTGACTACGTGGTAGTAGTCCTTGTGCTCGGTGCGGAAGTCCTGCAGTTCCTTCAGGTAGCGCAGGCCCGGGTAGCCGACGGCCAGGTGCACGAACTCGGCGCGGTAGGCGACGCGCTTGGTCGGGGTGACGCCTGCCTTCGGGGTCAAGATGACGAAATAGCCGCCGCCCTGGCGCTTGCGCACCATCCTGACCTGGCCCTTGACCAGCATCTGATCCCAGCCGATGCGCTTAGCCTCGCGCTCGAGCCCGGCGAATACCCGCCCAGCCTTTGGCGTGTAGAAGTCGGCCCACATCGGCTCGGTGAAGACGTGCCACAACTCGACCCACTTGCCTTCCTGAAAAGCCTCGGTGAGCGCGTAAGAAGGGAAGCCCCAGATGTTGTCGGGGCGCGATGCCGAGTCCGACCTGATCCGCTCGGGCCTCGGAATCTGCGAAACCCTGGTCAGGTACTCGTAGGTCTGCCAAGGAAAGTCAAGGTTAGAGAGAACGGCGATCCTGCTCGTCGGCGTGCCGGCGATGCGTAGATAGTCAACGGTTACAAATGATCCGATACCGCCACCAATACTAACCAGCGGTACATCCGCGACGGGGATGCCGGCGGCCTGCAGCATCGCGTCCGTCCACTGATCAGACTTCAGCAGCTCGTCGGTCAGGTCGCCTGAGCCGGGTGCCGCCCCGCCTTCGGCTGGCGCGACCGCCGGCCGTTCGCGAATGATGGTGGCAGGTATCGATGGGTCGATCGAGCCGAGCTCGGTCGGGCTTTCGCTCATTCCCGCCCCTATAGATCTGTGGGATAGGTATCCAGAAAATACCGACTTGAGCCGCGTCATGGGTGTCACTTCGCCCCCCGATTGGCGGCTCGCGCCGATAAACACTGAGAGTGTCGCATGCGACACGGAAACCGACAAGATGATCGCCGCGTTCGGCGAGCCGAAGCTAGGGCGGGGAACCGGCACTCCATCGCACCCGAGCATCCCGCCCGGCCAGGCGCGGTGCGATGGATCCGGGAATCAATCGCACCCGAGCACCCCGCCCGGCCAGGCGCGGTGCGATGGATCCGGGAATCAATCGCACCCGAGCACCCCGCCCGCGCGTTTCGGTGCGATGAAACCGGGAACCCATCGCGCCTGCACGCCGGACCGGGTGCGATGGATCCGGGGATTCATCAGGGAAAACGGGTGTGAATACGGCACTTCATCGCGGCACTCGCCCGGCCCGGCGCGATGAAGCTGGCAACCCATCGGACCCAAGCGGCAGACAGCCAGCGGCAGACAGCCACGGCACGCGGCCAGCACCGCTGGGTCACCACAGGCACCCCCGGCACCGCTGGCAACCCGACACTCAGCGACTGGAACCTGGCCCGTACCTGAACACGACCCAGACCTGGCCGCGGGCGAAGCGCATGCGGTGGCCGTCAG
>Ga0134126_10004067_pt1 | contig 18291 bp, 13 predicted proteins | sample KB31752_FD_96881 | JGI IMG/M metagenome (GOLD analysis project Ga0134126, IMG submission 96881) | Terrestrial soil microbial communities with excess Nitrogen fertilizer from Kellogg Biological Station, Michigan, USA - KB3-175-2 | ecosystem: Environmental > Terrestrial > Soil > Unclassified ...
AAACATGAACTCCGTCTTTCTCAACAGTCAGAACCCATGAAAATATTCAGAAAATTTCAGCCAGGCCCCTCTGAAAACCAAAAAGTTACCCAAACATCGGCTTTTTCAGCAGACTGCTAGAGATGGGCGCCCCTTGACCTTGCAGATCTTATTGCGAAACCATAGCCAGGCATCGTTACACCACGGTGTATTGATAATTGCGGGGCTGCTTGGTCGGTTTGTAACCACCACTTAGAGGATATTGACCATGAAGATCAGCGTTTTCGGACTGGGTTATGTCGGAACCGTATCGGTAGGATGCTTGGCGGCAGAGGGGCACCGTGTCGTCGGCGTGGATGTCAACGCCGACAAAGTGGCGACACTGAATTCGGGAACGGCACCGATCGTCGAACCAGAAATCGGCGATCTGATCTCCAAGTCTCATAAGCTCGGTTTGCTCAACGCTACCACGTCATCCGTCGAGGGCATTGCGCAGACGGACATCTCCTTCCTCTGTGTGGGCACGCCGAGTCACAATAATGGCAGTCTTGATCTAACGTACTTAAAACGGGTCTGCGAGGACATTGGCGCGGCGTTAGCTCAGAAGAGGACGCCTCATACGCTGGTGTTTCGTAGCACGACTCTGCCGGGGACTACCGAAGACGTCGCGGTTCCGATTCTGGAAAAGCATTCGGGAAAGAAGGTCGGCGAGGGCTTCTTCGTCTGTTACAACCCGGAGTTCCTTCGCGAGGGCACCGCGGTCAAGGATTACTACCATCCCCCGAAGATCGTCATCGGGGAGCGCAAGCAAGGAGAGGGAGACGTCCTGGCCCAGATCTACGGCGGTATTGAGGCTCCGTTTGTCCGGACATCGATTCGAGCGGCCGAGATGGTCAAGTATTCAGACAACGCTTTTCACGCGTTGAAGGTCGCCTTCGGCAATGAAATCGGCATTCTATGCAAGAAGCTGGAGATCGACAGTCACGAGGTGATGGACATCTTCTGCAAAGATACCAAGCTGAATTTGTCGAAGGTCTATTTGAAGCCGGGGTTCGCATTCGGTGGGTCCTGTCTTCCTAAGGACCTCCGGGCGTTGTCTTACCAGGCAAAGCGACATGATGTGGAAACGCCGGTGCTCAACGCCATTATGGCAAGCAACAATGCGCATGTGAGAGGCGTGATCAATAAGATCCTCGAGCTAGGGAAAAAGCGCGTCGGATTTTTAGGGATGACCTTCAAACCCGATACGGACGATCTGCGGGAAAGCCCGCTGGTCGAAGTGATAGAAACATTGCTCGGCAAGGGATTTTCGATCAAGATTTACGATAAAAACGTGATGATCAGCCGGCTTATCGGCGCCAATAAGCGGTTTATTGAAGAGCATATTCCCCACCTGTCTTCTCTTCTTACAGACCGAATCGACGAGGTTGTTCAGAGCTCCCAAGTCGTGATCGTCGGGTATGCGTCGCCGGACTTCCTTCCCGCGTTGAAAACAATGAGCGCCGATCAGTTGATCATCGACCTCGCGCGGATCGAGGGACGAGACAGTTTGACGGCAGCTTATGACGGCATTTGTTGGTAATGGAACGTCAGCCGGTTGCGACGCAGGACCTCGATGAAAATTCTCGTGCTGGCTCCTGACATCCCGGCGACGTCTCGCATGCCGGGATCTCCTCGACTGTTTAATCTCTGCCGAGAATTGTCCCGGCAGCATGAACTACAACTCTTGACCTATCGGTCCTCGTCGGAGCGGCATCGGGCATTTGCAAGCGACCCGGCGGCCTCGGGCGTGTTTTCCCGTCTCGAGCTCTTGCCCGATCCGCCTGCGATCGGGTGGTGGGGGCAGCAGTGGCACCGCATGCATCTCGCAGCTCACTTTGAAACTTGCTATCGCCTTCCCGGCTACTATCACTCGATGAGGAGCCGTATCCGTGAGCTCTGCCGCCAAGAAAAGTTTGACCTGATTCATGTGGATTTGCTCCCCATGGCACAGTTCGTCGATCGAGAGCTGGATATCCCGGCCGTCATCGATCTGCATGATTCCACGACGCTGATGGCGCGAAGAGTGCTCAAGATGCAGAGGGACTGGCGGAAGCGCCTTGCCTTCTATACGCACTTGCTTCGAATCGAAAGACTCGAGGCGGCGCTGGGCGATACATTCGACCTGATTCTGACTAATTCCGTCGTCGATCAACAAGTGATTCGCGAGCTGTCGGACCGATTGAATACGATGACGATCACCAACGGCGTCGACATGGAGTACTTTTCGCCAGACGGGACGTCGGCGCAGGACGACAAGATCGTCTTTACGGGCGTGATGGGGTATGGGCCGAACGAGGACGCGGCGCTGTATTTTGCGAACGATATTTTCCCTTTGATCAAGGCAAAACGGCCGAACGCCGAGTTTTGGATCGTGGGTAGCGAACCGTCCGAGAAAGTCGGATCACTGGCCCGAATCGCGGGTGTACACGTGACCGGACAGGTTCCCGATGTGCGACCCTATGTCCGAAGCGCAGCCGTATTCGTGTCGCCGCTGCGCATCGGATCGGGGGTCAAAAATAAACTCCTCGCCGCCATGGCGATGAAGAAGCCGACCGTCGCAACCACTATGAGCATCGATGGACTGGATTTGGCGGACGATCGGGAGCTGCTCCTGGCGGACGAGCCGCAGGACTTTGCCGACAAGGTCTTGCGTCTCCTGACGGATCACGAGATGGCGCAGCGGCTCGGCGCAAACGGACTGGCGCGGGTCCAGGGGCAGTATTCCTGGGCGGCGATGGGGAAGGCCTTTGAATCGGCCATCCGAGCTGTGGCGCTGTCCTGGAATGGACGACCGGCATATGAAAACTGAGCTATTGAAGGAGAGCGGTCTTCGATTGCGAGGACAAGGGAAGGTCGTACAGGTTTCAAACGATCAGGACCGCGCGAGCTGGGAGCAATTTGTGCTCGGTCATCCTCTCGCCTCCGGCTATCATGCCCTGGCCTGGCAGTCGGTTGTTCGCCGGGTGTTCGGGCACCGGATCTATGCATTGATGGCCAAGGATGAAGACGATGCGGTGCGTGGAGTCCTGCCGCTGATCCTGACCGACAGCCCCATGTTCGGACGATTTCTCACTTCGATGGCCTTCCTCAATTATGGAGGCGTACTGGCGGACGACGTGGCTGTCAGTGCCGCTCTTTTGTCCGAGGCGGCCGAGATCGCTCGCACTGTGGGAGCTTCGCATATCGAGTTGCGCCAATCCGAGCCGTTGGAGAGCGATTGGCCGATGCGATCCCATAAAGTGTCGCTACGGCTTGCTCTTCCGCCGGAGTACGGCGTCCTGTTCAAGGCCTTTCCTTCGAAATTGCGAAGTCAGATCAAGCGGGCGCAGAAGGAAGGAATGGAGGTTCGTATCGGCGGCGACGAGTTGCTCGATGATTACTATCGTGTGTTCTCGCGATGCATGCGGGATTTGGGCACGCCGGTGTACGAGAAAGGGTTTTTCCGGGCGATCGTGGAGACATTTCCCAAAGAGGTCCGCCTTTGTGTCGTGTTCCTCCATGGACGTCCTCTGGCTTCCGGGCTCCTGTACGGATTTCGGAGCAGGTTGGAGATTCCGTGGGCGGCGTCGGACAGGAAGTTCAGCCGGTTGGCGCCGAACATGTTGCTCTATAGCGCCGTGCTGGAATATGCCTGTCATGAAGGGTATCAAGAATTCGACTTCGGGCGGTCTTCGATCGGCGACGGCAGCTACCGTTTCAAGGAGCAATGGGGCGCCAAACCTCATCAATTGTACTGGTATTATTGGTTGGCCGAAGGCCGAGATATGCCTCAATTGAACCCTCATAATCCCAAGTACAAGGCCGCGATCACCTTCTGGCGACGACTCCCCTTACCAGTGGCGAACATGCTCGGTCCTCATATCGTGAAGCACCTGCCATGAAGATACAGCGGACCCTTTCCCCGACGGCGGCCTCGATTCCCCTGCGGCATCTCCTCTGTGCGCCGCTCGGGCTTCTCAGCGGCGTGAAGTATCGGAACCAATTGAGGGAGGATCTAAAAGAGCGGTTTTCGGCTCACGCCGTGTTTGTCCTCTCCTCGGGAAAAGCGGCGTTGACGCTCATCCTCAAGGCGTTGGCTGCGGGCAGCAGGCGGCGGCGAGTCGTGATTCCAGCTTACACCTGTTTCTCCGTGCCTTCGGCCATCGTCAAGGCCGACCTCGAGGTGGTCCTGTGTGACGTTGACCCGGAGACGTTGGATTTCAAGTTCGACGAGTTGAAGTCCGTAGTGAATGACGATGTCCTCTGTGTGCTGCCGACCCATCTATTCGGGTTCACGGTGGATGTGGCCCGCACCAAGCAGTTGTGCCGTGAACACAGGGTCGTGGTCGTCGAGGATGCGGCTCAGGCGATGGGCGCGCAGTCGAGCGTCGGTCCGGCCGGCACAATGGGCGACGTGGCGTTCTTTAGTCTTGGCCGGGGAAAGAACCTCACTTCGGGAACAGGCGGTATCATTCTTAGTTTCTCACCAGCGCTCACGGAGTTGATTGAAGCCGAATACCGGCAAGTACCGGAGCCGCCGGTTCGCGAGATCATTTGCAACTGGGTCGAAACAGTCCTCATGAAGGTATTCATCCATCCCGGCTTGTACTGGTTCCCGGCTGGATTGCCCTTCCTCGGTCTAGGCGAAACGAAGTTTTACACTGATTTTCCAATCTTCCGTATGGACGAGATGCGGGCCTGCTTACTGCAAGGCTGGAGCGATCGCCTGGATCAATCGAATCGAGGAAGAAGGGCAAGCGCGCATCGGCTGATGGAAGACCTGGGATTGGGGGGAAGGGACGTCAGGACGTCGGCCTCTTCCGAGAGCGTGTATCTCAGGCTGCCATTGTTGATGCGGGACCACTCTGCCAAAGAATCGATTTGCAAGAGGAGTCGGGAAGTCGGCGCCGGAATCAGCCCAAATTATCCGACGACGATTCAAGAGATCCCGCAGCTCGCGGACCGAATCGCAGTCCGCCTGGTTCCTGGAGCGCAGGATATCGTGGAACGTCTGGTGACGGTGCCCACCCATTGCTTCGTGGAACAACAGGACATACGGAAGCTCAATCGTATTCTCTCTGGAGAGGGCTCGGATACCGCCGTCCCTGTTCCGTGGCGTTGAAGTAGGCTGATCACATGGACGCGCTCGTCTATACGGAATGCTTGTTCTGGCTGTCGGCCGCCTTCGTCTTCTACGCCTATGCCGGGTATCCCCTCGTGCTGCTTCTACTATCCGCGATCCGAGATCGGCCCGTGCGAACGGCGCCCGCATGCCTAAGAGTATCGTTCATTATTACGGCCTACAACGAGGAAAAGCGGATTCATGACAAACTGACGAATACGCTTCGGCTGGATTATCCGCGCGACCGGATAGAGATCGTCGTGGCGTCGGACTGTTCCACGGACGGGACCGACGAGATCGTGCGCTCGTTCCAGACCTCCGGTGTGCGACTCATCAGATCCAACCGGAAGGGTGGCAAGGAAGCCGCTCAGCAGCTGGCGGTTGAATCGACGGAGGGTGAAATTCTCGTGTTTTCCGATGTCGCCACGATCCTGGAGCCGCAAGCCGTTTCGGCCATCGTGAAGAGCTTCGCCGATGAATCGGTCGGATGTGTCAGCAGCGTGGATCGATTCATCGATGACGACGGCGTGGTCAGCGGGGAGGGCGCCTACGTGCGCTATGAGATGTGGCTGCGCCGATTGGAGACGAGGGTGAACACGCTGGTCGGTCTGAGCGGTTCATTCTTTGCCGCGCGCCGCACCGTCTGTCGTGAATGGGCTCCCGATCTGCAAAGCGACTTCAATACATTGCTCAACAGCGTCCGCCTTGGGCTTCGCGGCGTGGCTGATCCGGAGAGCGTGGGGTATTATAGAAATCTCCTCGACCAGCGAAAGGAATATGAACGGAAGGTCCGCACGGTCGTCAGAGGCATCTCCGTGTTCATGCGAAGCGTATCGTTATTGAACCCTCTGCGGTATCATTTATTCGCCTGGCAGTTGTTTAGTCATAAACTGTGCCGGTGGCTGGTTCCGTTCGCCATGATCGCTGCGCTGGTCGCAAACGGCTGGCTGGCTCTGTCTTCATCGGTCTACCGAGCAATCCTGCTCGTGCAGGCCTGCTTTTACTCGTTGGCACTGGTCTATATGCTTTCACGTCGGGTACCGAGCATCGGGATGCTGCGAATCCCGTCGTTCTTCGTTATGGTCAATCTCTCTATTCTGGACGCTTGGATGCGGTATTTCCGCGGCGTGCGCATCGTGTCCTGGAATCCATCGAAGCGGTAAAGAGGGAAGCGTGATCGGCGAACTGAAATTGATTGCTTGGAGGATGCTGGCAGGAGGGTACTATTACTCCGGCATGCCTCGTATCCGACATCGGGGGCGAGTGGCGATCCTGACCTACCATCGGGTCGTTTCCGAGAGTCTGGTCCGGGAAGAGCACATTCAGTCCGGGATGTATGTGCTGGACCGGTCGTTTGAGGACCAAATGGCCTACCTCAAGAAACAGTTCACGATCCTACCGCTCGAGAGATTGGTGGAGACGAGACAGACCGGGCGGTTGGAACAGGAAAGATCTTATTGCGTCGTGACGTTCGACGATGGCTGGCGGGATAACTATCAATACGCCTTTCCCGTGCTGAAGAAATATGGCATCCCCGCGACAATCTTTCTCGCCACCGACTACATCGGCACGCCCAACTGGTTCTGGCCAGATCGGCTTGCATTTGTGATCGGTCATGCTCGTGTGAATAAGACCGTGGACGCTGTGCAGAAGGCGGTCAATACTGTGCTCGGGGAGATCCCGGAAATCGGTGTGGAAGCGACGAATAGATTGCTCGAGCGGCGCAATTCGAAGAGTCAACTCGACGCTGATACGCTCATTGAGCGGTGTAAAGACTTGGACCCGGAGCTCATCGCTCGGTTTGTGGAACGGCTGGGACGAGCGCTCAGGGTAGACCCGTCTCAGAAGCGGGTGCTGCTCAACTGGGATGAAGCTCGGGAGATGGCTTCTCACGGAGTGACGTTCGGGTCGCATTCCTGTACCCATCGAATCATGACGAAAGTCTCACTCTCGGAAGCGGAGCGTGAGCTGACCGGATCGTGGCAAGCGATGCTCCAGCAGGGCATCAAGCCTGTTCCGATCTTTTGTTATCCAAACGGCAACTGCAATCAGGAACTGAAAGATTTGGCAAGAAAGGGCGGGTATCTCGCCGCACTCGGCTGCAAGGCCGGGTTGGTCGGGGATGGGCCGGATGATCCGTTCGACTTCAAACGGGTCGGGTTTCATCAAGATATTTCATCTTCAGTCTCACACTTTGCCTTGGCGATGTCCGGTTTGAGATGACTAGCTCGATCCTCGAAAAGCAACTCTCGTCCCTCGATCCTCCCGTACTGGTCACCGACGGGAATGAACGGGCAGCTCTTGCCGTGACGAGGGGACTTGGGCAGGTCGGCATCCCTGTCATTGTCGCGGCCGAAACCGAATACTCCCTTGCCGGGACAAGTCGATACTGTACCGATAAGTGGAAGTATCCGTCGCCGTTGAGAGACCCATTAGGGTTCATTGAAAGTATTAAGCATGCGATACAAGTTAATGGAATATCATCCGTGTTCTCGATATCGGATAGCACGACCCAAGTCCTGGCGAGAGTTAAAGAAGAGCTCGGCCTGGCCGGGGCCGCGATCCCCCCATGGGATTCCTATGACTTGGTCTCGGACAAATACAGGTTGATGGAGCTGGCTAAGCAATTGGATGTCCCAATCCCCGACACTCTGTTCGTGCCGGATGGTAACGTCGAGGCCATCGCTGAACAGATTACCCAGTACCCGGTCGTGGTGAAGCCTGGCCGATCATTGGCGCAGGTGGAGAAGAGCTGGACGAAGACCACTATCCATTTTGTTTCCTCTAGGAATGAATTGTTGGAACTGTATGGGCGGACGTCCTATCTGTCCTCACCGTCCCTCATCCAGAGGAGGATTGAGGGAACAGGTCAGGGAATTTTCGGCCTCTTCGACCACGGGAAACCTCTTGCGCTCTTTGCTCACCGGCGGATCAGGGAAAAGCCTCCTGCCGGCGGAGTAAGCGTGTTCCGCGAAAGCATCGCCATGCCTGAACCGATGACCAGCCACGCGGTGAAACTCCTTGAACAGGTAAAATGGCACGGGGTAGCCATGGTTGAGTTCAAGGTGGACCGCGAATCGGGCGTGCCCATGTTAATGGAAATCAATGGGCGGTTCTGGGGATCACTTCAGTTGGCGATCGACGCAGGGTTGAACGTGCCTCATTTGCTGTATCGGATGACAAAGGGGGCTTCGGAGGTTGTTCCGAGGGACTCGTATCGGGTTGGTATAAAAAGCCGGTGGTTGCTTGGCGATCTCGATCATCTTCTCTTGAGGTTGACGAGATCAAGGGAAAGCCTCGATCTGCCCAGGACCGCAGAGTCGCGGTGGCGGTGTCTCATGGATTTCTGCAAGTTCTCCGAAGGCGATCTTCATTACGAAATCGAGAGGTGGGACGATCTGGGCCCGGCCAAGCTGGAGTATCGGGCCTGGCTGACCGAGGTGACCGGTGTTCCGATCTGGGGAGTCCTCCGCGCCATGAAGAAGGGCCTCGGCTACGTATCTGCGCCTGTTCGTGCGGCTAGGCGTCTCTATCACCGTTGGACCACTCATGTGCCTGGGACGGTGACCTCGGTTCTATTCCTCTGCCATGGCAATATCTGCAGAAGCCCGTTTGCAGAAATGTATTTTCAGTCCCTGCTGAAAAGGCGAGGAGTGGGCCTGACTGTTCGCTCCGCTGGGCTCGACACCACTCCGGGGAAACCGGCCCACTGGAACACGAGAACTTCGGCGCGCGAACTTCACATTTCCCTCGACGATCACGCCACCACCCAACTCGACGCCGACCTGGTAAGCAACTCGGATCTCATCGTCGTGATGGAGGTGGGGCAAAAAAAGCGTGTGCTGAGCCTCTATCCGGAGAGCAAGGGGAAAGTCGTGTTACTCGGATGTTTTGATGCGAAGGGTCCTCTTGAAATCGGAGATCCTTACGGCAGGCCCATCGAGAACTTCAGATCCTGCTTCAGTCAAATCGTTCGGTGCTGCGACAATCTGGCGAAGGAGCTGATGTTGACGAACAGAAACATGGGGCCTTCTCCCGCCGTGCCCAGTCCTTTCAAGAGCCAATGAGTTCCCAGCCTCCAAAACAGACGATCCTTCATTTGTCCACCACGAGCGGACCAGGCGGCGCGGAGCGGGTGATCAGTTCTCTATCGGAGGCTCTCAATACGGGAGGACGACGAGTGGTGGTCGGACTTTTTCGCCCTGGGTGGCTTCAAGCAGAATGCGAGCGGCTGAGGGTGGAAACGATCATCATGCCGCTGTCGGGACCGCTCCACCTCGGTTGGTTTTTCGACTGCCTCCGGCTGATACGACGAGAACGAGTGGCGTTGATTCACGCCCACGAGTTCAGCGCCATCGTCTATGGTTGGATCGTGTCCCGGTTGGCCCGCATCCCATTCATCGGAACGATCCATGGAAAGAATTATTTCTGGGAGAAAGCGCGCCGGCGCGTGGCGTATCGGATCATTGCGAGAACAGCAACTCTCGTCGCGGTTTCCGAGGACCTCAAGCAGTTCGTGACTGAAAAGGTCGGTATCCAGAACGGTCGGATCCGCGTGATCTATAACGGTGTCACGCCTGGTCCGCCGGTGAGTGATGCCGAGGTCGAACGTTGTCGGTCGGAACTCGGCATCCAGGCTGGTGATAGAGTACTTGGCACGGTCGGCAGCCTCTATCTGGTAAAAGGCCACACATTCCTTCTCGACGCCATGCCGGCAGTCCTCCAGCGTTTTCCCAATACCGTGCTGATCATCGCCGGCCGTGGAGAGCTCGAAGTGCCGTTGAAGGACCAGGCCAAGCGGCTTGGGATAGAAGAAAAGGTGCGATTTCTCGGCATGCGGCAAGACATTCCGAGACTGTTGGCGTTGATGGACGTGTTTGTCCTCCCGTCGCTGTCTGAGGGACTCTCGATGGCCTTGCTCGAAGCCATGGCAGCCGAGAAACCGGTCGTCGCCACGCGAGTCGGCGGAAATCCGGAATTGGTCGAAGAGGGGAAAACCGGGATGATCGTTACAGCAGAAGATGCGGAAGAGTTAGCAGCCGCTCTAATGAAAATGCTAGAAGAGCCGACTCTCATGCATTTCTTCGGGCGAACAGGGGCGGTTCGAGTTCAGCGGAAATTTAGTACGCATCGGATGGTAGAGCAGTACGCCGACCTGTATTCCGCTCATTCCGCATCTCTAAATACTGTCGCTTGATGAGATTCATGGACCGTAGTATCCCGACAACTAGTCAAAGGATGTTAGGCGTGCTTCCGAGCCTGACGCCGGTTTCGAATAGGAACCAGACACGAAAGGGACTCGCTGCTCCTGAGAGCAAGACCGGGTTCTATCTCGTGCTCGTGTATCTTCTTTTCGAATTTGGGCGGCCGCAAGAATTAATCCCCCCTCTAGCAGCGTTACCTTTTGGAACCGGATTGTCTGTATTAATTTTCCTGAATGCTGTGAGATCAGGCAAAATCGATTTCTCACGACTCCAAACGAAATTATGGATTCCACTGCTTGTGGTCATGATGATCCATGTCCCGATTGCCATAAATAACTTCCATGCCCTAATGACCTTAAAAGATATGATCCTCTTATATGCAGTGTATCTCGGCATCACGGTGTTCGTGGATTCTACTGAAAAGATGATGACGTGTATCAAGATGTGGCTCGGCATTCACGCGTTCTTGGCCATAATGGGGACTCTCCAAGGAGGGCATGGGATCGGGGGCTGGATGGGCGATGAGAACGACTTCTGCATGGTCATGGACATGGTCGTTCCGTTTGCCTATTTCTTGTTATTTTCGGCGACCGGTACGGTTCAGAAAATAAAGTACGTGGCATTTCTCGGAACGTTCCTTGTTGCTGCCATGGCTACGCTATCGCGTGGCGGCTTCCTTGGCCTTGCAGCAGCGGGGGCATATTGCTGGTATCGCTCGCCGAAGAAAGGTAACGCTCTAGTTGTTCTCTTAATCGCCGTGATTTTTATGGTGCTCTTGGCACCACAAACCTACTGGGATGAAATTGCGTCTTCTACGAGCGATGAGACGATGAGTAACGAGGGGACTGGAGGGGCAAGACTTTATACTTGGGGCATAGGAATGGAAATGTTCTATTCTAATCCCATTATAGGAATCGGACAGGGAAATTTCCCATGGACAGTCGGTACCTATGAAGCAGGTGAAAAATTCCATGATAGGTCATTTGCAGGCCGACAGGCTCATTCTGCATGGGTCACTCTCATTGCTGAATTGGGACTGGTGGGAATTGTAATTATAGGAGGAATGCTTTTTCAGTGTTACAGAGATTTGGCTTTCGTGAGAGGGACCTTTACGCCTCCGCAAACGAGAGGAAAACATGGGCAAATTATGAAGGTGGGAGAAGATGTGCGCGTGTATCTCGCGAGAGCAATGGAGGGAAGTCTCATAGGGTTCATCATGAGCAGCGTGTTCATCTCAACGTTATGGTATCCGAGCATGTGGATCATGATGGCATTGGTTGTCGCGTTGCGAAACATTTCAAATGGTGGAGTCGGAGCAGAAAAGGATATAAAAAAGGTTCGTGTTATCAAGACTCAGCATGGAGCAACTGCTGCCGACTAAGTCTTGGTTCCTACGTTTTCAAGAAATAAAGTGACAGCTTCTCCACGACACCCGATTTTGGTATGTCATGTTGCCGTAGCCGATCTCTGGGCAGGTGCGGAAGTACAACTCAAGAGCCTGCTCTCTGAACTTATCCGAATGCCGGAGATCGACCTGTCGGTTGTCCTATTCAATGGTGGACGGCTTGAGAAGGAGCTTTCCCACTATGGCGTTCCAGTGCAGATCTTTCCAGAAAAGGACTGGAGTAGTATCCGCATTGGTACGGCGTTGTGGCGCTACTTCGACAAGAAACGCTTCGATATCGTCCACACTCACAAGTATAAAGATACGATTCTTGCTGCACCGGCCGCGCACTGGTCCGGTGTACCACATGTGGTGAGAACTGTGCATGGGTTGACGGAGCCGTTCTCCGGTGTCAACGCCTGGAAGATGGCGTTCTATGAGTCTGTAGAGCGCCGAGTCCACCAACGGTATGTCCAGACCCTCCTTGCCGTCTCCTCGGAAATCGAACGCCGTCTTCATCAGACAGGGGCGGCCGACGTAGCCTGTATTCGGAACGGCATCGAGTTGAATGCCATGCCGAGCAGATCGATACGCTCTGCCAAACGGAAGGCGTTCGGTGTGACAGACGACGTCTGCCTGATTGGTTCAGTGGGGCGGCTCACGCCGGTCAAGGGGTTTCCTCACCTCATCAAAGCCGTTCAGATTCTGGCGGAACAGGGGTTGTGTGTAAAGCTTTGGCTCGTTGGGGATGGAACACTGAACGAAGAGTTACGTCGCCTCGCTCATGACTCGGGCGTCGCCGAGCGAGTGGTGATGCTGGGGCACCGAGAGGATACCTACGAGCTGCTGCAGGCAATGGACATGTTTGTCTTGCCGTCCCTCCATGAAGGCATCCCTATGGCGTTACTGGAAGCGATGGAGATGGGTCTTCCCGTGATCGCGACCCGGGTCGGGGGCATCCCGGAGGTGATCGAAGATCATGTCAACGGCATCTTGGTCGAGCCCGGAGATTCCTGCGGTCTCGCGTTGATGTGTCGAAGACTCATGCACGATGCTGAGTTGTCGGAGCGCCTCGGGCAGGCCGCGAGAGCCAGGGTCGAAGAGAAGTTCTCGTCAGAAACCATGGCAGCTGAAGTGGCGAACGTCTATAGGCGGCTTGTCGGCTACGCACATGGACAGGTTGAAAGATGTGATCATCAGAACATCGAAACAGGCATCGTGGTTCGCTAAACAGCAACGAGGAAACTGGTGAATCGATACCCTTCCAATGGTGACATGGTGCAGATTGCCCTCTTTGGGGCAGGGCGTCATGCCCAGCATCACGCTCGGGCCATTGCCAGATGCGCCGGTGCGCGGGTCGTGGCCGTCGCCGATCCTTCCGACGCAGCCCAAGCGGCAATGCGGGAGATCGTGCCGAGCATTCGGTGTTATCGTTCACCCGACGAGTTGCTCGCCGCTGAAACTCCGCATATCGCTCATATCATTACCCCGCCGTCCGCGCACGCCTCATTGGCCCTTGCAGCCTTGAAGGCGGGATGCCACATATACGTTGAAAAGCCTTTTACAGAGCGTGTCGAGGATGCGCAACAGATTCTTGACGAAGCCCGTGAAAGAAATCTTTTTGTGTGCGCCGGACATCAACTGCTCTATGAACCGCCGACCCGTCTTCTTGAGCGGTATCTGCCGTCCGTGGGCCGTATCGCTCATCTCGAAAGCTATTTTTCCTTTCGCACCGTGCGCCATGCGCCGGGAGGCCGGAGAGTGCTCCGCCCTGATCACCAATTGCTGGACATCCTCCCGCATCCCGTCTATCTCCTCCTGCGCGTCTTAGAGCAGGCAGCCGAGGGCCGGACAGAATTGATGACGCTCGACGTGAATCATACAGGGACGGTGCATGCGCTGGTGCGCCGAGGTGACGTGACGGGAACGCTCGTGGTGACGCTGGAGGGAAGACCCGTTGAAAGTTACCTCCGGGTTGTGGGGCGCAACGGCTCTCTCTTTGCGGACTACGTTCGCAGCACGATGCTGCGCGCCATTGGACCTGGCTCATCGGGAATCGACAAGCTTGTTGCGCCTTATCGACAGGCCTGGCAGCTCGGAATCGGCACGACGTCCGCCCTGGCTCGCCGTTTCCTGAAACGTCAGCGAAGTTACCCTGGATTGGTTGAATTCTTTTCGGCATTCTACGCGGCTGTTCGGACGAAGAGTCCTTCTCCGGTATCGCCTGAAAGCCTCTTGGATACGGTGCGGATTTGTGAACGTGTTGGCGATGTCCTGAAAGCGGCGGAGAGGAGGACGCTCGAGTGTGCGGCGTCGAGGCCGATAAACAGTCGAGGTGTGCTCGTGACAGGAGGAACCGGATTACTCGGAAAAGAAATCGTGAAAGCGCTCCTGTCGCGAGGCCGGCCGGTCCGTGTCGTGGCGCGGCGCGAACCGTCGCCGTGGGAACGCATTCCCGGCGTGGAATATATTGTTGCAGATGTCGCCGACGAGGTCGGGGCTCAACTGTTCGAGGGCATCGATACTGTGATTCATGCGGCGGCAGAAACTGCCGGGGGCTGGGAAGAACATCAACGCAACTCTATCGATGCGACGATCAACATGGTCAGCGAGTCGGCAGCGGCCGGTATCCGGCATTTCCTGCACGTGAGCAGTCTTGCCGTGTTGGCTCAGTCAAGTGGGGAGCCGATCGGTGATCATCATCCGTTGGAGCCGAACAGCAAGGGGTCTGGACCGTATGTATGGGGCAAACTGGAATCGGAGCGGCGGGCCGTTGATCTGGGACAGGAACTTGGCATGTCGATCAAAGTGATTCGTCCGGGAGCCTTGGTCGATTATCGAGATTTCGATCCACCGGGCCGCCTTGGCAAGCGACTCGGGAACATTTTTGTCGCAGTCGAGTCACCCGCCGACAAGCTCGGGGTCGTCGATGTGGCATTTGCAGGCCGCTGCTTGGCATGGATGGTCGATGCATGGGATGAAGTGCCGAGCCCGCTGAACCTGCTCGATCCATCGTTGCCCACGAAACGAGAATTGCTTCAACGCCTACGCCAAACCAATCCAGACCTCACGGTTCTCTGGCTGCCGAGATTCCTCCTCGTGTCCCTCTCATGGACGGCCCTGGTGCTGCAAAAGTTGCTAAGACCTCGCAAACCGCCGGTCAACGTCGCCAAAGTGTTCAGTGTGTTGCCATACGACACGTCGGCGATCTCCCTACTCTCGACACTGATGGATTCCCAGCTTCGACAAGCCATGCGTCCATGACTATCATCGCCGGAACCGTGATTCTTCTGATCTTGATCCCGCTGACGCTGCTCGTCCTGTATCAGTGGGTTCTTGCGGGCGTTGCTATTGCGAACCGATCTCGAACCCCCTTTCGAACCATTGAAAATCTGACAACGAAGTTCCTTGTTCTGATGCCGGCACATAATGAAGAAGTATGCCTGAAATCAGCATTGAGGAGACTAAAGGAAGCACGGTATCCGAAAGAGCTTGTACATGCCGTGGTCATAGCGGATCGCTGTACTGATCAGACGGTGATGATCTCACGGTCGGAGCAGGTTGAATGTCTGGAACGGACTGAAGGACGCGCTGGGAAAGGGCCAGCAATCGCTTGGGCATTAGAGCAGATGCGATTGCGAAGGGAAGCCTACGATGCATTGGTTATCCTGGATGCAGATACGGTGATCGCTCCAGAGATGTTTAAGGCTTTTGCTACAGCTCTGGTTGCTGGGTACAAGGTCCAGCAAGGATTCTGCTACATATCCAATCCGTGGCAGAGCTTGTTCACGCGGGTAATCGCTGTAACCAGCATGATGCGAAACGGTCTGTTCTATGCTGGGAAAACCTGGACGGGTCTTCCAGCCATGCTAGCCGGGACGGGCATGTGTTTCAGCAGGGAGATTATCGATCGGTACGGATGGAATTCATTCTCGGTTGCGGAGGATTGGGAATTTTCCGTAGAATTGCTACTTAATGGAGAGCGTATTTTTTTTAACCCACAGGCTCGTGTTTACCAGTTGGAATCCATAGGGCTGCGCCAAGCGTCGCGGCAGCGGTTGCGCTGGGCTGGAGGACGGCATGAAGTGGCGGGATCTAGCGCATGGAGTTTGGTGCAACAGGGGGGACGTAGGGGTTCTTGTTATCTCGTGGATGCGGCTGTGACTTTACTAGCTCCAAACTATTCTAGCCAGGCGTCGCTTGCCGTCATGACGCTAATTGGATCCTGGGTTCTATTGGATCATTCATGGGGACTTCTTTTTTCGTGGAGCGCGGCGCTGCTGCTATCTTTAGGTGCCTATTTCGTGACAGGCGCTCTTTTGACTGACTCTCCTGTAAAGGCACTGTATGGGATCCTGATGGTTCCTGTGTTTCTCCCGTGGCGGCTTGCCATAGAGGTGTTGGGATTAATTGGATATGGTCGCAGTCATTGGTTTCGGACAGATCGAGTGACACCTCCTCCTCGGTAAGGGGTGAAAGGGAAAACCTATGTGCGGCATTACTGGCACCGTCTATGCAGAACCCGGCCAGGTCGATGAACAGTTAGTCAGACGGATGTGTGCACTGATCTCTAGACGAGGGCCGGATGATGACGGATTTTACTTCGGCGATCGCGCCGGGCTCGGCATGCGGCGTCTGGCCATCATTGACGTGAATAGCGGCAGACAGCCGATCTACAACGAAGACCGGACGGTGGCTGTGGTCTTCAATGGAGAAATCTACAATTATCGCGAACTGCGCGAAGAACTTTTAAAACGAGGTCATCGCCTGGTCACGCATTCTGATACGGAATGTATTGCGCATCTGTATGAGGATTTTGACGAAGACTTTGTTGCCCGATTGCGAGGGATGTTCGCAATCGCCGTGTGGGATATCAGGCAACAGAAACTGCTCCTCGCACGGGACCGGTTCGGCATTAAGCCGCTTTATTATTGGCAGGACGCTTCTGATCTCTATTTCGGGTCGGAATTGAAATGTCTGTTGGCGGTGGATCGATACGATCGGCGACTCGATCCTCAGGCGGCGTGGGACTTCTTCACGTACAAGTATGTCCCCGGGCCTAAGACCATTTATCAAGACATCGCTGAACTGCCGCCAGGCCACATCGCGGTATGGAAGCAAGGCAAGCTCGCAACAAGGAGGTACTGGCAACTCAAATTTTCCCCGGATCGAACCAAGTCCCCGGATTACTATCGAGAGGGGCTTCTCCATCACCTAGAAGAAGCCGTTCGGCTGCATCTTGTCAGCGAGGTTCCTCTTGGATCTTTCTTGAGTGGAGGAATCGATTCCAGCGCGATCGTGGCGCTCATGTCAAAAATCTGCCCGGGCAACGTCAAGACCTTCACGGTCGGGTTCGGCGAGGGCCAACCGGGTGCGGATGAACGACCCTACGCCAGCGCTATCGCGCAACTGTTTAAAACCGATCATTCTGAATGTCTGTATGACAATCCTCAACGCCAGGTCGAGTCAATTTTACCCTCCATGATCGAGGCGTTCGATGAGCCGTTTGCCGACTCTTCGATGATACCCAATTATCTGATCTGCCAAGCCGCCCGTCAATGGGTCACTGTGGCGCTGTCCGGGATCGGAGGTGATGAGCTCTTCGCAGGGTATGAACGGTATCGCGGTGCGCTTGCCGCCGATTCGTTTCAACGACTGCCAAGATTTCTGTCGGATGGGATTAGTGCGGCAGCCCGTGCATTGCCACATGGCCAATATGGAGGACTTTGGGTTGACCGGATTCAGCGATTCGTGGAAGGGGCGGACTTGCCTTTGCCTGAACGATATCAGAGGTATCTCTGCGCCTTTACGGAATCGGAGAAGACATCTCTCTTCAGCTCCGACTTCGTCGCGCACCTTCTCAAGGGCGGGGGTGGAATCACCGAGTTCGCGATGAAACGGGTTGAGCCCTGTTCTGATCCACTTGAGCGAATTTTGCTCACGGACATGGAAACGTACCTTCCGGATGATGAATTGCGCAAGGCGGATCGCCTCAGCATGTGGCATTCACTTGAAGTCCGAGTACCGTTTTTGGACCATAAGCTCGTCGAGTTCGTCGCGACGATCCCATCCCATCTGAAGCTGAAGAGGTGGGAAAAGAAGCATATCCTGATCCAATGCTTAAAGGGAATTCTGCCCGATTCGATCCTGAACCGTAGAAAGCAGGGCTTTTCGATCCCACTTGGAGCATGGTTGCGTGGGCCTTTGCGAGAATTGTTGCGAGCGCACCTTTCAAAGCAAGCATTACATGATTTAGGCATTTTTAATGTTACGGCTGTTGACGCCATGATGAACGACCATGATCGCAGTGCTAAAAATTATGAGACTCAATTGTGGACGGTATTGTTGTTTGTTGCCTGGCATCGGAGATACATGAATGTACATTAGAGATTACTTGATGAGCGAATTCGTCATAATGTTTGTCGAGAAAATTTTTCAGCGAGACCGAATTGCTTGGCTTGTGATCTTCCCCCGATTTTGTGGACACCGGGTTACGCGACAGCCGCCTTTGCTTCGAACTCGGCGGGGGACTGATAGCCAAGGGTCGAGTGGCGTCGCTGCCGATTATAAAATACTTCGAG
>Ga0134126_10004068_pt1 | contig 18287 bp, 20 predicted proteins | sample KB31752_FD_96881 | JGI IMG/M metagenome (GOLD analysis project Ga0134126, IMG submission 96881) | Terrestrial soil microbial communities with excess Nitrogen fertilizer from Kellogg Biological Station, Michigan, USA - KB3-175-2 | ecosystem: Environmental > Terrestrial > Soil > Unclassified ...
ATTAATGTGTGAACATATTCATGTGCTACATCTTTGTATAATGAATTTAAATCCACTTCCTGCTGAAAGCTACCACCCATAGCAGTTGTGGCTGATTGTCCTACAATAGCAACAACGGGCTGGTGATCTAACTTTGCGTCATACAATCCATTTAATAAATGAATAGCTCCAGGCCCGGAAGTAGCCATGCATATTCCCACTTCACCGGTAAATTTCGCATGAGCGCAGGCCATGAAAGCCGCATTTTCTTCATGCCTTACCTGCACAAAATCCATTGTATCCTTTGCCCTGTCGAGCGCACCCAGCAGTCCATTAATCCCATCACCGGGAAATCCGAAAATGCGCGTTATGCCCCATTCTCCTAATCGCTCAATTAAAAAGTCACTAACTAATTTGGCCATAAATATATTTTTGAAATGTTGAAAAAATGTAAAAGGAAATATCAGGATCTTAGAAAAAGTTGAAGAAGTTAGCCCCTTTACAAATTTTTGTGTCAACAAACACTGTGCCTATCGAAATCAAAGGAATGATAAAGTGTTTTATTTTTTAAAGCATATAAAGAGGTAACAGAAAAATTTTTCTTCAATAATTTCTTTGTTAAAAACATTTTCATTAAAGGCGAAGGGGTAAAAGAATCCGCAATTTTGCAAAGAGAAAATCATTCATTATTTCTTAGGCTGGCTTTCGGAAATGCAGTAAATCAACAAATAATTAGAATTTCAAATTTCCATTCTGGAAGTTGATCTTTAATAAAAAAACCAGGCTATGAAAACCTGGCTAATTTCTAATGTTTCCTCCAGAAAAATATCTATTTTTTTGCGTGAAAATGAAAATCACTAAATATAGCTGCTACAGCTTCCCTTACTTTCACATCACTATTCACCATGCTGGGCTTCAATATACCAGAAGCATAGCCTTGCCATGCAACCTTCCCTGATTTAGCATCCACAATATTGATAAGCAAGGTACCCGGTTTTACTTTTACAGTTTCAATATTAGTTGGAGTACGGGTAGAGTCAAGCCCTTCGTTATACATTTTATATCCATTAAATGTATGCAAGGTGCCGGGGTTTTCAGTTATTCTAAAAAGAACTAGCATATCGGGATTGTTATCAGTTTCTTTAAAACCTTTGGCATTTAATTCAAATTTTATTGCCTTTTTTATTCTGTTCCAGGTAGACTCATTATTAAAAACATAAACTCCATTCGGGGTGATAAATAGATCGGCTTTAGGAATCTGATTGATTTCTGACGACCACCCAAACGTTTGAAATCCATTGACAGATTGTTTGAAAGAATTGTCTGCTCCAACCTTTACCTGTTGGGCGCTAACAAAAATGCAGCAACCAAATGCCACTGCAAATAATAATAGTTTTTTCATGATGTTATTAATTTAAATTAATTCCTTGCTACAAAAAACTGTGCCAGCCGGTACTTACAAAATCATAAAAAAATTTATCTCCTTACAATTTCCATGTCGATGACGAAATAGATTTTATAGTAAATAGATTTTATAGTAAAATATAATGAAATAGAATTTACAATAAAAAAGATTCTATCAGATTTCAAGAACTAATTTCACAGGTATTTTTTTTATACAGATAATCCTTCCACATCTTTTCGAAATACGGTAAAAAAATCATCAAGTTTTTAATATTATTTTTTACAGTAAACAAACAAATAACCTCAATTCCTATTTCCCTTTTTTCGGCCATTAATTTATATTTTAAAGAAAGGGCATAGTCTTTGTGATTTTTTTTTGCATTATAAAATCATCCTTTTTTCCTTGCCTATTAGTTTAACAACAATTCTAATTCTAAAATAAACACGGTAATGAAGCCTATAATAAAAGAGATTCTTCAATGAAATTAATTCTATATTTTCCTGATTTTTTTCTTTTACAATCGGTCAATAATCCCGCTTCTGCAGAAGCAGATAAAATACATACCTTATTTAATTATTTCAATATCGCTGCAGCAGGAATGCTTTTGTTAGTGATCTTTCTGATTGTCTATATCTGTATAAAATTTAAACAAAAAAAGGGGATAATGATGAGCCGGTGCAGACATCAAATAATAAATTACTGGAAGCAGCGATGATTGGTGGCCCTACTTTGTTACTTGCTTTTTTCTTTTATCAAACGGTTATGACTATGAATACAGTTTCTCCTGCAGTTCCAAAAAACAGCCAGCCAGATGTGGTTATCACCGGCCATCAATGGTGGTGGGAAGTAGATTATCCTTCCGCGCATGTAGTTACTGCCAACGAAGTTCACTTACCTGTAGGAAAGCGGTTGTTGATGCAAATGCGCTCGGCAGATGTAATACATGACTGGTGGGTTCCCGAGCTCGGAAACAAAATAGACCTGGTGCCGAACATGAGTAATTATCTCTGGCTTAATATTCACAAAGCCGGAAATTATATTGGGGCTTGTAGTGAATTTTGCGGCGCGCAACATGCCTGGATGCGCATTAATGTGATTGCACAAAATGAAAGTGATTTTAATAAATGGCTTGCAGCAAATGCTAAAACTCCTATAGCGCCAACAGATAGCGTTGCAATACACGGGTCAGAATTGTTTCAATCAAAAACCTGCGCAAGCTGCCATCGTATCCAGGGCACAGCAGCTACTTTCAGCGTAGGCCCCGATCTCACACACCTCGCAAGCAGGCAAACTCTCTTAACAGGGTTAATGGAAAATAATGAAAACAATTTATTCAAATGGGTCAGCCATCCACAAGAAGTGAAACCAGGCGCGCACATGCCGGATTTTAATATGGATAAAGACTCTGTGAAAGCGATTGTGCATTACCTGGAAGAATTGAAATAAAAATGAGTGTAAAAAAAAATGAGTGATTCAATTTACATACCGGAGCCTTCAAAATCTTTTCCGAGCATGAGTGTCACTGGCGACCAGGGTTTGCTGCAATGGATATCTACTGTTGATCATAAGATGATTGGAATAATGTATTTACTGGTGGCGCTTTTATTTATGTTAATTGGGGGGGTGGAAGCATTGCTGATGCGGATACAGTTGGCAGTACCATTGAATCATTTTTTAGGCCCCGAAACTTACAATCAGTTTTTCACGATGCATGGCACTACAATGATTTTCCTGGTTGCTATGCCGGCAGTTTTTGGCTTTGCAGTTTATTTCACGCCGCTAATGATCGGAGCCAATGAAATGGCTTTTCCCAGATTAAATGCTTTCAGTTTATGGATGACTTTATTAGGTGGAATGTTATTGTATTTTAGTTTTTTGGCCGGCGGTGCGCCGGATGCGGGCTGGTTTAATTATGCCCCGCTAAATGAAAAGAATTATTCTATTAATTCCGGAATTGATTATTACTGTATGGGCCTTTTACTCGCGGGAATAGGAAGTGTAACTACTTCGGTAAATCTTATCGTTACCATTTTGCATTATCGGGTAAAAGGAATGGCGCTAAATAAATTACCGCTTTTTGTGTGGATGGTTTTTGTAAACTCATTTTTATTACTTGCCGCATTTCCTGCACTTAATGCAGCGCTGTCAATGCTTTTATTGGACAGGCAATTTGGTGCCCATTTTTTTAATACTACATCCGGAGGTTCGGCATTATTATGGCAGCATTTATTTTGGATATTCGGCCATCCGGAAGTTTATATTGTAATCCTTCCTCCTTTTGGAATTTTGTCAGAAGTATTTCCTGTGTTTTCTCGCAAACCAATTTTTGGTTATTCATTCGTAGCGGCTTCTTCTGTGGCTATTGCACTGCTTGCCTTTGGCGTGTGGGCTCACCACATGTTTGCCGTAGGCATGGGTAATACAGTGGATGCATTCTTTTCAGCAAGCAGCATGTTGATAGGGATACCCACAGGTGTAAAAGTTTTTAATTGGATAGCGACGATGTATGGCGGCAAAATAAAATTTACGGTTTCTATGATGTTTGCAATTGCCTTTTTAATTGAATTTACCATTGGCGGATTATCCGGAATTGCATTTGCCATTGTACCAATTGACTGGCAATTGACCGACACTTATTTTGTAGTGGCTCATTTGCATTATGTATTTATTGGGGGAACTATTTTTGGCATCCTTTCGGGCTTATTTTACTGGTTTCCAAAAATGACCGGAAAATTTTTGAGTGAGAAGATGGGCAAATGGTTTTTCTGGCTTTTTGTAATTGGTTTCAATGGCACCTTTTTAGTACAGCATATTTTAGGATTGATTGGCATGCCGCGAAGAGTTTACACTTATCCAAACCTGCCATGGTATGGCGCATTAAATATGATTTCAACCATTGGAGCATTTATAATGGGCGGTTCTATACTGTTGTTAGGGTATATGATTATTAAAAGTTTAAAAAACGGAAAGAAAGCAGGCAATGATCCATGGGATGGATTTTCATTAGAATGGATTACAACATCCCCGCCATCTTTAAAAAATTTTGATGAAGTACCTGTCGTACATGGCAGAAGGCCATTATGGGATTTGAAAAATCCTGGAAATCCGGACAAATAAATTGAAAGATTATGAACAAAACAATGATGAAATTAGTGGTGGGGACAGAAGGTATGTTTTTTATTTGCCTCATCCTGTCTTTTGTATATATGGCTTTCACAGCTGGTTTTGAGCCACATCAACTACAAGCTTTGGACATAAAAAAAACCGGAATATTCACCGTTGTATTAATCGCAAGCAGCCTTACATTTTGGATGGGCGACAGGAATTATAAAAAAGGAAATATTCAGAATTTAAAAATTTGGCTGGTAGTAACGATCTTGTTGGGCGTCATATTTTTAGTTGGACAAGGAAGGGAATATTGGCGCTTAATAAATGATCACGTAACTCTTGGAAGCAGTGTTTTTGGCACTAGTTTTTATACCCTTACAGGATTCCATGGCTTCCATGTTTTTGTCGGTTTAATTATTTTATGCATCATTCTTGCATTGGCATTCCTGGGCGATTTTAATAAAGGTTCTTCCAAAATAATAAGTACTGTTGGCATTTATTGGCATTTTGTAGATGCTGTGTGGCTAGTGGTTTTTACAGTGGTATATGTGCTGCCACATTTTACTAAAATTTAAAAATTAGAATTATGCATTCTATATTTTCATACTGGAATTTTGACCCGATAGTGATTTTATTTCTTTCTGCACTGTGCTTTTTTTATTTGTATACCGTTCATTTTAGATTAAATTGGCAATCGATTTATTTCTTCGGAGGAATCGCATTAATTATTTTATGCGTAGCATCACCATTGCATTTTCTTGCTGAACATTATTTATTCAGCGCGCACATGGTTTCGCATGTATTATTGCTGTTGATAGCGGCGCCACTTCTGGTAGCAGGCGTTCCAAAAGAAAATAGATTCAAAAAGATTTTTCTTAAGCTTGCAACTAACAAAATAAGAATCGTCGTTTTATGTTGGTTTACTGGCGTAGGCGTGATGTGGCTGTGGCACATTCCTTACATTTTTAATGAGGCAACTTCCATGCATGGAATGGGTTTAATGTATTTGCAATGGTTGAGTTTACTATTTGCTGGTATTATTTTTTGCTGGCCGGTTATCAATCCTTCCCCTGAACACCGCATTCCGCCTTTATCAGCAGTACTCTATCTTTCTACGGCATGTGTGTTTTGTACTATTCTTGGATTAATGATAACATTTGCGCCATTGGGAATTTATTCTCATTACATCAATCCTACTGACTCTAATGGTTTTTTAAATTTAATTAGAAATCAATGGAAAATATCTCCAGGAATGGATCAGCAAGCTGCCGGATTGATTATGTGGGTACCCTGTTGTTTTATTTATTTAACGGCTTCAATGATAATTCTTATACACTGGTTTGACAGCAAAGAAATTTATGAGGTTTCTAATGTTGCAGCTATTAATAATTAGTTACAAAATGAAAATAATAACAGTTATAAAATTTTCGGAAAATGAATGATGAAAGGCCTGAAAGAAGAATTAAAAAACTCGCCGGTACTAAAGGCCTTTCAACGGCAATCCAAAAGCTTGAGAGGAAAAAGGAACTGATGGAAGATGATTTAAAAGAACAGGTGAAAAATTTTGTTGAAAACTTAAACCCTATTACACTCCTGGATAAAACGCTACAAAATGTAGAGAGATCTAATATTTCAAATCAGACACTTTTAAAAGAAGCATTGGCATTTGGAGCCGGTTATTTATCAAAAAAAAAATTAGTTTATCAGTTTAAAATTAGCTTGATAAAAACTTTAAAAGGTTTTATAAATATTCGCCATAAAGATTTAAAACAAATTTCAAATAACCAGGAACTTATGGACTTTAATAACAACCCATCAGACAATGAAAAAGAAAATAAATATATGAAAGCACAAATTGAAAAAGTAAAAGCAAAGCCGGAAATATTGCCAGAGCCCACTTATTGGCCGTTTTTCCTGGCTTTAGGCATTGTATTTCTTGGTTGGGGATTATTAACCACCTGGTTGATTTCCGCGGCAGGCTTTATCATATTAGTAGTAGCCCTCACCGGATGGATAAATATTTTGCGCCATGAATGAAGAATCAACAAACACGATTGAAGGCGCACCGAAAGAAATAACCAGGAGAAATTTTTTTCTAAAATTAAGCCTGGGCCTCGCGGGTATAAGCGCTGCCGCAGCAGCTGTTCCGGTAGTTAGCGCTTTAATCGCCCCCTTATTAGAAAAGAAAAATCAAGTATGGCGCGGGGTTGGCAAAGTAGATCAATTCCAGGAGGGAAGTACCACCTTGGTAACGTTTACGAACGCAGACCCAAAACCTTATGCAGGCACTACAGCGAAAACAGCAGCCTGGTTACGTCGAAATGAAAAAAATGATTTTATTGCTTTTGCTGCTAATTGCACACATTTAGGCTGCCCGGTAAGATGGGAAAAAGATGCGCATTTATTTATGTGCCCCTGCCATGGCGGTGTGTATTATGCAAATGGAAACGTAGCGGGCGGCCCGCCCCCGAGGCCGCTTACAAGGTACGAAGTAAGGGTACAAAATAATGAAGTACTAATAAAAACAGCACCAATACCCCTTACAAACCTGGATGCAAAAAAAATTACATGAAAAAAATTTTCAAAAAAATAGGGAATTGGATTGATGACCGTACAGGTATTTCTCAAAATATTCTTCCGGTTTTAAAACACCCGGTACCACCAAAAGCGAAGTGGGCTTATGTTTTTGGCAGCGCTACTTTATTTTGCTTTTTGTTACAGGTGATTACCGGAATTGCTTTATCGTTATTGTACCAACCTTCTTCGAAAGATGCTTATCAATCTCTGTTGTTCATAACCAATACGGCTAAATTTGGAAATGTTTTAAGAGGAATCCATTACTTCGGTGCTTCTGCAATGATCATTTTAGTAGGCATCCACATGATACGTGTTTACATAACCGCTTCTTATAAATTTCCGCGGGAAATGAATTGGATAAGCGGAGTGTTTCTTTTATTATGTACCATTTTCATGTGTTTTACGGGGCAATTATTGCGATGGGATTCCAATGGAGTCTGGTCGTCAGTGGTAGCAGCACAGCAATTAGGAAGGACGCCTTTAATTGGAAAATACCTTGCGCGATTATTAATGGGTGGCGATACAATTGGTGGACAGAGCCTTAGCCGGTTCTATGCTTACCATGTGTTTGTTGTACCCGCACTGATTTTTATATTCATTGGCCTCCATTTATACCTGGTAATACAAAATGGGATATCGGAGCCACCAAAACAAGGAAGGTTGGTGGATCCGAAAACTTATCGCAAATGGTATAAAAATATGTTGAAACAAAAAGGGGTGCCGTTTTATCCTAATGCCGCCTGGAGGGATGTCATGTTCAGTAGCATCGTTATCATTTGTATTATTTGTGCAGCCATTTATTTTGGGCCTCCGGCTCTTTCAGGCGAACCTAATCCTGCTGTTTTAATCACTTCGCCAAAACCTGACTGGTATATGGTTCCCTTTTTTGCATTGTTTGCATTGATGCCACATAAAATTGAATCTATAGCAATGCTACTCGGCCCGATTCTTACGATTGTTATCTTATTTTCAATTCCATTTATTTCTAATAAAGGGGAAAGAAGCCCCTTAAAAAGGCCATGGGCTGTGTATGGGGTTATTTGCGTTACCGTATTTGTGATCAGTTTATTAGTAATCGGATTGAAAGCTCCCTGGTCGCCACATTTCAATACAAAGCAATTGCCGCTAAGCGCAATAAAATCCACTCATCCGGATTCAACAATCATAAAAGGAGTACAATTATTCTATTCAAAAGGTTGTGAATATTGCCATAAGGTCAACAACTACGGAGGCCTTGATGGCCCTGACCTTACAACAATTGGGAACCGTTTATCAATTGAAGAATTAAAAGTGAGAATCGTAAACGGTGGAAAAAATATGCCGGCATTTGGCGGAATTTTGAAAAAAGAAGAACTTGATAATATTGTATCTTTTTTAATTTCTCAGAAATGAGCCTAATAAAATATTCTTTAAATAATATAGTAAAATCATTTTGAAAATACTAGTAACGGTAAAGAACGTGGAAGGGAATAAAAAAATGTGTAACCATTTCTACATCTTTCCCCCGTTTTCCAGCTAAGAAAAATGTTAGCATTATGGTTACACATACATAAGGTGTGATTGTCAAAAATAATTATTTTCCAAAAAGTTTTGCACCAAATAATAAAGTTAGTATAAACAAAACAATGAAAATAAAGAACAACACCTTAGCAATAGAGGCTGCACCTGCAGCTATTCCTGTGAAACCAAATATAGCTGCGATTATTGCTATGACAACGAAAATGACTGCCCATCTAAGCATAATATAAAAGTTTAGTTACCATTATCATTTTAAATAGCGTGCCAAAAAAATATAAGCCATTAGGATTAAATATCCAGTAGAAAGAAACTATTTACATTTTATTTTCAAGGTGGCTAAAAGTTTCAAAATTAAATATGTAGGAATGGCTCTCGTTTATTTTTTCTAAATTCTTAATTGGCACATATTTTTCAACGAGAAGTATATTAATCATTTTTAAAAAATCAATTATCATGTCAGAAAAAGAAAGAATTACCCGGCCAACTTCAGGAAGTAATAAGTTAGGAACTGAAACAACTGAAAAGAGAGGCAAAGGAATTAGTGCAGGTACTGATACTCAAACACGCCTTGCCGCTCTGAATACTTCTAAAAATAAAAAAACAAAAAACAAAAGTTGACGAACATAAATAGTGAAATTAATTTTTCACACTTCATAAAAAGCTCAATAAAGATCAGAAGTAATAGGAAATATTTGTCACTTATATAAAGTTTTACAACATCAAAAAATATCGTGGTTTTATAAAAGATTGAATTTAATTCATCATAAACTCAAACCAATTTTCTATTGGTAAAAATTTAAAATTAATAAATGACTGCAAGCGCTTCTCAGCTTCCGAAAATTCCCAGAAGAAAATTAAGAAGTATCTTAAATGATGAAGAAAAAACAGCACTTGCTGTTGACCTTTTATATGTAGCCGATACAGAGCCCGGCATAGAAAGAAAAAAGAAAGGAGGTAAATTCACGTACTTTTTTAATAACAAAGAAATTAAAGATGATGAAGAACTATTACGGATTAAACATCTTGTAATTCCACCGGCCTGGGAAAGAGTATGGATTTGTGCAAAGAAAAATGGCCATCTTCAGGCAACAGGAATTGATACCCGAAATCGTAAACAATACAAATACCACCCAACGTGGATTGCCATAAGAAATAATACCAAGTTTTTCAGGATGCTTGATTTTGGCAAATCCCTTCCTTCAATAAGAAAAAGGCTAAAAAAGGACCTAAGTGCCACAGAACTCAACGTGAATAAGGTATTGGCATTGGTAGTGAGCCTGATGGAAAATACAAACATTAGGATTGGAAATCATTTCTACGAAAAAGAATATGGGTCTTTTGGGCTTACAACTTTAAAAGACAAGCATGTAAAAATAAACGGCAATAATGTAAATTTTAATTTTAAAGGAAAAAAAGGAGTGATGCATGCAATTAGCCTTAAAAATAAAAAATTGGCTAAACTCATTAAACAATGTAGGGATATTCCAGGTAAAGAATTATTCCAATATTTTGATAAAGACGGAACCCACCACTCGATAGATTCCGGAATGGTGAATAATTATATTCATGAGATAAGTGATGAAACTTTTACGGCTAAAGACTTTAGAACCTGGTCGGGCACTGTATTAGCCTTCATGGCGCTTAAGGAAGCAGGATGTTGTGAAAGTGAAGCCGAAACCAAACGTAATATCATCGCAGCCCTGGATAAGGTTTCTTCATTATTAGGAAATACCCGCACAGTTTGTAAAAATTATTATGTACATCCGCAAATACTTACATTATATCAAAACAAAAGTTTGGAAAAATATTTCAATGTAGAAGTTGAGCAATCAAAAATTGGAGTAGATTTATTACCCGATGAGAAAGCAGTAATGAAAATTTTAGAAACTACTTAAAAATACCTTCCCTTTTATCAGCAGCTTTATTTCTTTTTCATAGCTGGACACTTTGTTTATATTTGATACGAAGTTCAGAAGCAATTATTATTTCTAAAACTGTTTGGTGAGGTTTCTAATTTGGAAAGAGGGCTATCACCAAATTTAAATTCCCTTCGGTTTTATTTTCGGCCTCTTAGTTTGTTGACAATTTAAAATAAATTTATGCAAAAAAAATACCCCTTTTTTTTCAGGTCAACTGTCAGCCTTTTTGGAGTCATGCTTTTCGTCTTTGTATTGTTTGAACTTAGAAGCATCCTGGTTCCCCTTTCTTTTGCAGGAATGATCGCGATACTTTTGAATCCACTTGTAAATATTCTTACGAGAAAAAAGATAAATAGAATAGTAGCCATAATTATTTCATTATTGGCAACTATTCTTTTGGTAGCTGGTTTAATGTATTTTATATCTTCTCAAATCGCAAGGTTTTCTGATAATATGCCAGTATTAGAACAAAAATTTTCAGCGCTGTTTCATAATTTTCAATTGTGGTTACAAAATACTTTTTCATTACCCATTGCAAAACAAAAACAGCTAATATCCGAAGCCGGGTATAGCCTAAAACCTTTAATTACAGAAACGCTTGGGACGCTTTTGGGAATTTTTAGTGTAGTATTTCTTTTACCTGTTTATATTTTTCTCATGCTTTTTTACAAAACTCTTATTCTTAATTTTTTGTACGAAGTATTTGCCGAAAAAAATTCTACACAGGTAGGTAATGTCTTAAGAGAAACAAAGAACGCAATTCAAAGCTATATGGTAGGCTTGCTTTTGGAAGCTATTATTGTTGCCGTTTTAAATTCCGTGGCTCTATTAATGCTTGGAGTCCACTATGCTATTTTATTAGGTGTATTAGGCGCCCTGTTGAACGTTCTTCCGTACATAGGTGGCATTATTGCCATCGCACTTCCCATACTTATTGCTACGATAACTAAAGATGGGTATAGTACTCAAATCGGAATTATTATCGCCTATTCGGTTATTCAATTTATAGATAATAATATTTTAGTACCCCGGATTGTGTCATCACAAGTAAAAATTAATGCACTTGTTTCTATTGTAATGGTTTTACTTGGAGGAGCTATATGGGGCGTTGCAGGAATGTTTCTTTCAATACCATTCATAGCAGTTCTTAAAATAATTTTTGACCGTGCTGATGGATTAAAACCATGGGGTAAATTACTTGGAACGGAAGTTCCTGTCTATCACAAAGGGCAATTATGGCACAGGCGGAGAAAGATAAAAGAATCTTTGTCTGAAGATATAGTTGCCAATTCTTAATTCATGAATGTATAAAAAAAGGTGCTTTTAACGGCATACATTTACTTTCTGACGATAAACACAACAAAACTTAAAATTAGGAGTGAACGGGCAGTTCAAAAGCAAAAAGGGATCCTTTCCCTAACTCACTTTCCACGTAAATTTTCCCATCGTGGCGCCTTATAATTTCTGAAGCAATAAATAACCCAATACCAAAACCAGGAAAAGTTTTTTCGTTTGTGCCTTCAACCCTGTAAAACCGTTCAAATACTTTAGCCTGGTCTTTTTTGCTGATGCCTATTCCAAAATCTTTTACTGTTATAGCTACTATATTATTTTCAACACTACATTTAACTTCTATAACTTCAGAACCCGGTGAATATTTAATGGCGTTAGTAAGAAAATTAATAAGCACCTGGCTTATCCTACCGCGGTCCGCACAAACCATTACTTTTTCCTTGATGGTTACATTTATTTTATAATGAGAATTAATTATTTTCACTTCATCAACCACCTCTTTTATTAAATCGGTAATTTCAAAATATTCTTTATTAAAATTCAGCGAGCCCGATTTTATCTTAGATACATCAAGCAATTCTGAAATTAGTTTGGTAAGTGTTTTTATCTGCCTGTCCATAGTGCTCAGAGCGTTTCGCAAAAATGAATCTTCACTTTTTTCATGCATCATCTGCAATAACTGAACATAACCTTTAATGGAAGTTAGCGGGGTCTTAAGTTCATGGCTGGCCACACTTATGAAATAATCCTTTTGCTGTTCCAATTCTTTTATTTCCTGGATATCGGTGCTGCTACCCACCCACATTTGAATATTACCTTCAACATCCTTTTGTGGAACAGCGCGTGATAATTGCCAGCGGTATTCTCCGTCAAATCTTCGGAAGCGATGCTCAAACAAAAAATCTTTTCCGCTTTGTACCGACTCCATCCAACTTTTAATATTTTCTTCCCTGTCATCGGGATGAACCATTTGTAGCCAACCATCATTGTCTAATTGCTCATGCGTTAATCCGGAAAAGTTATAAACATTTTGGTTATAATAGAAAATTCTACCGGCCGTGTCTGCAGTCCAAATCATTTGTGGCAATGAATCGGCAAGAAGGCGAAATTTGGATTCACTTTTTTGCAACACCTGCTGTAGATGTTTCTCTTCAGTTATGTCCTGTAACGTTCCAATAATCTTTATTGGTTTGTTATTTTCGTCAAAAAATACTTTCCCACGCTTCCTTATCCAGCAGATTGAATAATCGGGCTTAATAATGCGGGCTTCGTATTGATACATTTGTGTTTTTATGCCTTGCTCAAAAGCCTTTTCTACAATATCGTGAACGTCTTCAGGATGAATCTGGCTCCGCAATTGTTCATAAGTAATTGTTTTTCCCGGAAGGTGGCCAAGAATTTCGGCAAGCTGGGGCGAATGGTCAAAACCCCCGAATTTTAGGTCTAATTCCCAGGTAGAAACTCCTGTTCCTTCTGTTGCTAATCGTAATCTTTCTTCAGCCTCCTCTACTATTTTCCGGGCTGCCACTTTATCTGTTACATCATTTACGGTTATCATTATTCCCGACGTTTTTCCATCTGTCTCCAATAATGGAGCATATTCAAAATCAAGATAAAACTTTTTCATTCCGTCTTTGCCTTCAATAAAAGCAAGGGATTCTTTTTCACTATAGGTTTCCCCTGAAGTAAAAACTTTTTCCAATAATTCAGGGTATTTCTGTTCTCTTAATTCGATAAACACCTCCAGAATTGGTTTGCCAATAACTTCTTCCTCAGTTTTACGCCAAACATTTTCAAGCATTACTTTATTTGCCGATTCAATAATATGTTGCTTACCTCTTAATATCGTCATTGGTATAGGCGATTGCATTACAATATTGCGAAAATGCTTTTCACTTTCTTCCAGTAAATGTTTGGCTCTTACATTAGTAGTAACTTCCATGGCTACTACCATGATGCCGGATATTTTACCCTCTTCATCTTTTAAAGGATGATAAACAAAATTGAAATATACCTGCTCAAGTTTTCCCATACGTTTTATGGGAACTTCAAATTCATTCCCATAAAAAGGATTTCCTGTTCTAAGTACGTCTTTGAATATTGGTTCAACTATTTCTTTAACTTCAGGAATAGCTTCAAAAATTGGGTGCCCGATAAATTCATCAGCCCGTCGGTCAATGATTAACAAATAAGCATCATTGGCTTGCATAACCTTAAAATCCTCACCTCTGAAAATAGCAATACCAAGAGGTGCCTGCTGTACGGCATCCCGGAATCTTTTTTCGCTTTCTTCAATCTTGCGAGATGCACTAATAATTTCTGATTCAACTTTTTTTCGTTCTGTAATATCCCTTGCAATAGCAAATACCAGCAGTTCATCTTTAGATTTAAGGCTTCCTAAATTTATTTCAACCGGGTAAGTATGCCCTTGTTTATTTTTATGAAAAGTTTCGAAGGTAATAATAGCGCCTTTTAAAGAACCTTTAAAGAGCTTTTTGAATTTGTCATCATTGTAAACCATGTCTACATCCGGAACTCTAATATTTTCTAATTCTTCTCTCGTATATCCCCACTTTTCTACGGCGATGTTATTTAAATATGCAAAACTGCCATCCGCTCTCATAAGAATAAATGAATCAGCCGCATTATCAGCCATATACTTGAAAAGATTTAATTCATCTAAAGCATCTTCCAGTTCATTTTTTTTCCTTTGTAGCCGTTCTTCGCTTTCTTTTAAATCATCAAGTGCTTTCTTCTTTTTCGTAGTTTCTATTACCGTTACCAATACGCCACCTATTTCTCCATCTTCTTTTCTAATAGGGCTGTAGGCAAAATCGAAATAACAATTTTCAATATACCCATTTCTGTCGAGAGGCAGCATAAAATCAGGGAATCCAACAGGCACGCCATTCATTACCCCATCAAACATAGGCCCGATAATATCCCATACTTCAGCAAATGTTTCTCTTGTGCTTAATCCAAGTGCTTGTGGGTGTTTTGAAGTGCCTAATATAGGGCGGTAACCATCGTTATAAATTTGAGTATATTCTTTTCCCCATGCGATATACATTCCAAAGGGGTTGTTAAGCAGCACAGAAACCATAGTGCGCAAACTTTTGGGCCAATTTGAAGGATCGCCCAATGGAGTTTTACTCCAGTCCGTTGCCCGAATAAGTTTGCCCATTTCACCACCTCCGGAAAGAAATTGATCTTTTTGGAGTATCCCAATATCTTTTTTCAAAAGGATTGTTTTTCTATGTTGAAACTTAAAAGGTAAAGCCTGACAAATATAAGAGAATTTTAAAATCGCTAAAAAAGTTTTTTAGGTAAATTAGAGATGAAGCAGCGCGGATTATTACTGATTCAATCCCTTTCAAAAGGTATGGCTTTTGAGTGCATTTTTCGAATGCTAAAAATGGATATTCCAAATCATGATTTCAAATTTGATAAATACAGTAAACGCACAAATAATAAGGATTTTTGTATTACAACTAAGAGTTAAAAAACACTTTTAATTCTGTTTGAAAATGTTACTGATGAATTCTGCACATTTATTTCACTGTCTAAATTTTACCCATATCTTTAAAAAAAAACTGATCCTCAAGCCGCTCGAGTGCAACACCAAACTTTTGATAAACCTCGGTAAATTTGGGTATTTCTGTTCCAGTGTAAATAAAAAAAACAGAAAGGTTTATATTGGCGCGCTCCAATTTATTTTTTAGTGAGGGTTTTTGCAACCGGTAAGATTCGCGCATTAATCTCTTGATCCGGTTTCGGTCAACCGCTTTTTTAAAATTTTTTGCGCTTACCGTGAAGCCAGCCTGCAGTGGTGGTTTCTGATTGGAATTTTCAATATAAATAATTCGAAAAGGAAAATGCGAAAACGATTTTCCTTCTTTAAAAAGCTGTTGAATAGCCTTAGCGCTTTTTAGCCTTTCTTTCCCACTTAATGTGAATCTGGGTGTAATAAAATTATTTTAGATCGGTTAATGATTCAATAAAGATAAAATAAAAAATAGCCTCGTTAGTGGAGGCTATTTTAAAATATGTTTTAAGCGAACTTTTTATTTTTTACTTCCGTGTTCATCAGAAACGGTAAGCTTATGGCGCCCTTTTTTTCTACGGCTTGCCAAAACTTTACGCCCGTTTACGGTTGACATGCGCTCCCTGAAGCCATGCACGCTTTTGCGGCGGCGCTTATGTGGCTGGTAAGTACGTTTTTTCCCTGGCATTATTGTATGTTTTTCCTTTTATTAAAAATTGTTTCCGTCTTTTATCAGCCGGGCACCATCCCTGCTGTTTGTGAAAGGGCTGCAAAAGTAATAAAATATTTTAATTTTAAGCCAAAAATTAAACAAATAACCTCACAAAAGATTTATAGAATTAATTACATTTGAAAATGTTTTATTAAAAACGAATAACTGCTTTTTCCATTTTGATAAATCGTTGCTTTGCTTGCGCGGATAAATTTTAAAAACCAAATGAATTTAAGATGAATAATATTCCCTTTTCCAGAATAATTTTAAATACAGCTTTTCTATTTGTCATCGCATTCCCCTTTTTTTTGGGTTGTGAAACTCATAGCTTCGACAGCGATAGCAGGCAAATAATGGCCAAAGATGAAATCCTGCACCAATTACATAAAGTTAGCGATTATGATATCACAGGATTTAAAGAAGATACAGTCCAGGCAATCAATATTCCCGGATTAAAAAAAGAGATCATGTATACTTTAAATTTTGAATACATTGATTCCAATAAAATTTTACAAAAGAAAACAGGAGAAGTTTTTTTTACTCCTGACGGCTTATCGATTATCAATTCAAAAATATCTGACAGGTAATTTTTTCAAAAAATTTTAAGATGAAAATATTAAAAGAGCGTTTTTTAGCGCTGGACGTTTTCAGGGGAATGACCATTTGCTTTATGATTATTGTAAATACTCCGGGAAGCGGTGCCGAAGCATATGCGCCATTGCATCATGCTACCTGGTTTGGATTTACACCAACCGACCTTGTTTTTCCTTCTTTCTTGTTTGCCGTCGGAAACGCAATGAGTTTCTCGCAGGAAAAATACCGGCTTATCAGTAATTCAGCTTTTCTCTCCAAAATTATAAAACGTACTATTTTAATTTTCCTCATTGGATATTTAATGTCATGGTTTCCTTTTTTTCGCCTTGATGAAACCGGGCATATAACCGGAGCGCCGATTAGCCATACAAGAATTATGGGTGTTTTGCAAAGAATAGCTTTGTGTTATTTTTTTGGGTCACTGATTGTTCAATATTTATCTACCAAAAAAGTAATCCTTACCAGTATTATCTTATTAATTGGCTATTGGATTATTTTACTGGCTTTCGGCAATTCGGATCAGCCTTTCAGCATGATGGGAAATGCCGGAATTTATTTAGACAAATTCTTAATGGGTAACAACCATCTGTACCATGGCGAAGATATTCCGTTTGACCCTGAAGGATGGTTGAGTACATTGCCCGCAATTGTAAATGTAATTATTGGTTTTTTTGCAGGAAAGCTTATTCAGAAAAAAGGAAAAAGCTTTGAATGCCTTGCTAAATTAATGCTCACCGGCTCGTTGTTGATCTTTATCGCTTTATGCTGGAACCTGGTTTTCCCTATCGGTAAAAAATTATGGACCAGCCCTTTTGTTTTACTTACTTGCGGTATTGACTTGTTATTAATTTCGGCCCTTATTTATATTCTTGAAATGAAAAACTGGAAGCCTGTAAAATGGCCTGATTTCTTTATGATTTTTGGAAGAAACCCTCTTTTCATTTATATACTTTCAGAACTATTTGTGGTAATACTTTTTATAATACCTGTGGGAAAAAGCAGCTTGTTCGGTTATGTAAACTCGCATTTTTTCCAGGTAATAGCACCGGGAGCCTTGGGGTCGCTTTTATTTGCTATTTGTTATATGCTTTTCTGCTGGAGTATAGGATGGTGGCTTAACAAGAGAAAAATCTATGTAAAGGTTTAGGAGTTTACAGTAAACAAACAAATAGGGAAGATTTCTGTTCTGGCACAATATTAAGTGTGATTATCGTCCAAATATTTTACCCAATTCTTCTTTTTTAAATTCTAAAAAAACAGGTTTGCCGTTCGGTGTGGTATTATTAATTTGGCAATTGAATAAATCATCAACCAAACTTTTCATTTCTTTTTCGGATAATGAAGTTCCGGCTTTTATGGATTTTTGCCATGCCATTGAACGGAGCAGTTTTTCTCTTTTGCTGAAATTCATTTCTGTATTAAAATGTTTGTATTGTTCCAGAATTTTTTCGAGGGAATTTTGATCATTTCCATCGGGCACATCGGCTGGTGAACCTTGAATGACAAAAGCATTATTTCCAAAAGGCTCTACCTGGTAACCTAAAATATGAAGGTCTTGCAAAAGTTCATTGAGCAACACAGCGTCAGGAGGAGCCAACTCGATAGCTGCCGGAAACAAACTTCTCTGAACAGCTATGG
>Ga0134126_10004069_pt1 | contig 18286 bp, 5 predicted proteins | sample KB31752_FD_96881 | JGI IMG/M metagenome (GOLD analysis project Ga0134126, IMG submission 96881) | Terrestrial soil microbial communities with excess Nitrogen fertilizer from Kellogg Biological Station, Michigan, USA - KB3-175-2 | ecosystem: Environmental > Terrestrial > Soil > Unclassified ...
AAGGCTTGCGACCAGGTGAATCTTGGGACGGCGCACGATCCGCACACCCGATGTCCGCCAAAACCGCGTGGTCAACTCGCGACGCGGCTTGATCCAACCCCGGCGTCCCGCAAGCGTCATGATGGCCGGAAGCACGGTGACAGCAGCCACGAACGCTACCGTGACGGCGATCGCCAGAGCCGGACCGACGGTGGAGAAGACCGGCAACTTGGTGAAGACCATCACGACAAAGGTGACCGCCACGGTGGCTGCCGAGGCGGCGATGACTTTCCCGATCGAGCTCAGCGCGTTTCTGATCGCTTGATCCGAGTCGGTGCCAAGCCTGACGTAGTCGTGATAGCGGCTGATGAGGAACACGGCGTAATCGGTGCCGGCGCCGTACACGATGCCGCTCATGAACACCATGGTCTGGCTGGACACACCAAGGCCCAATTCGGCCAATCCGGCCAGCACTCCTTGCGCCGTCACCAGCGATATCCCGATGGTTATCAACGGCATCACCAGTGTGAGCGGATTTCGATAGACGATCAGCAGGATCAGCAACACCATGATCCCGGTGCCGATTTCGATCACGTGCATGTCGCGCTCGCTGATCGCGGTGAGGTCCGCTGCGGTAGCCGCCGGTCCCGCGAGATGGGCGACCAGCGTCGACCCCGCCACGGTCTGTTTGATGAGTTTGGATGCGTTCTGAAACGCCACTCCGCCCTCGGCCGATCCCGCGTGCCCGGCAAGTGCAATCGGCAGATACCACGCCTTCTTGTCTTTGCTTGACAGCACCTCGCGAACTTCGGGTGAGCCGAGGAAGTCTTGCAGCGATACAACGTTCGCGGAATCTTGACGGAGTTTCCCGACCAACGTGCGATAGGTGGTTTCGTCGGCCGGGCTGAGGCCCTTGTCGTCGGTCAACACGGCCAGGACGACGTTGTCGGTTCCCTTGTCGTGGAAGGCCGCAACCATTTCACGGGCCGCGACCATCATCGGCGCATCGTCGGGCATGATCTGCGCTTGCTTTTGACCGATCACCACCGCCAGCGGCGGCAGCCCCAGCGACACCCCCGCCGCCAGTGCGATCCAGACAGCGATCACGATGAGCGGGTGCCTCGTGACGAACTTGCCCAGCTTTGGGTAGACGCCCTTCGCCGCGGGAGGGTCGATCACATCCGTCCGCGGCGACATGGGCGTGGCTACCTCCGGGATGGCTGGTGAATCAACGGGTTACAACTGCGCATGGACTCAGGCCGATCTGGGCAGAGCCACCTCGCGCGCCGGTGTGGCCGTGTAACGCCGCTCAGCCACCCGCACGTACACCGACTTCAGTACCGCGAGGAATTGGGTGACGGATTCGCGCGCGATCGGATTGTCCGGGAACAAGACGACTGCCCGAGTCTCGTTCTCGAGTCGAGTCACGCGGATGTCGAATTGGGCCGGAGCACCGCCATCCTGGAAGATTCGAGCATTAAGGCCCTCCAGCTTTTCGGTGACGAGAGCCGAGAACGGTGGAATACCAAGGTCGATATGGAACATCAGTGGCACCCGCCGGTCGGGGCGCTGCAGCCACGGTGCCAAGTCCAGCACCCGGGCGAAGGGGACTTTGGCCAGCTCTCGTCCCGAGTCGAACGAGGCCTGAGCAACCCGGACGGTCTCATCGAACGACGAGGGGTCGACGGGGACCGTGATCGGGACGAAACCGGTGATCCAGCCCGACGTCATGAAATCCTCTGGTGTAGTGCGGATGTCAGTGACCACGTATCCGTAGTAGGTGTCGGCACCGGTCAACACCCGCTCCGTCAGGGCGGCGCAGGCGAACACACCCCCGCTGAATCGGGCACCCGCTGACACACAGACGGATTCGAAAGCGGCCGTTTGCTTCTGATCGAGCAGGGTCAGGCTCATCAGGTCGCAAATGCCGGATCCGTCGCCCAGCGACACCGGGCAATCGGGAAGTGTGCCGGAATTGCTCTCAAAGTATTTGATCCAGGCTTGCACTTCGGGAGACTCCGCGGTGAGCGACGAAAGGTACTGGTGCTGACGGTCGCAGTAATCGAGGTAGCTGCCCGCCTTCGGCAACGGGATGGGCGCGCCACCACCGGCCAGAGCGGCGTACTGCATCTGGATCTCCGGCAGCAGCACGCTCGGGTAGGTCGCATCGATGTTGATGTGATCGATCGATATGCCGAACGTGAAATGATTGGGGTGCTGGATGACCATGAAGCGGAAGCTGTCCCACTGCAACGGATCCGGCGTCGCCATTGCCAGGCGCTGCAAGTCGGCCGGCGTCATCTCGCCGTGTGTGGTGGGGACGAACTTGATCGCGGCGGGGTTGTCGATCGTCCGCCTAACGATCTTCTCATCGTCGACGTATTCGAACCAGCTGTGAAATGTGTCGTGACGGCGCAGGTGGGTGTTGATCACGTGCGTCATCGCCCGAATGTCGCACTGGCCGGGGATCTCCCAGGTGGCAATGCAGAGTCGAGACATGTCGACGCCCTTGGCCGCGAAATCGAGCCAGCTGCGCAGGTGTTCGGCTTGCATGTAACTGGGAGGTATCGGATTTACCGGCGCCTCACCGGCTTTGGCCAGCGTCGCCGGCGTCGGACCCCAAGAGACGACTGAACCGGGTTCCGGTACCCAGTCGTACACGCTCTTTACGGTTACTTTCCCTACTTCGAGCATTGTCGCCTCCCTGGTCCGTCGTGGTTGGATACGAAAATCTCCGTCAATTGGCCGTCACGCGGGCAGCGCCTGAAGGTCTGCCAGCTCGTTGCACAGGTGGCCGGCGAGCCCGCGAACGGTGGTGATGTGGTACGAGCTGATCCGGACGCCCGTTTCTGTCTCGATGCGGGTGCGCAGTTCGAGATTGCCGAGGGAGTCCAGACCGTATTCAGCGAGCGACCTGTTGGGGTCGACGCTGCGCCGCAAGATCAGGCCGACCTGTTCTGAGACCAGTCGGCGGAGCCTGGTGGGCCACTCGTCCGCTGGCAGCTCGCCAAGTTCGCCGCGGAATTTGCCTGCTTCGGTGGCACTTTGGTGCACTGATTGCAGCGCTTCCGCGAACCGGCTGCGTTGCGCGAGCGATGTCAGCCACGGCGTTCCGGTGATCGAGATGTAGCCGGTGTAGGCGCGGTCGTGGCGCAGCAATGCTTGGAAAGCGTGAGCACCGTCGTCCGGGTCGATCATTGTGGTGTCGCCGGCCGCGGCGAGTCCGGCGCCACGGCCGATCTTGTCCCAGGCTCCCCAGGCGACGGCGGAGGCGGGCATACCCTGCGTGCGCCGCCAGTGGGTGAAGACGTCCAGCCAGCTGTTGGCGGCCGCGTAGGCGCCCTGCCCGCGCGAACCGAGGAGAGCGGCCGCCGACGAGAACGAGCAGAACCAATCCAGCGGCTGGCCAGACGTCGCGCAGTGCAGATTCCAAGCCCCGTACACCTTTGGCGCCCAGTCACGGTCGATGAGGTCGTCAGAGATGTTGTTCAGCGTGGCATCTTCGACCACGGCCGCCGCATGCAGCACGCCGCGCACCGGAAGCCCGGTGGCGGTGGCCGTTTGCACCAGGTGCTCCGCGGCGCCGCGGGCGGCCACATCGCCACACTCCACCACGATGTCGGCTCCGGTCGCACGGATCCGCTCGATTCCCGCCTGCGCCAACGAATCCGGCTGCGACCGCGAGCTCAGGACGATTCGACCGCAGCCCGCGGCGGCCATCTTCTCGGCCAGGAAAAGTCCGAGCCCACCCAGCCCGCCGGTGATCAGGTATGCACCGTCGTCGCGGAAGGGGCGGGCCGCGTCCGCGGGAATCATCGCGCTGATGGTCCCCGCCCGCGGGACGTCGAGGACGAGTTTGCCGGTGTGCTCGGCCGCGCTCATCACCCGGATGGCCGCGGCTGCCTCGCCGAACTGATACAGCGTGAATTCCGCGGGCGGCAATTCGCCATCGGCGACGCGGTGGAAGACGGTCCGGAGTAACTGCCCGATCCGGTGCGGGTGCGTTTCGGACATCAGTGCGAGGTCGACGTAGTGGAACGTCAGGTTGCGACGGAACGGGTACATGCCCAGGCGCGCGTTGGCATAAACGTCGCGCTTGCCGATCTCGACGAAACGTCCACCGTCGGCGAGTAATTCGAATCCGGCGCGTTGGGCCGCGGCAGTCAGCGAGTTGAGCACGATGTCGACGCCGTATCCATCGGTGTCGCGACGGATCAACTCGGCGAAGTCGGTACTGCGCGAGTCGTAGACGTGTTCGATGCCCATGCTCTTCAGTAGTTCCCGGCGTTGCGGGCTGCCGGCCGTCGCGAAGATCTCGGCGCCGGCGGCACGGGCGATTGCTATCGCGGCCTGACCGACGCCACCGGTTGCCGAGTGGATCAGGACCCGATCGCCGGACGAGATTCTCGCTTGGTCATGTAGGGCGTACCAGGCGGTGGCGTGACCGGTCGACACAGCGACCGCCTGGTGGTCGGTCAGCCCTGTCGGCAGTGTGACGGCGACGCGGGCGTCGCAGGTCACGAACGACGCCCAGCAGCCGTTCCGGGAGAACCCGCCAACCCGGTCGCCGACCCGGTGGCCGCTGACATCCGGACCTACCGCGGTCACCACACCGACAAAGTCCACACCCAGTTCGGGTTCACGTTCGTCGATGGTGGGGAATCGGCCCATGGCCATCAAGACGTCGGCGAAGTTCAGGCTGGATGCCGTGATCGCCACTTCAATCTGTCCCGCGCCCGGCGAAACACGGGTGAACGCAACATGTTCCATCGTTTGTAGGTCACCGGGTGCGCGAACTCTCAGGCGCACACCGCCTTCTGCGCGATCGACCAGGGCCGTGCGTCGCTCGTCGGGACGTAGTGGGCCAGGACGCAAGCGCGCCACATACCATTGCCCGTCGCGCCAGGCCGTCTCGTCCTCGTTCGAGCCGCTGAGGAGTTCGCGTGCCCACTGCTCGGCCTCGGTGTGGTGGTCCACGTCGATCTGAGTGACGCGGAGATGGGGGTTTTCCGCGCCGATGACGCGCAGCAGCCCGCGTAGACCTGCCTGCTCCAGGTTCAGGGTGCTGTGCGGAGTGACGAGTTGCGCCTGCCGGGTCACGACAAACAAGCGCGGCGACGTTCCCGGCAGCTCGGTCAGTTCTCGTGCGATGCGCACCAGATGGCGAACCTGCTCTCGCGCTTCGGTCAAGGTCTGCTCGTCCACACTGCCGTTGGAGGGCGTAGTCAACACGACCACGCCGGCGAATTCGTTCTCGCGCAACAAGTTCGCGAACTGTTCGGTGTTGACCGGGTGGTCGGCGCGCGCCGACCACACCATCGAACTCAGTTCGTCGGCGCGCGACGTGAGCGTGTCGGTCAACTTCGTCGCCAATGCGTCGGAATCATCGGACGTGTTGACCAGTAACCACTTGCCGGCCCGATCACCGTCCGTCGCGGGCAGCGATTGGGGCTGCCACTCGATGGTCAGCAGGCTCTCGCCGAGCCGGCGATCGTGATGCGCGTTCTCCGATGTTCCTGTGCCCATCTGCAACCCGCGTGCTGTCAGCAGCACCGCGCCACGCGCGTCGACGAGGTCGAGGTCGGCGTCCAGACCCGTAGCGGACGCGGAGACCCGCGCGTAGCAGTAGCGTGCATCGCGGGCCGGCCCGTACATCCGTAGCTGTCGCACGCCGAGCGGTAACAGCAGACCGCCATTGCCGATGTGCCGTGCGCCCGGGTGGGCCGCGATGGACTGGAAGCAGGCATCCAACAGCGCGGGGTGCACGCCGAACGCATGGTGGTTGGAGCGAACCGGGCCCGGCACGCTGATCTCGGCGAGGATCGTGCTGCCCGGCCGGTCGCCGGTGTGCACCGCGGCCAGACCGCTGAATGCGGGGCCGAATTGAATGCCACGTTTGTCGAACTCCTGGCGTACGTCGGCGCCGTCGACCCGGATCGGATGGTCGGCTCGGAGTGCGCTCAGGTCGTGCGCGGGCGGCCCGTCGTCGGCATCGGCGGCGTGCAGTGTGGCCGAGGCCCAGCGCGTGTTTGTGCCCTCGTCATTTGACTCCACGGAAAAGCTTGCAACGGTCGGAGTCTCGACGGACGCCACGGCGCCGACGGTGGTGTCGCCGTCCAGCAACAGCATCTGCTCGAACCGGATGTCGCGGACTTCGGAGGCATCCCCGAGCACGGTACGAGCGGCGGCCAGCGCCATTTCGCAGTAGGCCGCCCCGGGAAGAGCCGCCACATGGTGGATTTGGTGGTCGGCCAGCCAAGGTGACGCGTTCGTTCCGACCTCGGCGTGCCACGCGTGCCGTTCGGGTTCCTCTTGCAAGCGCACGTGCGCGCCCAGCAGTGGATGGGCCGCTACCGTGCTGCCGCCGTGATTTGGTGCATCCCGTGGCGTGAGGATCAGTGGCCGGTGGGTCCAGGCCGGCAAGGGTACGTCCACGAGGTGTCCGGTGGGATACAGCACCGAGAAGTCCACCGCGGATCCCGCGGCGTGCAGGTCGGCCAGCAGGCCGCGCAGTCCGTACGGCAGCGGCTGCTGGCGGCGCATTGCGGTCAACGCGGCGACCGCCGTCTCCACGTGCTGGGCGGTCTGCTCGACGGCCCGGATGAGCAGCGGGTGCGGCGACAACTCGGCGAACACCCGGAAGCCGTCCTCGAGCGCCGCCTGCACCGCGGCACCGAATCGAACCATCTGCCGGAGGTTTTCGACCCAGTAGTCGGCATCGCAATACGGTTCTTCACGCGGATCGATCGACGTGGCCGAGTAGTAGGGGATGGTCGGCGACATCGGCTCGAGGTCGGTGAGAACATCGGTCAATTCGTCGAGGATCGGGTCGACCTGCGGGGAGTGCGACGCGACGTCGACGGCCACTTCGCGGGCCATGATCTCGCGTTCTTCCCATCCCGCGACCAGTTCACGAACCGGCCCGGTGGCGCCGCCGATCACCGTTGACGTGGGGGAGGCCACCACCGCCACCACCACATCGTTGATTCCTCGGTCGGCGAGCTGTGAAAGCACCTGCTGCGCAGGCAGTTCGACAGATGCCATCGCGCCGCCTCCGGCCAGGCGCAGACACAGCCCGGCGCGGCGACAGATCACCCGCACACCGTCTTCGAGCGACAGCGCTCCGGCGACGACGGCGGCCGCTACCTCACCGAGGGAGTGGCCGATGACAGCACCCGGCACCACGCCGTAGGACTTCATCGTGGCGGCGAGCGCGACCTGCATGGCGAAGATGGTCGGTTGGACCCGGTCGATGCCGGTCACCGTCTGGGGTGAAGTCATGGCTTCGATCACCGAGAACCCGGACTCCTCGGCAATCAGAGGTTCCAGCTGCGCGATGGTCGCCGCGAAAACGGGTTCGCGCGACAACAATTCGACGCCCATGCCGGCCCATTGCGAGCCTTGGCCGGAGAACACCCAGACCGGGCCGCGGTCGTCGTTGCCCACCGCCGGTTGATAGGGGAGATCGCTTTCCGCGACCTCGCGCAATGCGGCGCTCAGGTCTGCCGCATTGCTGGCCAGCACCGCCGTCCGGACGGGGCCGTGGGCGCGCCGGCGCGCCAAGGTATATGCGGTGTCAGGCAACGGGATGGCGCCGGCGTGGTGTCCCACCCAGTCGGCCAGCCGACCCGAGGTCTGGCGCAGCGCCTCGGTCGATGTGGACGAGACCGGGAACAGCAGCGGGGCCGTCATGGCGGAATCGACTGACACGCCGTTGTGTTCGCTGCTTTCCGGGGCCTGCTCGATGATCGCGTGCGCGTTGGTGCCCGACATCCCGTAGGACGACACCGCAGCCCGTCGCGGACTCGTACCGCCACCGGGCCAGGGCGTGACATCCTGCGGCACGAAAAGATTGGTGTCGACTCGAGTCAAGTCTTCGGGGAGCTGGGCGAAGTGCAGCATACGCGGAACCTGGCCGTGCTGAACCGCGAGAACCGCCTTGATGAGTCCCACTGTGCCCGCAGCCGACTCCGTATGGCCCACATTGCTTTTGACCGATGCCAACGCGCACGGGCCCTCGACGCCGTAGACCTGCGCCAAGCCCCGGTATTCGATGGGGTCACCGACGGGTGTTCCGGTGCCGTGGGCTTCGACCATGCCGATGGTGGCGGGATCCACGCCGGCGGCGTCCAACGCCGACCGGTACACGGCGACCTGTGCGTCCATCGACGGCATCGTGATGGTGTCGGAACGACCGTCCTGATTGGTTGCGGTGCCACGGATTACGGCCAGAATCCGGTCGCCGTCGCGGACCGCATCGGGCAGTCGTTTCAGCAACACCATGGCGCAGCCCTCGGAACGGACGAACCCGTTGGCCTTGACGTCGAAAGACTGGCATCGACCCGTCGCGGACAGCATGCCGATGGCCGACATCGAGGCGTTGAGCCGTGGCTCGAGCATCAACATGCAGCCGCCGGCCAGTGCGAGGTCGCTTTCACCCTGATCCAGGCTGCGGCAGGCCATATGCGCCGTCACGAGGCCGGACGAGCACGCGGTGTCCACGGTGATCGCCGGTCCGCTGAGGCCCAAGGTGTAGCTGATGCGTCCGGACGCCATGCTGAATGCGGTCCCGGTATACCCATACGGTTCATCCAGAGCGCCCGCGTCACCGGTGACCAGCGTGTAGTCGTCGTGCGCCAGCCCGACGAAAACGCCCGTGGCGGAACCCGCCAACGACGCGGGGTGCACTCCGGCATGTTGTAGCGCCTCCCACGAGGTCTCCAACAGCAAGCGGTGTTGCGGGTCGATCGCGGTCGCCTCGCGGTCGCTGATACCGAAGAACTCCGAATCGAAGCCCGCGACGTCGTCGAGGAATCCACCCCATTTCGACACCGAACGCCCCGGCACACCACGCTCGGGGTCGTAGACGCTCTCGGCGTCCCAACGCTCGGTGGGAATTTCGGTGATCAGGTCGTCACCGCGCAGCAGCGCTTCCCACAGCAAGTCGGGGGAGTCGATGCCGCCGGGCAGCCGGCATGCCATCCCGATGACCGCGACCGGAGCGACACGGGGTTCAGTCACCACCGGTCACCCCGCTCCGGCCACCGAGACGGCTTGCGAGGCCGCCAGCTCGTCAGACAGGTACTGCGACAGGGCCCGCACGGTGCCATGGTCGATGATGTTCTGGGCGCTGATCCGGATGCCGGTCTCGGATTCGACGCGGGTGCGTAACTCGAGCGTGCCGAGGGAGTCCAGGCCATACTCCGACAGCGGGCGGTCCGGGTCCACGGAGCGCCGCAATAGCAGTCCGATCTGCTCAGACAACAACTTTCGCAGTCGCCCTGGCCATTCCTCGACGGGAAGCTCATTCAGTTCGGCTCGCAGCCTGCTCGAGCCCTTGGCGCCCGCGCCCGCCGATTTGAACATCTCGGCGAATTTGCTGCGCTGGGCGAACGTCGTCAGCCAGGGTGTGCCGATCAGTGGCGCGTATCCGGCGTACGCCCGGTCGTGCCGCAGCATCGACTCGAATGCGTAGGCACCCTCGTCGGGAGCGATCGCGGTGCCGGTGTCCTCCGCCAGGGCGGTGGCGCGCCCGACCTGACCCCACGCTCCCCATGCGATCGAAGTGGCCGGCAGCCCTTGGGATTTGCGCCAATGGGTGAAGGCGTCCAACCAGCTGTTGGCCGCGGCGTATGCACCTTGTCCCGGTGATCCGATCAACGATGCCGCCGAAGAGAAGCAGCAGAACCAATCCAGTGGCGCACCGAGAGTGGCCTCGTGCAGATTCCACGCCCCGTAGGCTTTCGGCCGCCAGTCGCGATCGATGAGGCCGTCGGTGATGTTGGCCAACGTCGCATCCTCCACCACCGCGGCGCCATGCAGGACGCCCCGCACTGGGAGACCCGTCGCGGTTGCGGCGGCCACCAACCGATCCGCCGTCGGCCGCTCGGCGATGTCACCGCATTCGACCACGATGTCGGCTCCGCCGGCCCTGATCATCTCGATGGTCGCCAGCGCCTCGTCGCTGGGCTCCGAACGTGAACTCAGGACGATCCGGCCACAGCCCGCCGCGGCCAGTTTCTCCGCGAGGAACAAGCCGAGCCCACCCAAGCCACCAGTGATGATGTAGGCACCGTCTGGCCGGAAGACACGAATCAGTCCGGGCGGCACCGCAACTCGGGCCGGCTCGGTCCGCGGCACGTCGAGCACCAATTTGCCGGTGTGTTCGGCGGCGCTCATCGACCGAATGGCGGTGGCGGCCTCGGTGAGCGGATAATGAGTGCTCTCCGGCATCGGCAGCACACCGTCGGCGGTGAGCCGATAGACGGTGTCGAGCAGGTCGTGGAACCGTTCGGGATGGCTGTGCGACATCAGGCCCAGGTCGACCCCGTGGAACGCGAGGTTGCGGCGGAACGGGAACAGGCCCAGTCGAGAGTCGCCGTAGATGTCGCGCTTGCCGATTTCGATGAATCGCCCTCCGAGCGCCAGCAATTCGATGCCGGCACGTTGCGCGGCGCCGGTCACCGAGTTGAGCACGATGTCGACACCGTAACCGTCGGTGTCCTGCCGAATCCGCTCGGCGAACTCTATGCTGCGCGAGTCATAGACATGCTCAATTCCCCAGTCGCGCAGCAGTTGTCGGCGCGCCTCGCTGCCGGCAGTGGCAAAGATTTCAGCTCCGGTGGCGCGGGCGATCGCTATCGCCGCCTGCCCGACCCCGCCTGTCGCGGAGTGAATCAGCACCTTGTCGCGGCTAACGATGCGGGCAAGGTCGTTCAGCCCGTACCAGGCGGTGGCGTGCGCTGTGGTCACCGCGGCCGCCTGCTGTTCGGTCAGGCCGTCGGGCAGCGTGGCAGCGAGGTCGGCGTCGCATGTCACGAATGTGCCCCAGCAACCGTTGGGGGAGATTCCGCCGACCCGGTCGCCCACGTGATGTGTCGTCACGTCGCTGCCGACCGCGCTCACCACGCCCGCGAAGTCGGTGCCCAGTTGCGGTAGCCGCCCCTCGAACGAGGGGTATCGGCCGAATGTGACTAAGACATCGGCGAAGTTGATGCTCGACGAAGTGACCGCGACTTCGATCTCACCGGGTCCCGGTGGTACCCGGTCGAATGCGGTCAGTTCGATGGTTTGCAAGTCGCCAGGCGTGCGGATCTGCAACCGCATCCCGTCCTGCTTCGCATCCGCCAGCGCGGTGAATCGCTCCTCGGCCCGCAAGGGGCTCGGGAAAAGCCTTGCGTTGTACCACTCGCCGTCTCGCCACGCGGTCTCGTCTTCTTCCGAGCTGCTGAGCAGTTGACGCGCGATCCGTTCACCGTCGGTCCGCTCATCCACGTCGATCTGCGTGACCCGCCAATCCGGATACTCGTTGCCGATCGAGCGCAGTAAACCTCGCAGTCCGGCCTGCTCCAGGTTGGCCCGGTCGTCGGCGAGCACGGTTTGTGCGTTTCTCGTCACCACGAACAACCGAGGCGGTTCGCCGTCATAGTCGGACAACCCTTTGATGACGCGAACCAGGTGGTGCACGTAATCGCCGCCACGCGAGGCGGATTCGTCATCAGGGCTGCCGTTTTTCGGCCCGTTGAGGACAACCATGCCGGTGTACGAGCCGGAGCGGAGCTGAGCGGCACACTGTTGCGCACTCGACGAGTGGTCGGCTTCTTGCGGCCAGACGATCGACGTGGTCAGTGCGCGTTCGACTTTCAATGCGTCGGTCAGCGTGTTGGTCACGACATCCGCACTCGCCGAGGTGCTGATCAACAGCCAGTTCCCGGCTTCTCCCTCGGCGGGCTCGGGCAGTTCTCGTTTTTGCCACTCGATTGTCAGCAGCCGCTCGTTCAGCACCCGTTGCCGATTGGCGCTTTCCGTTGAGCCACTTCCGATCTGCAGTCCTTCTACGGCGACGACCACGGTGCCGTGTTCGTCGAGCAACTCGAGATCGGCTTCGACCCATGTGGGGTCTGCACTGGTCACCCGCGAGTGGGCGTAGCGAATGTCACGAGCGGCGCCATAGGTCTGCAACCGTCGGACGCCCAAGGGCAGCATCAGACCGCCGATCCCGGCCGCGTGGATGGCGGGGTGGGCAGCGACCGACTGGAAGCAGGCGTCCAGCAGGGCTGGGTGTACGCCGTAGTCGGACTGTTGCGAGCGGATCGAGGCCGGGAGGCCGACTTCGGCAAGCACCGTGTCGCCACCGCCCTCCGCGGTCAACACCGCAGCCAGGCCACCGAATGCCGGGCCGTATTGCAGACCGCGTTTGTCGAACCCCTGACGTAGCTCGTCGCCTTCCACGCGGTGCGGATGCGCGGCGAGCAGCGCAGCGATGTCGTGCGCCGGCGGCTCGGCTTCGTCGGTTACCGGATACAGGACCGCACTGGCCCGACGCGCCCGTTCCCCTTCCTGTTCGGCTTCGACCGCAAATTTCACGACGCCGGGTGACTGCACCGTTGCGACGGCCGCGACCGGCGTGGTCGCTTCGAGCAGCAGCATCTGTTCGAACCGGACATCGCGAATGGCGGCCGCCTCGCCATGGATGGCACGGGCGGCGGCCAGCGCCATCTCGAGGTAGGCCGCGCCCGGGAGCACGGCGATGTCGTGAATCTTGTGGTCGCCCAACCAGGGGAGTGCCGTGGTGCCTACTTCGGCTTCCCAAGCGTGGCGTTCGGGCTCCTCCAGCAGTCGCACATGCGAGCCCAACAGCGGATGCACCGCAACGGTGTTGACGCCGCGCGACCGAAGGTCCTTGCTGTCGAGTTCGTAGACGAACCGACGGTGCGTCCACGTCGGCAGCGGCGCATCGATCAACCGACCGCTTGGATACATCACCGAGAAGTCCACTGCCGCACCGGCGTTGTGCAGATCGCCCAAAAGGGTGCGTAGTCCATGCGGCATTTCCTGCTCGCGACGCATGCTGGCCAGCGCCTCAACCCGCATGTCCAGGCTGCCGGCCGTCTGGTCGACGGCATGCGTCAGCAGGGGGTGTGGTGCCAATTCGGCGAAGACCCGGAACCCGTCCTCGAGGGCCGCCTGCACCGCCGAAGCGAACCGCACCGTGTAGCGCAGATTCTCGACCCAGTAGTCGGCGTCGCAGTTCGGTAGATCGCGCGGGTCGAAATGGGTGGCCGAGTAATACGGAATCTCCGGCTCTTTGGGCTCGAGTTCGGGAAGGATTTCGGCCAGCTCGTCCAGGATCGGCTCGACCTGCGGCGAGTGCGATGCGACATCGACAGCGACCTCGCGGGCCATGATCTCGCGTTCTTCCCAGCCCGCAACCAGTTCCCGGACCGAGTCGGTGGCGCCGCCGATCACTGTGGACTTGGGCGAGGCCACCACCGCGACCACGACATCCTTGATGCCGCGTGCCATCAACTCCGAAAGCACCTGTTGTGCAGGCAATTCCACCGACGCCATCGCGCCGACGCCGGACACGCGAAGCATCAGCCGCGACCGGCGGCAAATGACGCGGACGCCGTCTTCGAGCGACAGCGCACCGGCCACCACGGCGGCGGCGGCCTCGCCCATCGAGTGTCCGATGACCGCGCCCGGCACCACGCCGTAGGACTTGATGGTGGCTGCCAGCGCGACCTGCATCGCGAAAATCGTCGGCTGAACCCGATCGATACCGGTCACCGTCTCGGATGCCGAGATCGCCTCGGTGACCGAGAATCCGGATTCTGCGGCGATCAACGGCTCAAGCTCAGCGATGCTCGCAGCGAAAACCGGTTCGGTGCGCAGCAATTCGGAGCCCATCGCGGCCCACTGAGATCCCTGCCCGGAGAACAGCCAGACCGGCCCGAGGTCGTCTCGTCCGGCCGCGGGTTGATACGGAATCTCGTCGGCGGCGATCTCGCGAAGTGCTGCGCTCAACTCCGGCAGACTGTTGGCGGTCACCGCGGTCCGCACCGGGCGGTGCGCACGTCGGCGGGCAAGGGTGTAGCCCAGATCGGCGCTGGTTATCTCGTCCGCGTGCGCATCCACCCAGTCGGCCAGTCGCGCGGCGGTCTGCCGCAGCGCGCCGGCCGATGTCGCTGAAAGAGGGAAGAGCAAAGGTCCGTCGATCGACGAGGCGCTCGTTTCGTCGGCCGGCACGACAACCGGAGCCTGCTCGACGATCGCGTGCACGTTGGTTCCCGAGAAGCCGTACGACGAGACCGATGCCCGTCGCGGGTGACCGCCGTTGGTGGGCCACGGTGTGACGGACTGTGGCACGAAGAGCTTCGTCTTGATCTCGGCCAGGACGTCGGGTAGACGCTCGAAGTGCAGGTTCTGGGGGACCACTCCGTGCTGTAAAGCCAAGATCGTCTTCATCAATCCAAGCGGCCCAGAGGCGGATTGCGCGTGTCCGAAGTTGGTCTTCACCGACGCGAGCGCGGTCGGACCGGTGATGCCGTAAACGTTGGCGAGGCTTTCGTATTCGATGGGGTCACCGACCGGTGTGCCGGGTCCGTGCGCTTCGACCATGCCGATGGTGGCGGCGTCGACGCCCGCGGCGGCCAGCGCGGTCCGATATACGGCCGTCTGTGCCGTCACCGACGGCACCGAGATGTTGACCGTCCGACCGTCCTGGTTGGCAGCCGTACCACGCAGCACCGCAAGAATCCGGTCGTTATCGTCCAGCGCATCCGACAACCGCTTGAGCAGCAGTACAACGCTGCCCTCGGATACCGCGAATCCATCTGCCGCGGCATCGAAGGCGTGGCACCGACCGGTGGGAGACAGCATGCCCTCGGCAGAACCGGCAGCGAATTTGCGCGGCTCCAGGCTCACCGAGGCGCCGGCCGCCACGGCCAGATTGCTCTCGCCGTTGTGCAGGCTGCGGCAGGCCAGATGGACCGCCAGCAGACCCGACGAGCACGCCGTGTCGACTGTCACCGCGGGACCGTGCACGCCCAACGTGTAGGAGATTCGTCCAGATCCGAGGCTGAAGTTCGTTCCGGAGAACCCGTAGGGACCTTCCAGGGCGGCGGCGTCCGCCGCGAGGTAGGAGTAGTCGGAGTGAGTGAGCCCGACAAACACGCCGGTCAGCGTGTCGACGATCTCGGATGGCGGCAGCCCGGCGTGCTCCAGGGCCTCCCATGCGGTCTCCAGCAGCACGCGGTGCTGTGGGTCACTGGCCAGGGCTTCCCGGTCGCCGATGCCGAAGAATTCGGCATCGAAGCCGACCGGGTCGTCGAGGAACGCCGCCCACTTCGAGATTGACCGTCCGGGCACGCCGGGCTCGGGGTCGTAGTACTGCTCCATGTCCCAGCGGTCGGGCGGGACTTCCTTGACGAGGTCGTCGCCGCGTAGCAACGCCTCCCATAGTTGCTCGGGGGAGTCGATGCCGCCGGGTAGCCGGCACGCCATGCCGATGACCGCGATCGGGGTTGTCGGGTTTTGTCCGTTACCCGACAGAGAATTACTCGGATCCAAGTGCACCGGCGACGTCTGGTCCGTCTCGAAAGTATGCAATTCGCCCTCTTTCTATACGCAACGCACTACGCGGCTAAGCGAGTTACTGCCCATGTTCAAAAGCGCGACTCGATCGCAGAAATCTACACCCTAGAGAAGCGGCACGCGATCGAAGTATCGGCAACTGAGGTTGTCATTGCGTGAAGTTCTGCGGACGAATCACCCGCTAAATCAATGTCCGCCGAACGGCGGAGATTCATCGCGAAAGTCGTCATTTCCCCCCTTTGTCAATGGCAAAGCGAGCTACGTCAACCGAAATATCGGTGCGGAGCTGTCCCCTGAGTGCTGCGTGCTTTCGAGTTAGAGTGGCATCTGTCGAAGCGCTTCGGACGCGACTTCCCTGCACGTCATGAAGGCCTTTTGTGTAGAAGGACGTTATTCGACGCTTGTCCAGCAACCGGGTGGAGATGCTGGATTGTTACCTTATCGTGATGTTATGCGCGACTTCCGTCAACTCGTGGAACGCGATTTTAACGGTGTCTCAGACGATTCTTAGCGGCATTTCAGCCCGTGTCGGACGCAACCCACTTTTTTGCAGAAGGTTAACTTTTAATCGTTGCCTTTTGGACTTGCCTGTTGTATACGCGTCAGCCGACGCCGCCGGCCGAGTGACAAGACAATGTGATTGACTCATCAGTCAGTTAAATACGTGGTGCGATTGACATATCAATCAGTAATGCGGCGCGAGATATTGACATGCGAATCAGTAATTCGTACCGTCATTGCGATGCGGACGAGAGTGGCGGAAATGCTCGGCGTGGAGTTCCCGATCTGTGCGTTCAGCCACTGTCGAGACGTGGTGGCTGCCGTCTCCAATGCCGGCGGCTTCGGCATCCTGGGGGCTGTCGCGCACAGCCCGGCACGACTGGCAAGTGAACTGAGCTGGATCGAGCAGCAAACCGGCGGAAAGCCATACGGTGTCGATCTGCTGCTGCCACCCAAATACGTCGGACACGACCAAGGCGGAATCGACAGCGACCAAGTTCGCGAGTTGTTGCCCGAGGAACATCGCGCGTTTGTCGACGAGCTGTTAATCCGTTACGGCATAAAGCCTTCCGGTGGCGAAGAGCGCCGACCGCCCGGTGAGCTCAATATCTCGCCGAAGGGTTACGAACCGCTGCTCGACGTCGCCTTCAGTCATCGCATCCGGCTGATCGCCAGCGCCTTGGGGCCGGCACCGGAGGACCTGGTCACCCGGGCCCATGGCAGCGACGTTCTCGTCGCATCGCTGGCCGGGAGTACCCGGCACGCACGGCGGCATGCCGAGTCCGGTGCCGATCTGATCGTCGCGCAGGGAACCGAGGCGGGCGGGCACACCGGTGAAGTGGCGACGATGGTGCTGGTTCCCGAGGTGGTGGACGCCGTAGCGCCGGTCCCGGTTCTCGCGGCGGGGGGAATCGGCCGGGGTCGCCAGATCGCGGCCGCGCTCGCGTTGGGCGCCGAGGGTGTGTGGTGCGGTTCGGTGTGGCTGACCACGGAGGAGGCGGAGACGCCAACCGTGGTGCGGGACAAGTTCCTCGCCGCCACGTCGTCGGACACCGTGCGGTCGCGGTCGTTGACCGGCAAGCCGGCGCGCATGCTGCGCACCGCGTGGACCGACGAGTGGGAGAGTGGCGAGCACCCCGACCCGCTCCAAATGCCGCTGCAGACGGCGCTGGTGGGTGATGCCCAAATGCGGATCAATAGTGCTGCCGCCCAACCTGATTCAAAAGCTCGCGAGCTGGCTACCTACTTTGTCGGCCAGATCGTGGGCTCGATGGACAAAGTCCAGCCGGCCAAAAAAGTCGTACTGGACATGGTTGCCGAATTCATCGATGCCGTAGAACTTCTCGAGGGGGTAGTGGTAAAGTGACTGAGGTTGGGGGGACGCGCAGGCGGCGTGCGGTCAGTGTGGAAGACAAGACGAAGCGGCGTGATGAGATCATGGTTGCGGCGAAGAAGGTGTTTGCGCGCAACGGTTTTCACGCCACCACGATCTCCCATATCGCCAAGGAGGCTGGGCTGGCGTACGGCTCGGTCTATTGGTACTTCGATTCGAAAGACGAGCTGTTCCATGCGTTGATGGCCGCCGAGGGTGACGCTTTGCGTGCCCACATTGCGGGTTCACTGGCGGCGGCCAGTGCACGACCCGACCGGAATTGGGAACCGCTACGCATCACTGTGCAAGCAGTTCTGGAGTATTTCGAGGCCGACAAGGCCGTCACCAAGCTCCTACTTCGGGACGCGTCGGCGCTCGGCGACCAGTTCGAGAAGCACCTGGGCAGCATCTACGAGCGCTTTATCGACGACATCGAGAAGCACATGATTGTCGCCCAGGAGCTCGGGACGGTGATCAACGCTCCGCCGCGGATGCTGGCCTTCAGCCTGGCGGCGTTGATCGGTCAGATAGCTCATCGCAGACTGACCACCGACGACGGCGTCACTGCGAGCGACGTAGCAGACATCGTGGTCTCGTTTGCCCTGCACGGGCTGAGGCCCAGGGAGAGCCAACCGATCACGAAACCATAACGGCTGGTCAGCGCCGTCGGTGTGGCGGTTTGACCCGGGCGGGATGTTCGTGCATCATCGACCGGGTAAGCACCTCGTTAGGTGAGGCGTCTACACGGATATAGGCCACTGACCCCGAACGTCGAGAGACGCCCAGGGTCAGGACAGCTCCTCCCGGGTTAAGGGTTGAGCCCAAGTGGCTTCCGGAATCTTCCGGATACGGCGTGTAGTGCCGAAACTCTGACGAGTGGGGTGCGGGCTTCCCGAGGATGTTCGGGTTCTGTATTCCTGCTTGCGTGTGAATTGTGCGGTGTATCCGCACGTGGCGCGACCGCGAGGAGGTGAGGGACGCATGAGTTCCAGTTCTAGTCCGGATCGATATCCGGGCGTTTCGTCCCGATCCGGCCTGCGGCGCATTGCCTTCAGCTGA
>Ga0134126_10004070_pt1 | contig 18286 bp, 17 predicted proteins | sample KB31752_FD_96881 | JGI IMG/M metagenome (GOLD analysis project Ga0134126, IMG submission 96881) | Terrestrial soil microbial communities with excess Nitrogen fertilizer from Kellogg Biological Station, Michigan, USA - KB3-175-2 | ecosystem: Environmental > Terrestrial > Soil > Unclassified ...
CCAGGCGGTGGAGCGGAAATATTTCGAGAACCGACACGCTCAATGATCTGCGCTCATAAATGCGATGGTAGCCGTTGGCTTGAGTTGTCGGGAAAAGTACATGCGGCGGGACTTAAGACAAACGCCACGATGCTCTATGGGCACATTGAATCGGTTGAGGATCGCGTCGACCATTTGCTGCGGTTGCGCGACCAACAGGATCAGTCCCATGGTTTTCAGTGTCTAATTCCGCTGGCTTTTTATCCGGAGAACACTCAATTAGCCCATTTACCGGGACCTTCGGGTGTGGATTCGTTGAAAACAATGGCGGTATCCCGTTTGTTGCTGGATAACTTTGATCACCTGAAAGCTTATTGGGTGATGCTGGGAAAACGTCTGGCTCAGGTCGCCCTGCACTACGGCGCCAATGACATTGACGGCACAATAACTGACGGTGGTGAACTCTCCGAAAGTTATTCGATTGAATCAAACAACGAAGTCAAAATGTCTCGAAGCGAACTGGTCAGCCTAATCGAAGACGCTGGCTTTGAAGCCGTCGAGCGAGACACAGTCTATAACCCAATCGACCGCAGGAATGTAAGCCTGGTCTAGTTTACCGGGATCATTTGAATACTCTTTATGTCAACATTAACTGAAACGCGCACTATCACCGTTGCCCATTCACCGGATTCGGACGACGCCTTTATGTTCTACGGGCTCGCTACAAACAAGCTTGATACCGGAAGTTTGAGCTTCACACACGTTCTCAAAGATATTCAGACTCTGAATGAGGAGGCGTTTCGCGGGACCTACGACGTCACGGCCGTCAGCTTCCATGCTTATGCCTACATTACAGACAAGTATCTGCTCCTGCCTCATGGCGCCTCGATTGGAGATAACTACGGCCCGATACTGGTATCGCGAGAGCCCGCCAAAGCGGCTGATATATCCACACTCAAAATCGCGGTGCCGGGAACCTTAACCAGCGCCTTCCTCGCCCTGCGAGTTTTCAACGCTGACTTTAAGTACGAGGTTGTACCTTTTGACAAGATAATCGACGCGGTAAAGTCTGGGCAGTGCGATGCCGGACTACTAATTCACGAAGGACAACTGTTCTACGAATCGATTGGCCTGCATAAGGTCCTCGACCTCGGTGAATGGTGGCACGAGCAGACGGGCTTGCCCCTACCAATGGGTGGAAACGTCATTCGCCGCGAATTGGGACCCGAGATTATTCGAGAGGTTTCGCATTGCCTCAGGGAAAGCATTCGCTATTCACTAGCCAATCGTGAGGATGCGCTGGCCTACGCTATGCAGTTTGCCCGCGACATGGATACTGACCTGGCCGATCGGTTTGTAGGAATGTGGGTCAACGACCTAACTCTGGATTACACGGATCGTGGTCGCGAGGCTGTTCAGCGCCTGCTTACGGAAGGGTTTGAGCGTGGAATAATACCTAACCGGCCCACTGTGGAATTCGCGACCTGACGGAAGAAAAACCTTTACACACCAGGGCCGTGAACCTGATGTTACAATTTGCGACTTGGTTCGTGGCTTTGTTGCAGTGCTGACGCTGGGGTGCGCGCGGCGGCGTAAATGCTACTCCGCCCAGAAGGAGCAGCCGCCGCCACGCACATCATCGGTTACAAGCTTCTGATCAGGCTCCTCCCAAAGCTTGACCTACGCCTTTCTCGTGCTGCAACGCGGCCGCTCAGCGTTGCCATCGCGCTTTCGCGCTTTGAGGTCCACGAGATATAACGGACGTCGCCGGTCACCGACGTGAGGACTTGTATGATCCTTTTATTGCCCAACGATACGCTCAATGGAAGGTTATCGATACCCGTCCAGGGTAAGGGTATCAGGCATCCATCTCGCAACAAAGATCTGACGTAATTGTTTCTGCGCGGAAGACCTTACATCAGGTGCAGGGAATTTTGCAACAATAAAATCGCCCGTTCGCGAGCGGTTGGTTATTCGTTTTCCGCGCCTGGTTCCGGGTTGGCAACATCAGGTTCTTTTCGGGCATCTGACGGCCGGTTAATATTACAGATATGCACAGGGATTAGGGACTTCAGCCTCAGGATTTTGAATATGAGTACAAAACGATTGTTGAAAGAAGCTATATTTTTGGCTGCCATTCTCGTTCTTTCTTCACTATCGGAGCCCGTAATTCGGGCGCAGGCGCAGACTCCCGGAACTAACGGTGGAGCAATTCCCCCAGCCGAGGTCGAACGAATTATCAAGGCCTTTACGGCCAAGGAAACGCAATTTCGGCACGCGCTAAACGAGTATTCCTTCAAACGCGACGCAGTTCTCCAGAGTCTTGGGATGGGGGGGCAGGTTACGGGCGAATATCATCGCGTATCTCTTTTCACCTTTGACGACGCCGGCGCCCGTTACGAAAAGATTAGTTACTTCCCAATGCCTTCCTTCAACTCGGTTACCCAGGAGGACCTCGAGGATCTGGGTGGAATTCAACCGTTCGCCCTCGAACCTTCGAAGATACCTCAGTACGACTTCAAATATGTCGGCAAGGACAAAATTGACGAACTAAACCTCTATGTTTTTGATGTCACACCGAAAGTAATTCCGGATCCCAAGAAGAGTAAGGAGCGATTCTTTACCGGCCGGGTTTGGGTTGACGATCAGGATCTGCAGATCGTCAAGACCAAGGGTAAGGGCGTGCCTGAAACAAAGAAGAATAAGTTTCCTGTCGTCGAGACTTATCGGGAACAGATCGATGGTCGCTATTGGTTTCCGACTTATTCATATGCGGATGAGGAATTGATTTTCGACGGTGGAGACATCTTGCACATTCGCATGAAGGTTCGTTATTCCGACTTTGAACTTGCGCGCGCTAAGGTAAAGATTATTGAGATCGATGACCCTAACGCTCCGAAGCAGGAAACGAAACCGCCTGAGACGCCGCCTCGCAAACCCTAGTGGCTGGCTATCGTGATTGGCTGTTCGGGTTCGCGTCGAGTTCGTGGCCGACTATCGTGTGCACTCGCTCTACGAGTTCCCTGACGGCTTCATCAGTGGTGCAACCGGCAGTAGGAATCGGCGGGAGCATAATCATCTCAATGGTTCCGGCTCTGGCTTCGCCTCTTCCCTTTCCCATTAGAAAGTCACTGTTCTTGATGGCCACTGGCACGATAGGCACGCCTGCCTGGGCCGCCATGTAAAAGGCCCCTTTTTTGAACGGCAGAAACTCTCCTGGCCTGGCCCGAGTTCCTTCGGCAAATACGCCAAAGGATCTGCCGGACCGGATGCGCGCGGTAGCTGCCTCGACCGTGGCGCGCGCCCGCTCGCTGTTGGAGCGATCGATCGCCATCACGTTTACAAAGCCCATTCCAACGCCGAGGATTGGGACATTAAGTAACTCCTTCTTTGCCAGTAGTCCGAGCCTGCGGCCCGTGTAAACGAAAAGCGTCGCCGTATCCAGATACGATCTGTGATTTGAAATGAACACATACGCCTGGGCGGGCTCAAGAAGTTCGCTGCCACTTACCTGGACTTTCACGCCACTAAGGCGCAACCAGTTTCGCGCCCCAAAAAGCGCCCAGGGGTAGACAAGCTCGTGGTTACGTGTCACCCAGGCGAACAGCAAGACAGGAGGACCGAAGATCAGTAAAAGCGCCGCGGCAACGAAAAGAGACCACCAATAATGTAAGCGTCTGAAAATCCGCATAGGAAGCGTCAAATGGCAGCGAGAGATAATCGCACAATTCCCGGACAGGGGCGACAACGACGCCAGCCTTGCCAACATCCAACTACGCGTCGCTTTCGAGCGAGTTGTTGCCTTGCCAGATTCGCTCAGGGGCGTTATCTTCCGTAAGTAGATTCTCTCCTCGGCCTGTCGTCAGGCTTCTAAGCGTATAACCTGTATCTCCGCACCGAGCATGCGCGCTGACGCCGTGTGAATGGTGCCTAGGAGCATTGCTATGAAGAGAATTTCACTTTGCCTCGCGCTCCTGTCATTAGTTGCGCTTTCTGCTGTCGCCTTGACTGCCCAGACCCGGCAACGCCGAGTTTTTGAAAATCCCCCGGCACCCAATTCCACGCAGCCAACGACTGACTCTTCAAGGCCATCGCGCGCGCCAGTATTGGGAGGGGCAACGCGACCGGCTGGCACCCAGCCGAATGGGCAGCCCGCAGATGTTGCGAACAATGGCCCGGAGGAGATCGAGGCGGGCGACATAGTTCGCGTCGACACCACGCTGGTCACGTTACCGGTCAGCGTCAGCGATCGTGACGGCCGCTACATTCCGAACCTGCGAAAAGAAGATTTCCGGCTCTGGGAGGAAGGAGTCGAACAAAATGTCGCCTTCTTTTCATCCGTGGACAAACCCTTTTCAGTCGTCTTAATGATCGACACGAGCGGCTCTACTCGTTTTAGGCTTGAAGAAATTCAGGATGCCGCGATCGCTTTCGTTAACCAGTTACGTCAGGATGATCGCGTCATGGTTGTTTCATTTGACGACCAGATCAAAGTTCTCAGTGAGTTTACAAGCGACCGCTCTCGCCTACGTAATGCGATTCAGCGCACGGAGCCCGGTGACGGGACGAAACTCTACGACGCTGTAGATCTTGTGATGAATCAACGGCTGAACAACGAAAGCGGCCGCAAGGCAATTGTTCTGTTCACTGACGGCGTCGACACCACCAGCAGACACGCTTCTTTTGCCAGCAACGTTCGCGACGCTGAAGAGTTGGATGCCTTGATCTATCCAGTGCAATACAACACCTCTATGGACCAGGGAGGCGGGGGTGGGGCCTGGCCAGGCGGCGGCGGTCGTTGGCCAAATTCCAATACAGATATTCTGGGGCAGATTCTCGGCGGAGTTTTCGGCGGCGGTGGCGGTGGACGCCGCGGGGGCGGAGGCCGTCGTGGCGGCGGCGGTGGAGGCGGATCCAACCGGAACGATTACGAAACAGCCACTCGTTATCTTCACGAACTGGCCGAGCGAACCGGCGCCAGAAATTATGAAGCCGATTCAACGCAAAATCTTACTTCGGCCTTTGCACAGATCGCCGAGGAGTTGCGCCGGCAATATACCCTTGGCTACTACCCGAAGACTCCGGCGCAGGCCGGCCAGCGACGACAGATCAAAGTGCGCGTGAATCAGCCAAACCTGGCAGTCCGCACTCGTGATAGCTATGTCTTCAACCCTGCCGGTCCTGCGACCGACACGGCTCGATCTGCTCCAGTGCTGCAGAAGAAACTGGTGGAATCAAACCAATCCGGCAACGACGTTTGGTTGCAAAAGGACTAGAAGAGAGCTTCAAAAACCTGGGGCGGGGACGTCTTCCACTGCGAGGGCGGGCGCGGGCCATAACAGTCTAAGTAGCAATCCCAGAATCCACGAGCCAATGCCGACCAGGATCGTTAAGACAAGCCAAAATTTCCAGTAGGCGCTAAAGGTTTGTTCCCAGCCCGCCTGGATGTTGTGCGAGAGGTTTACGTTCATGGCCGCGGGAGTGATCAGCCGCGAGGTCAGCTGGACGATGAAGTACCAGAGGAAGGCATACACCCAGGCCCTCGAGTCCATTTTAATCTTGCGTAAGGCCACCATCCCAACCGTAAACCCGCCGACGTGGGCCAGTGTAGATGAAACCACTCCTAATAGTTCTGTATAGCTGAATCTGCCGGTGAGAAGCATGCCCCAGGTCGGCACGACATAAGCAAACCAAACCAACAAGCCGGGGACCATCCACATTACCGCAACCCGCACCAGTAGCGCTTGTTCCAAAAATAGACCCAGGGCGAGTAACAAATTCCCGATGTTACACATCCAAAGCATGTGTCCCAGTTGATTGATCTGCCAATAGTGAATTGCCTGCGCCAGGAAAAAAGCCAGGGGAAGAATGCCCAGCAGACGAAACTGCGTTTGCGTTAGTTTGTGAGTTTCCAAAACTCTGTCTCGGCGACGCCCACTGTTTTTTCTTTTCAAAACTCGCCGCGTCGTTACTTTTCGTTTTAGAATAACATTTCTATTACGGCTGGAGAGATTCAAACCCGGGTTAGCAAAGGTTCAAATCGCAATATGCCTTCTGTCGATGAGTTGCTGCAGAGATCCATTCCTGAACTGCGAGAGCTGTTTCTTGGACGCAGCCGGCCCGTACCTAAGGGACTGCTTGAAGCGCTGGAGTTGGATACGCGCGCCGGCGCACAGCAACTCGCCAGGCGAATTCGCGGACGCTACCGTAGCAATCGTTCAGAAGGTCAGCGCCTTCATACCTTACTGCGTTTCGAGATCGATCTCTGGGCACAGGGGTTTTCGTTTGTTGCCGGCGTGGATGAAGCAGGAATGGCTCCGCTCGCAGGTCCGGTGGTAGCTGGAGCTGTGATTCTACCCAGGAATTACAAGCTGCGCGGCCTCAACGATTCAAAGAAAATCCTTGACCATGAGATGCGCGAAGAACTCGCGATACAGATCAAACAGGACGCCGTGTGCTGGTCGTTCGGCTTTGCTGAAGTCGAAGAAATCGACAAGATAAACATCTATCACGCGGGGTTGCTGGCAATGCAGCGGGCCGTAAACGGACTTAGTTGCGTTCCTGACTTCGTTCTCGTGGACGCCAGAAAAATCCCTCAATGTCCGGCGCCTCAGCGCGGCATCATTCGTGGAGATGCCCTTTCCGCCAGCATCGCGGCCGCTTCGATCATCGCCAAGACTACCCGCGACGCCCACATGCTTGAGATGGACATTCTTTACCAGGGCTACGGCTTTGCCTCACACAAGGGTTATCCAACACCTGAACATTGTCGCGCGCTTAAGGAGCTCGGAGCTGTGCCGATTCACCGGCGCAGTTTCGGCAGAGTGCGCGAAGTCCTTGGGTTGGATCCGGTGCAAAACGAACTCTTTGCCGATCAAGCCAATGAGGTTCCCGTTGAAGCTGCGGCCGCGCATGCTCAATAAAACTCAACCCTTTCGCGACACTTAAAGAATCACATCAAGCTTTCATAACCCGATGGCCTCCTTAACTGAATACAAGAAGAAACGCCGCTTCAATAAGACACCGGAGCCGGGCCCGGAAAAGAAACGGACGAAGACTGGCCGTATTTTTGTTATTCAGAAACACCGCGCCACAGCACTTCACTACGATTTCCGTCTCGAGGCTGATGGAGTCTTGAAGTCGTGGGCGGTACCGAAGGGACCTTCTCTTGATCCAAAGGTCAGGCGACTGGCGATGCAAGTCGAAGATCATCCGGTGGACTACGCTGACTTTGAGGGTGTCATTCCCGAAGGCGAGTACGGTGGCGGCACGGTGATGGTCTGGGACTACGGAACCTATGAACCCGAGGAAACTGAAGACGTAAGCGCGGCGATACGCAAGGGGGAGTTAAAGTTTTCCCTTAACGGCAAGAAACTGCAAGGCTCCTGGGTTTTGGTGAAAACAAGGGATCGTCAATGGCTTCTGATAAAGCATCGGGACTACTACACCACCGAAGAGGACGTTACGGAAATTGCTCCAGCTTCAATTCTCACGCGCCGAACTCTTGCGGAGATTGCTGAAGACGAAGGCGGCGATATCAAGAAAGCTGCGACCGGCGATCCGAAGAAGATCCCTCGCCGCACCGGCGTCAAACGCCGCAAGCAGGGCAGCAAGAAGAAGGTCTGGCACAGCAAGGTCAAGTAAAGTTCCAGGTTTCAAGTTCCAGGTTTCAAAGTCAAGCAGGCCCTCTTAACTTTGAGACTTGAAACTTGGAACCTGAAACTGCCTACCCGTCGAGTAACCCCGCATAAGATAAGCGACCCTCAACAATTCGCGCCGCAGCCGTGTAGGGATGGGCTTCAGTCTTCTTGCCATCGATAATATGAATCACGGTCAAGCCGTTTGACTTTAGGTAATCCGCAATCAGGCTTCGATGACAGCGCCACCATAAGGCTTCGGCGCACATGATTGCCGTCCGACGTGTGCGCGCGACTTCAAGCAGTTCTTCAACTCCCTGTTTGAATTCTTCGCTCTCAAGGTGGTCCGCATACGCGCGGAAAGAGGCGTTTTTCCAGGCGGTGTTCTTCGAATCAGGATTGGGCCGCCGCCGGCCACCCAACCTGGGGTTGTGCGCGTAAAGGATTCCGATAGCTTCGAGACTGCCCGCGAGTTCCGGCTTGTTGAAGTGGGGGTATCTCCGGGAACCTGGGAAACTTCTGACGTCGACCAGGGCCTCGATCTTGTGTGCTAAGAGAATCTCGTTGAATTCGTCAGCTGATCGCGTTGAGTGCCCTATCGTCCATATGCCTTGATTAACGGGCTGAAGTTCCATCCAACGTTGTTTCCTAAGGAATTACATGAGACGTTCTGGCGGTTGAATAAAAGACCGTTCGAATTCAACCTTGAAACTGCAACCACTGCAGGGCCGCGAGCTGATGCGAGCATTCAAGGCCGACCGGAGGATCCGCTCGCCACCGCTCGCGGTTCTGCATCGAGCGCGTTCCTGAATCATTGATAGCATCAGTCGCTTAACGTTCACTCTTAACTGTCTGCTCGCCGACCTTTCAGGTTTTACGTCAATGTGATCTGAAGAGAGGCGGCTCTCGCTAAGACCTTACCTTAAAGGTAAGCTTCAAGTTTGAAACGCCCTCGCTTCGCCAGAAGTGGCTTCCAAAGATCGCCGAGCTTTCGCAACCGTGCCGGCACGTTGGCCACCGTGAAATCGTCGATGCTTATGCCGCGCTCCACCTCAGACCAGGTTACGGGAGTCGAAACGGTGGCCTTTGGCCGCGGCCGCACAGAATAGATTGAAGCGAGCGTGCGCCCCCAGGCATTCTGGTTGTAGTCCACCAGCACCGTTCCCTTCGGCCTCTTTGAGACCACGTAGACCGCGGTTATCAGCTTTGGCGCTTGAGCGGCCAGGGCGTGCGAAAACTCCTTGGCAAAACCCCATACCTGTTTCTGCGTTGGCCCCCGTTCGATCGGCACGTAGATATGAATGCCCTTTGATCCGGTGGTCTTCGCGTAACACGGCATCTTCAACGATTCGAGCCCTTGCCGGAGCAATAGCGCAGTTTCAATCACCTTTTCAAAGGAAGCATTCGGAACCGGATCCAGATCAAAGTGCAAGTAATCAGGCCGGTCAACATCATCACAGCGCGCGTACCATTGGTTAAGGTCGATGCAGCCGAGATTCACCACCCACAACAGCGAAGCCAGGTCCTGAATCATCGGGAAGTCGATCACGTTTCCGGAAGAGTGTTGAATATGGCAAAGCTCAATCCACTCGGGACGAGGCGACGGCGCCCGCTTCATAAAGAAAAAATCTCCCGCGGCGCCGTTGGGATAGCGCTTCATTACCATGGCGCGGTCGGTGAGGTGTGGGAGCAGATATGGCGCAACGTCCGCGTAATACTGAATCAGATCACGCTTCGTGATTCCCAACTTCGGCCAGAAGGGCTTCGCCAGATTCGTTAGCTTTACTGTTCGGCCTTCAAGTTTTACTTCAACATTAATCTCAACCTTCGGCAGAATCAGCTGTTTGATAGATGCCTTTCGAGAACGCCGGGGCGTACTCTCCATGCGTTCCACTCGAGCCGGATGATAATCTCGGGTTGCTGGTTTATCAGGCATAAGGTTGCGGTCTTATGTGACTACCTTAACGGGTCACATGAACTGCGAAGCTCAGGTTATACATTAGGGGATGTCAGTCAGGAACAACGATCGTGGGAACACGCCGGAGTCTGAAGCTAAAGCCTGGGCTATTTCGGATTCGTTCGTGGATCCTGCGAGATTTCGTCGGCTTCTTCCTCAATAGCTTGTAGGGCCTTCATCAGCATCTGGCGATGCGCCGGGCGAACTGCCTTACTCAACTGATCCTCGACTCTCGACCGCGATAACTTCAACGATTCCAATCGCTGCAAGCGCGCTCGCTCTGGTAACGGTATGCGGGGAGTACGTTCCGTCGAAGCGCGCTGGCTCGCCTCTTCCATCTGTTCTTCGTAAGACTTGCCCCAGCCTATCGCCATCGTCTTTTCCCGTTTCAGTTCGCGCTACAACCGCCCTTGCCTAAACCACCGTCCCATCCTTAACTAAAGCATTCTTGGGCACAATAATAATTCCGTCACGAATGAAATAGGAACCGTCTTCCGCATCAGCATTCACCAGTCCCGATTCATTGAGCAGTCGAACGTTGCTGCCGATCCGGGCATTCTTGTCGATGATGGCTCGATTGATGACAGTTCCCTCCCCTATACCTACGCGCGGCTTATTCGCGACCAGATCATCGCGCATCTCTTCAATCGTCTGGTAGTAATCGGCTCCCATCAAAAACGACGAATCGATGCGCACGCCTTTCGAAATTCTACTTCGCAATCCAACCACCGAGTTTGTGATTGTCGCACCGAGAACTATGCAGCCGTCACTCAGGATCGACTCAACGATTTGCGACTCTTCAACCTTCGAAGGCGGCAGGTAACGGGCCCTGGTAAAGACCGGCGCCTCTGCATCAAACAGATTGAACTTGGGAATCTTGGAAGTCAGGTCAAGGTTGGCCCGGTAGAAAGCGGTGATTGTTCCGATGTCTTCCCAGTAACCATCGAACAGGTAGCCCTCCACGTGTCCGGACGTTATCGCGCTGGGAATTATTTCCTTGCCGAAATCAACCGCCGTGGGATCGTCTGCGAGCAGCTGTTCCAACCGGTCGTATTTGAAAACGTAAATGCCCATCGAGGCCAGAAAGGGACGAGCCAAAGCCTCCGCTTCCCCAAGACCCAACTTGGTTGTATCAACCCGCATCGACTGCAGCTCATCGCCTTTGGGCTTCTCTTTGAATTCAATGATACGACCACTCTCGTCTGTCTTAAGTAAACCAAAATCGCTAGCCGCTGCTTCGTCACAAGGCGTAACAGAAACAGTCACGTCAGCATCGCTTTCGTAATGCCGCCCGAGAAACATGCGATAGTCCATGCGATAAAGGTGGTCGCCGGAAAGTATGAGCAGCGTATCGATGCCCCAGTCGCGAATGTGCGGCAGAATCTGGCGCACTGCGTCGGCAGTTCCCTGAAACCAGTGGGGACTCTCCGGCGTCTGTTCCGCAGCCATTACTTCAACAAAACCATTTGAGAACTGCGAAAAGCGATAGGTTTGGGCCAGGTGACGATTGAGTGAAGCCGAGTTGTATTGCGTCAACACGAACATCTTGAAGACATCGGAGTTGATGCAGTTCGAGATCGCAATGTCGACGAGCCGGTATTTTCCGCCCAGCGGCACGGCGGGTTTCGAACGTTGCTGTGTAAGCGGGAATAGACGCGTCCCCGCACCACCACCCAGGATCACTGCAAGTACACTATGCTTGGCAGGCATTTAGTTAGGCTGAACTTTGGATTCGGAAAGCGACTTGAGGATAGACGGAAACCCCAGAGGATTCAAGAGTTCCTGGAGCGGAGCATGCAAGGCTAGACGCAAATTCAAGTTTGAAGAGTTGACTTTGAAGACCACGTTCTCCAGGTGAGATGAGGTCAGTACCGCCGACCCACAATGCACGATCTTGTAAATGAGGGTTCGAAGGATTGATTAGGACTGAGAATAGGATTAGTACGCGGCCGGCGCGCCGCTGCTACTCTTTTGACCCGCTGCTTCCTGCGCGATCTTCACGCCGACGCTGGCGCCAATGCGGGTGGCGCCCGCTTCAACCATGGCGCGTGCGTCTTCGAGACCTTTCACACCGCCCGACGCCTTGACGCCGAGCTCCGAGCCAACTGTGCGGCGCATTAAGGCTATGTCAGCGACTGTAGCGCCACCTTTTGAAAAACCAGTGGATGTTTTCACGAAGTCGGCGCCGGCCTTTTTGGCAGCCAGGCAAGCGCGTACTTTTTCATCGTCATTCAACAGCGCCGTTTCAATAATCACTTTGCAGGTCACGTTGTATTCGTGAGCGACTTCAACAACAGAATGAATGTCATGCTCGACCAGGCAATCGTCGCCGCTCTTGAGTGCGCCGACATTGATCACCATGTCCACTTCGCGTGCCCCATCCAGGATCGCGCGGCGCGCTTCGTAAGCCTTCACATCCGACAGCGTAGCTCCCAAAGGGAACCCAATCACGGTGCAAACAGGAATGCCCGTGCCCTGAAGATTACACGCCGAGGCGCGCACCCAGGTTGGATTCACGCAAACAGAGGCAAACCCATATCTCGCGGCCTCTTCACATAACTTCTTGATGTCTTCGTCGGTTGCTTCGGGTTTCAGCAACGTGTGGTCGATCAAGCTGGCCCAATCTTTAGCCGACGATGTTTCGCCTAGCACCAAACCAATGCGCGCGGCTCCTGCGTCAATGATGCGATGCATGCGCTCGGGGCAACGGTTAAAGCATTCCGAGGTGCAGCCACACATCGCCGCCTGATCGCCGCCGTCGCCATTAAGCCTTGCAACTATGGCATCTGTAATTTGGTCGATTAGGAGTTCAAGGTCACGATTGCGCGAGCCGTTTGAACCGTTGCTTGAGTTAGGCATTGAAGCTGTTCCGAGAGTAACTAAAAGCTAAGCCACTTCATGACATATTCTAGCACGGTGAGATGAGGTCAGTACCACCACGTGGTAGCGGGTAGTGGGTCAGTTTCAACGAAAATGTCCGACAAACTTCAGTTTGTCGTAGCACCACGACAAGCTAAAGCTTATCGGACATCAAACTGACCCAGTACGCGTTAGCGGGTGGGTCTGCAGATTGCCGACTGTCAATTGCCGATTTCTGATTGGCGGCTAAGCAATTTGGCGACTTGGCAATCGGGCAATCCGGCAACCCACCCGCTACGGCGTGGTGGTACTGACTTCATTTAACGTCGGGGCATGATCAAGTAAGGTACTGTTTCTCAACGGCGTCGATCTTAGCCACTCTTTTCCGGTGTCGCTCTTCAGTCAGTTCTGTTGCTAACCAGGCCTGCACAATCTCGCGCATCTCCGCGCTGGTGATCGTCTTGCTTCCCAAACTTAGAACGTTAGCGCCATTGTGCTCGCGCGAATTGCGGGCGACCTCAACTGAATAACAAGCAGCAGCGCGCACGCCGGGCACTTTATTCGCGGTCATAGCGCTGCCAACGCCTGCGCCATCGATGACTATTCCCAACTCCGATGAACCCTCTGCGACACTGCGCGCTACCGCGTAGGCCAGGTCAGGATAGTCGACCGGATCTTCTGAATTAGTTCCGAAGTCATGGACCTGGTGACCTAATCCTGTCAGCAGCGTCTTGAGTTCTTCTTTCATCCTGAAGCCACCATGGTCGGCGCCGACGGCGATCAGCCGAGAAGTTTTTGAACCACGTCGCGGTACACGCCGAACCAATTCGATCTTTTTCGCGCTAACGATATCCGCCGCCAGCGGCGTTAGACGCGCGCCTTCGGCGATGCGCAACGTAGCGCCGTCCGCAAGATCGCGAACATCATCTTCCGTGATAATCGTCTTGGACGACTCGTCGCGGATCGCAGACGTTTCTGTAGTTGTACGTGGGATATTGGGAACCGTATCGACAAAACGACTCGCGCCTGCGGGAGCGTCAGGCCGAACCGGCGCGTCCGCGGGAATGGATTTGTCGAGCACGTCTCGAACCAGTGCTCTTATGCGGTCACGTGTGGAGTTATCGGGCATAGGGTTCAACAGTGGGCAGTGGTCAGCAAACCAGAGGGAAAACATTTTGCGAACGCAAGAGGGCCTTCCTGCCTCCTGCTCCTGCCTCCTGCTTTTTCACGCCAGCGACTGATCGCGCAAGTCCAGCAATCGTCCGGCGGAGGCCACCACTTGGCCGTTGCGTACTTTCATATCAACTCGGCCTACAAAGATGCCGCTTCTGCCAACTTGAAAAATCATAGTACCAGCACCTGAAGGTGTCTTAGTTATCACCGGCTCCTTCATGAACGTATGCGTATGTCCGCTGGCGATGAAGTCGATGCCATCCACTTGCGCCGCAACCTGGCTGTCCCCAACGGCGCCATCCCTGGGGTTGGCGTAATATCCCAGATGCGACATGCCAATCACAACCGTACAACGTTCGCGCTCGCGCAGAATCTTCACCACGTCGCGAGACGCTTTGACCGGATCATTATATTTCACACCCTTGAAATTTTCCGGCGTGATTAAATTTTCGGGGCTTACGCCCAGGCCAAAGAGTCCCACGCGCACGCCACCAATCACGCGTACAACGTAAGGCTTTACGCGGCTCTCGAGCGGCGTACCGCGCACATCGTAGTTGCAGGAAACAAATTCGAAATTGGCGAACTTCATTGCCGCTGCCAGGGCCTCGACACCGCTGTCAAAATCGTGATTGCCCAGGGTCCCCACGTCGTAGCCGATGAGTGACATCGACTTGTATTCCACTTCGCCTTTATAAAAATTGAAGTAAGGCGTCCCTTGAAAAACATCGCCGGCATCGATCATCAAGGTGTTTGGATTTTCCTTGCGTATCCGCTTCACCAACGTAGCACGCCGCGCGACCCCGCCCATATTCGGATAAAGTCCGTCATTTGCCGGCAAGGGATCGATTTGCGAATGAGTGTCGTTGGTGTGCAGAAATGTAATCAGCTTTTCACCGGGCGCTACTACCAGAAGCGGCTCGCTGATCGCCGGCCACGCTGGCGTTGCCAGAAGGTTTAAAGCCGAACGCGGAGACATGACAACTGCGCCACCGGCCATTGAAGCCTTGAGAAAACCGCGCCGGGTAATCATTTCGGTTCCTCCGCCCCTCCGGATGCCGCCTTATCGAAAACAAAACGTCCGTCCAGGGTCGACTTGATCTCCCGGCCGGCCGCAGTTTCGGCTTTTATATACTCAGTGATGGCATCGCGAATGGTTATACCCAGCGGTCGCGTGTTGGTCGCTTTCTTCAGCACAGCCGCGTAATCGCCACCGGTTACGTTCAGCAGGTAGTCAATGCTAATCAGGGTATAAACTGCCGCGGGATCGATCTCCGTCTCAACACCGTCAACCAGAAACTTTGCGCTCTCCAACTCCAGTTTCTTATCGCTATTTACGCGATATTTGATCCGCATTCCCGATTGCGCATCGCGGTTTGATACGACTAAGCGCAGCAGATCCAAAAGTTGCTCTCCAGTCAGATCGAAGGCTACCAGGGCGTTCTCAAAAGGCAGGAGTTCAAAAACATCACGGTAAGTAACCTTCCCTTCAGCAATGACCGACTTGCGTAGTCCGCCGCTATTCGTTATTGCGAGCAGAATTGGTTTGCCAAGTTTTCCGCTCGCCTCGGCACGTATGCCATCGGCGACGAAATTGCCAAGTGAGCCCGCGCCTACGCCGCCTCTTTTCAAGTCACCTACTAGTTTGCCGATGGGCTGATTCAAAGCGCGCACCTTCGGACTATAGGCTCTGAGCATCTTGTCGACCGCCGCATCGTCCCGCAGGCGACGGTCGATTGCGGTCTGCCTGGCTTTCGCGGGATTAGTGGCCGAAGACGCGACCGGAGCTGGCGCTGCTGTCTGGGCGAGCGCTACTTGCGCGTCGGCGGCGAGCACACAAAGCAACAGCGCGCAACTAAGAAGCGCAAGTTTAACTCTAGACACGCCTGGGGATTCCTCTGGAAGAAGCGAAAATATAACAGTCCAAATTTCTGGACAAGATTGACCTGCACGGAGAGCTTCAATAGTATGTCGCACCATAAGGCAGATTCGCAACAGCGTTGTCATACTAGGGTCTCAATCATATTCAGCTCACTCAGAGGAGACGATTAACTTGGCTACATCTTCCGCGCAGATCCAATCGGAGTTCAGCAATCCGAACCTTGAGGTGCTTCTTTCGGAGAAACAACTACAAGCGCGCATCAAGGAACTCGGCGCTGAAATCACTCGTGAATATGCGGGACTCAACCCGCTGCTCATAGGAGTGTTGAAAGGGGCATGCTTCTTTCTTAGTGATCTGCTGCGAGCGATAGACACGCGACTGGGTATCGAGTTCATGGCGATTTCCAGTTATGGCTCGTCAACACGCACCTCCGGCGAGGTGCGCATCATGAAGGATCTGGATGTGCCGATTGAGGGTCGTCACATACTCGTGGTGGAAGACATCGTCGACACGGGTTTAACTCTTTCTTACCTGCTACAGAACCTGGAATCGCGCGGCGCTGCCAGCGTGAAACTCGCAGCACTGCTCGACAAGTTTGAGCGACGTGAGAAAGACGTGAAGATTGACTACCTTGGCTTCCAAATTCCGGATGCCTTCGTAGTCGGCTACGGACTCGACTACGCCGAGCGCTATCGCAACCTGCCGTTCATCGCCGTTCTTAAAAACCCTGAACAGGGATAGAGTCAAGCGATTTGCTGGGACCGCGGGCGTCCCGCCCGCAAACGCGCCGAAGGTGCGCAGCTTTTCGGCAGTAGCTTCTTTTCATTTTCGCGCTACGCGCTCATTGCGGGCGGGACGCCCGCGGTCCCAGCAAATCGCTTCAGTGACTAATTCGATAAGGAGTTTCTAATGAAAAGACACTTACCGGTGGTAGCCATCATGATCATTTGCTTGTGCGCTATGCGGACAAGCGCTCAGGATTTTTCAAAAGTCGAAATCAAAGCCACCAAAGTCGCCGGCAACATCTACATGCTGGAAGGAGCGGGCGGGAACATCGGCGTCTCAGTCGGCCCCGACGGTATTTTGATTGTTGACGATCAGTATGCCCCACTGTCGGACAAGATTAAGGCGGCCTTGAAAACGCTGGGCGAAGGCAAACTGAAATTTATTTTGAATACCCACTATCACGGCGATCATACAGGCGGCAACGCCGCTTTCGGTCCCGACGCTCCTATCATCGCGCAAACAAATGTTCGCAAGCGGCTTTCGGAAGAACAGAAGTCGAAATTCTTCAACCGCACCACGCCGGCATCGCCGAAAGAGGCCTTGCCGGTCATTACGTTTGATAACGCGGTCTCGGTTTTTTTTAACGGTGAAGAGATCAAGGTAATTCATTTTCCTCACGGCCACACTGACGGCGACAGCGTTATCTTCTTCACCGGCTCCAACGTCGTGCACATGGGTGATGATTTCTTCAATGGCAGGTTTCCGGTTGTCGATCTGGAGGCCGGCGGCGACGTTGAAGGGATGACGAAGAACACCGGCGACATCCTCAGCAAGCTGCCCGCTGGCGTGAAGATCATTCCCGGCCACGGAGCGCTTTCAGATACTGAAGGCTTGAAGTCGTTTCATAACATGCTGGTTCAGACTACCGACATCGTGAGAAAGCGCATGGCCGCCGGCAAAACTCTGGACCAGATTAAAGCTGAAGGACTTCCGGAAGAATGGAAAACGTGGGGCAGCGGCTTCATTAAGACCGACCTGTGGCTAACGCTGATCTACAACAGTCTCTCCGCGAAGCATTAAGAATCAGCCGCGGATTACCGCGAATCTGAAAAGACCAGGGCTTAATTGAGCATGGTAGCTGATTGCTCTTTTTAAGTGTCAGATCCGCGTTCATCCGCTTGAATCCGCGGCTAAACCTTAACTTGCGCTAGAAAGCTCTCGCCCGCAGTTAACTTCAAACCAAAATTCTCCGCTACCGTTTGGCCAATATCAGCAAGTGAAGCGCGCGTGCCAAGGTTCACTCCGTGGCGGGCGCTCTTGCCGTAAACCAGCAGCGGCGCAAACTCGCGCGTGTGATCGGTGCCGGGAAAGGTGGGGTCGTTACCGTGGTCGGCGGTTATGATCATCAGGTCGCTCTCGCCCATCGCCGCTTCAATTTTCGGCAGGCTCGCATCGAAATGTTCAAGAGCTTTTGCATAGCCTTCCGTATCGCGACGGTGGCCGTAGAGCATGTCAAAATCCACCAGGTTCGAGAAAATCAAACCGCGTGTGTCCTCGGCCAGGGCCCGAATCGTTTGATCGATCGACTGCTGATTGTTCTTCGCGGTCAAATCCTCAGTCACACCCATCGAGTCGTAGATCGACGCAATTTTTCCGATGCAAACGACATCGAGATCTTCGTCTTTTAGCGCCGGCAACAGATTCGCGCGCGGCGGCGGCACGGCATAATCGTGACGATTCTCAGTGCGATAAAAACTGCCGGTTTCTCCAAGGAACGGCCTGGCGATGACTCGTCCTACTTTATGCTCGCCATCAAGTATCCGGCGCGCTGTTTCGCAAATCTCGTAAAGCCTGTCGAGTGGAATGATCTCTTCGTGAGCAGCAATTTGAAAAACTGAATCCGCAGACGTGTAGACGATTGGTTTACCAGTGGCGACGTGTTCGGCGCCGAGATCTTTGATGATCTCCGTTCCAGAGGCGGCGAAGTTGCCGAGAATTCCGGGCACATGTGTTTCAGCAACGAAGCGATCGAGAACTGTAGACGGAAATCCGTTTGGGTAAGTCGGGAACGCCTGC